>Ga0153944_1001038_pt1 | contig 11599 bp, 11 predicted proteins | sample TSNJ028MetaG_FD_104703 | JGI IMG/M metagenome (GOLD analysis project Ga0153944, IMG submission 104703) | Attine ant fungus gardens microbial communities from New Jersey, USA - TSNJ028 MetaG | ecosystem: Host-associated > Fungi > Mycelium > Unclassified | place: USA: New Jersey, Wharton State... | reverse complement strand
GACCTTCATCGACAAACACCAAGAATCGGGAGCGCGCTCATCCATTGGGCTGGAGGAAGTGGCCAACCAGCTAATGACTTTGACGATCAAGAGGATACAATTAGTCTAGGTACTCAAGTCCCAAGCAAAAACCCGAAATCTGTTCGAGAAACATCGGGAGTTTGGGTAGACAGGTAGGTCAAACAGCAAACCGCTCAGCCTGCTTGTCACACCGGGAAAAATGTGAAAGAAATGCTAATGCTTCCTGCTTCTACTCTTATCGCTGCTACCAACCGACAAGTCAATGCTTTTCCTTTTTTTTCTCTCACCTTGTCCTTGGACTGATATATGAACCAACAGATTTGATGCTCGTCTTCTTTTTGATACTTTGCCAGACTTTGAATATTCATCAACTGACCCAACATATCAATCATTGCTTGCGTCGCCTTCCGGCTGGTCCGACCTTCCTTCGGACACAGAAGAGATGTTTTTCTTCTCACCAGAGGAGGCGGCTGATTCTCGACATGAAAAACGACAACAGTTAATCGAGCAAGCCCAGGAGGAACGAGTCAGGGCACGATTAGAAGAGGAGAAACAGATGTTGCAGGATAATGTTAATGAAGAACATCGGGGCGACAGTGATGAAGAGGTGAGCTTCATATCACGGTATAATGTCATCACTCCCTGCTTTACTTACTAGTCCTTTGCAGCCTGATGATACACAGAAAGAATTCATGCGAAGGACAGCAATACATCTACTTTCATCGCCCAATCCTGCTCAATTGGAGATGAGGATTCTCGCTAACCACGGAGCAGACAAACGTTTTGCATTCTTGAAAGGAAGATGGAGTCACGCATGGTTAATTCTGAAAGCCAAAATACGTGCAGAGAGGGAGGAAAAAGAACGAAAGGAAGAGCAACAGAGGAAAAGCGGTCTGGGAATGTTGGCTAGCTATGACTCAGAACTAGATGAAGATGATGGAGTCAGTAGTGAGATAGAAGGGCATGGAGTGGAGGGAGATAATGCGAAAGTCGACAAGGCAGTAGATGAGACGAAAAAGGAGCTTCGACGACAGAAGGCTAAAGAATGGGCCGAGAAGAGACGAGCTCAAACGAATGCAACTGAATACAATGAGAAGTCGAAGTGAAGTCCAAAACGTCAGAGCAAGTATGTTTTTTAGGATACCCGGTACCGACAGGAACTTAATATTGTCTAACATGATCACTGTACAAATCTTCTTCCCTGGAACCGTTTGGACGAGATTCGATGTTGTTCGGCTCATCAGGCCGCCAGAAGCCGAAAAAGTGGGAGAAACTAGCAAAAAGTGAGGAGGTGAGCCCTACAATGAGAAGGGTCATCCGAATGAAGGGAACGAGGGGCGGAAGTAGCAGGGCCATGAAATCCTGAGATAAATCAGCATCCAGGTATCATCCTTGGAGTTAAGGAGTACTGACATCAGGATGATAGAAATCTTCTTGCATTGCGATGTAGTACAAACCGTCTGTTCCTCTTTGTAGCGTCAACCGCGTGCACAGCCTGATTTGTTTATCTAAAGGATTCAGTGTCATGAAAACAGCCCACTCACCGTGCGGGTGCCGGCTGAATAGGGAGATAAAACAGCTTGAACCACTGTTGAATGTCCAGAAACATGTATTGATGTTCCGGATCCCAGACTATGACGCAGAGATTATTTTCAAGAATGTTGCCGTGGTAGGGAGCGCTCACCAACACTGTTCACTCGGGCTTCAATATGAGGACTTAGTACTCGATACCACCTTTTGTAAAGCATCGTCAGAAGGTAGCCGGAGGCAATATGGGAGGAGTACTCACTGATATATTCCTAGTACCGTTTTCCTTGAGCTTGGCCCACTCTCGACTGCACAAACAGGGTGTCGAAAGGCCACGTCCGGAGTCATAAATTGCTCTATAGCTCTCCTTTGTAGGTCTGGTGAAGACGTAGAAGTAAGCAACAGAATCACCCCTCGAATTTCTTCCCCTGGATTCTCCATGAATATCTTGCCGTTAACAGGGCAAAATGTATCAGCAAGGAGACTTGAGTTACAAAACAGCTGTCAAACTCCCGGACTCTGCTCAACGAAACAAAGAGCGCACTATTGCTGGTTGGCACTGATGATGTTAGATGCGGGCACTATCGCCTGCTACTGTACGCTCGGCGATGAACAAGAGGAACAAATGACAAGGCCATCACAGAATCCCAGAATCTCGGGGTGAACTGAACAGGTTTTCGTTCCCGGTTTTTTTCGGTTGCTAACTTCTTCCGGTCCGGGCCATGAATGCCGTGTGCGGGACAACCGCCAGAACTCTCTCACACACGTTGAAGCGTCTCCACAAGCCTGCCCTTTTGATGACTCGTGGGACAAAAATACCTCCACAGCCTTGTTTTTGAAATAATTGACCCAAAACGGTATATTTTATTATTATGTCTGATGTGAATTGTAGATTTTCTGAGCAGCACAGGGAATAGGGGCTGGTTTTAGAACTCTGACTCCTTCCAATTAGATTGAAGAGGCGAGGCACGGTACAGGCACCATTGGAGTCTATGTTCCCAAGGAGTGGTCAGCTGAGATTTCAGTGAGAATATTAGCAGGCAGGATCAAATTCTAGCTGGCTCACTATCGTGTATCCCGTACAGCAGTGCTGTTTATGAATTCATGAATGGAGTCCTGATTTCTGTTTTTTGTCGGTATCATTTTTCATGTATCAGGGTTGCAAGCGAATGCCCTTATGAAATTGTAAGATGGTGTGGACTGAGCTGATGTTACAAATTAATATTTTTCCCATTGCATCTAGGTCGCCAGAGTGGGAATCCAATAGTTGTCTTTGGAATTCATGAGGGAATCTTCTTGCCGCAGGCTGTGACTCAAACATAGGAATTAGGTATCCGCATAAGATGAGATCCCACCCTCGAGGTATATAAACTGTGCTAAGAACTTGTCAGACGTAGAAAACTGCGGAATGTGGTTCACTCCATTGCTCCTCCTGTTTCCCCTAATAACTAACGCCCAGCGCTTTGTGCGCTTCATTTCAAATGATGGCAAGGAATACACCGGTGATGCCATCTTACCCCCGGGTACAATCGATGCATCCAAGAGTAAGAGTGCCCGCGTGATTCAGGGCGATATCCTGGGCGACTTTACCATCACAAAAGAAACGAAGGTGAGCCTGCAGAAACGTCGCAGTAAAATTCTAGGCTTCAATGTTGTCGTATAGTCGATCAAGGAGTTGCTATCTCCCCTACCAAGTGAAAGGGTGAGGAGCGTACGATGCGTCGGTTTCAACTATTTCTCCCATGACAATATGGTAGATAATTTCTTACCAAAAATGTGTCCGTCCGCTGAGGAAAAATGACAGTCTGGTCACCCCATTCCCGATTTCCCTATTCTTTTCTATAAGCCATTTACCGCCTTGAATACACCTTTTGGTGACGTACCTATCACCCAGGGGTACCAAACACAGGGAGACTTCCTTTCAACTATGGATTATGAAGGGGAACTCGTCGTCATTATGAAAAAGAAAGCATTCAATATCTCCGTAGACGTTGCCCTTGATCATGTCCTAGGATATAGCGTCGGCAATGACGTTTCCCATCGTGGATGGCAGATTGATCGTGGAGGAGAGCCTGAGCCCCAATACTCGATGGGCAAAGACGCTGACGGCTGGGGTCCATGGGGTCCCGCCATTGTTTCCACAAGCATAATTCCGGATCCACAGAAGCTTCAACTGACAACCAAAGTCAATGGAGTAATGAAGCAGAATGAGACAACAGGCAACATGATCTTCGGCGTTGCGCAGATTGTGTCTTTCTTCTCTATGGGTATAACATTGCAGCCTGGAGATGTCATCTTTACTGGAACGTGAGTGGATGGCCTCCGATACATATGCACGATTTTCCTGACTACCTTCTAATTTGTAGTCCCGCCGGCATCAACCTTGGAAATCCTAACCCAGTGTGGCTGGTTGATGGAGATGTCGTCGAGGTTGGGCTAACAGAGATCGGCACTTGTACGAACAAATACGTCTACACATAGTTAGCCGTAATTTGCTTCAATCAATCAATACGTCTCGTGAGCAGAGCACGCTTACAAGAAAAAGTCTCCCGATAACTTGCTACAGCCTTTGGCAAATTCAGCAAGCACATAGATACTCTCCTCGTCTTTGATATAATTATTGACTTCCGATTGCATACTTTGGCTCGTGGTCACGCATCAGTGGGACTCGGCAGACAGTCACACTGAGCGCCCAGTTTCCATCTAATTCCCATCACACATCGGCTGACCACTGGGTCTCTTTGTAGACGTATCAGAAGACAGACGATATGGCCAACTGGCATATAGATCTTTTTGTTGGTTTTGCACGAGTCAACTTCTCGAAAAACGAGTAAAAACTCAAGGGATCCGGAACGGAGAGGTCCTCTGTCATAAAGACAAGATTACAAGAGCAGCAAATCTTGGTAACATTTCATGCTCCCCCTACTCGCGACGAGACCCAAAGTGCGAGCATCTAGTATCAACCTAGGCCCAGTTTCTTGGGTTATGAGTGACATGTCTGGTAATAGTTTCTTGGCGCGACAGTGGCGAGTGCAGACGCAGTGCTCAAGACTAAAGATCCTAGACTTCAAACTTCTCCCAAGTGTTTCGTCAGGAGAGCAGTGGCCTACCATAGACGAGCCCAGTCATAAATCTCGATGTCTGTCTGACATGCTGTAAAGACTTGGACTTGAAGGACCGTGACAGATGGTCCCGATTCCGATGGAAGGATCAAAGCAGCTGCCTATTGACTTACAGATGCCTTCACATTGCGAGTGAATCGCCCTTCTGTGGACGTTCTCTATTGGTTGGACACGTCACAGCCTTTAGACAAACTTCCTCGTCGGTGCCTGTAGAGCTAGCTGGACACCGAACACTTGGTATGACATTTTCCCAGAAGCGAGGTCCAGAATGTTATCCTTGCAACACCGGATCGTCACAAGGAACTGCTATAGGATCGCTGGTCGAAGCGCCATCACTTGTTGCCGCTTTGACCGCCGACTAACTCAGATTGGCGAGTAATGGACTCTGCTTTGTCAGGAAGTGCCTTGCACTACCTATAATCAGGTAGGAATTTTTGTGTTCTGTTCTCGTGGAATTAACAGTTTGCTTTGCACTGTACTGAAGAGAGGATGAAGTTGAACCTACTAGCCAAGGCATACGAAAAGAAGTGTCACATACTGACTTTTGCTCGGTCTTGGCTGAGCAGTTCAATGGTGGATGGTCAAATCTGTTTTCGATATGCTGGTCGCGGTTTCTTCTTTCCGTGACCTCGTTCCTCCATTCCACGTGTTCTCCCTCTGTTTCTCGAATCGACGAATACCGGCTTTGAATACCGGTCTGAACAATCCCAACTTCAAAAAGTTTTGGACGCTGGGGGCTCACATCCTGCAGCTTGTGCTTACAGGAATGAACCCAACAACATACAAATTACACTGGAATTTTGAAGGTGGGAAACATGTTTGGAGATGTTTTTGATTACAATGTTAACATCTTAAACTCACTACCCCATCATTCACAACAAACCGGGAAGACAATGTGTTTTGTCTCTTACGTCTCCAAACGCTGGCACATTTGCACTAACTCCGACTGTTTTGGACCTTTTTTTCCTGAAACTGAAACTGAAATTGAAGTCATTGAATTGTATGTCATCCGCGCTTCCTTCAAAATTGAACTCTCATTATGATTATAGTGGTGAAGGCACTGCAAAAGGCGCTAAGAGAAAGTCTCAAGAACCTTCGAGAAGCAAGAAGGCACGGTGTGAAGAGTTTGCGGACCTGAACTTATGCGTAATACCTGGCCTACTCGTAACCCGAACAACCGTCACGACGATTCAGATTTACGAGGAATTCCGACGCTCCTTAGCCCTGAGGGAGCAGGCTGCCAGAAAAGAAAGATCAAGGGCTCTGCTTCAAGCACTTTGCGACTATATCGAGAAAGAAGAGGCTGAGGAAACTACGGCCTATGGTGCAAAACTGGATTCAATCTGGGATGAATGCCGGTAAGTTCATTGCATCCGTTCCGTATTACATACAGTTGAAGAGTCTCAGGACCGATTTTTGGGGATCCCCACTCGCGCCGTGGTGAAAAGACAACTATAAACAATGATAGTCCACAATACGAAACCCTCGTCATTTTTTTCGTCGAAGTCCATATAGAGTTCGTATCATTCATCGTACTTCTACCTTTCTGGTTAGCCAATCCTCTGTCAACCGAGCTTCAATAAATGTGTAGAACTCTCTCGCTCTCTCTACACTAATGTTGACTAGTCGCAAGATTTCTTCTCTTGGAAGTGGAGCACCACCCAACTTTTGGAGCACACAAATTTCCTTTTGCGCATTGAGTGCAATGGAAAGGAGACCAGCACTCAAATGCTGCTCTAGCTGTGAGGGGTCAAGCACTGGAGATATTGTTTCGTCATGAAAGAAAGCAAAAGTAAAGCAAAACGGCATGTGATGGATCGCAAGAGGAACCGGAGCGCGTTCTGAGGCTGGATGCTGAATTAATGAGCCGATGAGATTGTTGACTAGGCCCTATAGGACTCACAACGATAATTTCGTCTCCGATGACTTCGACTTCAGGTCGTCGAAAATGCCTCAAAGCGGTTATTCCAGCTAAACAGGCACAATCCAGCATGCTCCCAGCGTCAGCCAAGAAATGAAGCGTAAGCCGTAAGTGCCACACCTATTCAAGTATGATTAATTAGATAGAATTGTTCCATTTTTCTTACCCGATGTCCGACTAAAATACACAATGACTCTTTGTCGATTGCATCACTTCTCCTGAGGATTTTATCCAGCATCCTGGTGATCCTCACTTCCTCATCAGAACCTCTACAGTCATTAATAGTCAAATTCATTAAAATTTTGTTGTCAATGTCAAAAGTACACACCTACCGTCCGGTTTCATACTCGCTCGATGCCATGGGTGATATTTCTGAATGGATCGTAATGATTCCTTCGTATGGCCTCTCAGGTGAGGGCTTGACCATTTTCGCGTCGACTTGTGCAATCACTCTGGAAGAGCTTTAGATAGCTGTATCAGAGGCAAATCTTGTGTGCACACCTGGTCTTCCCTATACTGCATTCTACATATCCGAGTTCTCCACCAAAACTAATCTCAACCTTCCGTTGCTCCAAAAGAGAACGACCATCTAGACGTAAGGCTTCCTTGAGAGATGCATACAAAAATTCTTTCTCCGGAATAGAAGGAGATGGTGGCCGCATTCCGGAAGGCACTCGTAAAAGTCAGTCTTAAGTCTGAGTATTTACAATACACTTCGATGACATTCAGGTCATGGCCCACGATCAGAATTTTTTCACGTGATTAAATGTAAATGCCGCCAAAGATCGGATTAGACACAAGATATCACTTCTAACATGGTTCGCTTAGTAACACACAATCTCCTTGCCTGTCACGCAAAGGAATGCAATACAAACAACTTTCCTCTAATTTTCCAAAACGTTCAGCTCGAAATCAGAGAAGCGGAGTTCAACCCGGATTTCATCAAAACATTTTTACCCAAGATCGAGTGGAATGCCCTAGTCAAAACAGCCCAGGAGGTCTCAATGCCGTCTTTCATGTGCTCCTAAAGCTTGCTTATTTCTCCCGAAATAGCTCGGCCATACCTCTCTTCCTGATGAGCAACCTGAAATGATTGACGATGAATTTCTCAAAAGTCTGCATCATGTACTTTTCGAAGTGGGCACTTTCTTGCCTCTAGCGATGAGAGCCTAATCGTTGGTGTCAATACTCTCACAGCTGCACGTTGTAGAAGGCGCCATGGCTTGTCCTAACTGTAAACACATTTACCCGATTTCTGATGGTATTCCCAACATGGTGAGTAATATTCTCGATGACACAGACAAAAACTGTCTGATGATTGATTTCCCATGATAGTTGCTTGCAGAGCATGAAATAGCATGAAAATTCTTTGGGGGGACATACCTTCAAATCGAGTGCAGAGAAAGTTTCTCGTTGGTTACAATTAATTTGCCCATAAGAAAAGTAATGAGTGACATAATAAGTAGGAAGTGAAGTACACAAAGATAATTTTAGGAGGGATGTTTCTGTCATTCGTCAATACGTGATTTCCTACTTTCTCTCGGACAAGTTATTTGCTATCCTTAGTCCTGCCAAGTAGCTATCTAGGACAAACCCATGGCACCGTGCCCAAGCGGGACAGGAGTGGTCAGAATTGGTTCAGGGTGGGCTGTCTTTGGATCGGAAAGAACTCGTATACCAATAATGTTACTTCTAGATCGTTGGATAAGCGCTACCTTCAAACCCTCTGCCTTGACTACCTTCAACAAAGATACCCTGACCACAACAAATCCTAGGAAACTTCAGGTGGGGTGAAAGTCATGCGGGATCATGGCAAAACTGGCACATTTTTTGTCTTCAGATACGTGGTTCGTGCTGAACATATTAGAATAGTAGGTGGTGGGTCAGGCAATTACCCGAATTTATTAATACCTGGATACATTCGCAAGGATAGTATGTTGGATTGGTAAATTGTCTTCATCTCATAAATGACAGTGTGATCTATGATATCTTTCAGTCTGTTCATATCAATTGTACTGAGCGTATTTCACTCCTTTTTTTCTTCATTTCAAACTTATTCCGAATCCCTGGAACTAGCTGTAGTAACCACCCAATTGTTGAATGAAATAATCCGATTTCATCCTCCTTTTTTTGGGGTTTCGGCATGAGATACAATAGATATCTCTGTCGCTGCCACATTTTTTCTAACTGACATATATTGAAATACTACACAATTAAAATACTATGTGAAATTATTCAAAACGACTATTTCAAACCTCTGGGAAGCCATCCAGTGCTAGAAGAAGTACTCATTGTCATGACACGTCGCCGACTGCACATGCTTGGATTGGCACAAGGCTGTGAAACACCAAACGGAGGGGTGGATCAACTTGAACTGATCATCAGCTCGAGGCACCCATGTGTCCTTCCTGCGTCATATCGAAATTGATACTACACAATTTCCAAACCCCCTCCATCTTCATCCAATTTGAGAGAAATTTAGATTTTCTAGTAATGTTTACAACTAAAGTTCTGGCACTACCTCTTGCACAGTATGTTTTCGCATACTTACCTTCTCTGACAAAAGATAATACATGAAGACACGTGTACAACCACAGGTCAGGGACGCCTTTTGTTCTCTTGTATTGAGACTTCTTTTTGTTATTGCCTCAGCAACGACGTTGTCGATGTCTTCAGAATCAGGTGGTAAACACTTGTCAAATCATCATGTTCGTGCCTACCTGCTTCCAGTCAGAAGAGTACGCGTTGAGTGCCAGAAAGTCTCTTGAAGATCTCAAGGAACTGGAAGCTGGCTTGATTGAGTCAAAGAGTTGGCAGCAATAGATCTTCCAGATGGCTCCCCAGAGACGATCCCTAGCTGTGACTTCGGCCACTTCTTCTCGTTCGAGGGACCAACCACTCTTCTTCTGTCAGTCCTTGCTCGGTCACTCCTTTGTCCGCAGGGACTGTGTTGGCGAGAAGCGCATTTCAGGGGCATTCGTGACACTCTGTGAGCGACTCCTGTATATGAACCACATATGGAAACAGGAGCGCCAACTTTGTGCCCTTCGTGCTTTTATTCAGGCAGTCGAGAATGTGAAAGGCTCGAATGCGTCCAAGGCTTTCTGTGACTGTTTACTGCTTTCAAACCAAGTATGGCAACTGGAGAGACAAATGCAGGAACTGGCTGTGGAGAGCAAGAGTAACAGACGTGCCAGGGTTGTTGCCATCAGTCGTGCAGGCTAACAGATGGCAGAGGATGTGAAAAAGGAGGCGACGATAGAAGAATCAGTCATGGAACCGACCAAGGAGCTCCGAGAGAGCAGAGAAGTTTTGTGTAGAATGAAGGAGGCACGCGAACGAGAGATCACAAAATTCACATTTCACTCAGATTCAATTAAGGTACAAGACTACTGGTTGAAGAAGTGTCGTCGATTTGCGAGAGAAATGAGCAGCTGAAATTAGAGAGACGCGCTGGGTCGACGTAACAAGAGATTGGATTTGAGCGCTCGCTTTGGAGAGCACTCAAACGCGGTAGACAACGGATCCAAGATCTCGAATGAAGAGAGGAAAACTTAAGAGGTCGACAAAAAAATGTCAAGGAATGTCTTCTGTTACACGTGCCTCTGTGGAGCAATTTCCTGATCAACCAACGAGAGACCACAGCTTCGAAGGTATTTTCGTCTCATCATTCCAGACTCTCCATCTCTGATCTATTGCTCCTGTAGTTTACTCCATGACCGCGCAGGTACACAGTTGTCGTGTTCTCATTGGGTGACTTTCCATAAGCAGTCTGAGAAAATCTGAGGTCACAGATTTTCTCAGACTACTCCATGCCGAGATGCCGAACATGATTTTTCAAGTTTCCCAGACTTTCCCAGATGTTGTGAACTGAGAAAAACGCCAGACCCTCCCTAGATACCTATTTTCTTTTCTTAGTTAGAGTGCTATATCATATATAGATATACTCTCCATTACAGATCAAGGTCACATACTATATACGGATGTTGTCTCCAATGTAGAAGCTGGGTTAAACTAATTTGTTTCTTATTTCTTTATGAGCTACCAATGTGATGAAAATTATTTTTGAGGGGATAGGAGCCAAACACAGTGGCAACGTGAGCTACTGGCTTACCTTTTAATGCCTCTCATTAAAATCAGAGGGAGACTTCAAAGAAATATTCTACCACAAAGAACTATTGTACAACATGCATGCAAGCAGTGTTCTGTCTTCAGGATAATTGAAAAGGACATGATGTTGTTGTTGTGTTGCATTGCATGTAACGCACTGAATGACATCACACCTGAAACTCGTTACGGGATCAAATCCATCTCAGACTGGATCACACGTGCACTACTACGAGAAATCACCCATTTAAACACCACTCCTACGTAGATACACCTTAGTCGTCCTTATTGCGGTGACATCTGAGCTTTACATTTCACTATAGAAGGCAAGGAAGGAGGCAATTCCAGAAACTCCCTACACTGGCCTTTCACTCAATCCAATTAGTAGGTAGAGTGTGCTATGGAAAATTTAAATTATCTAAAGAATCACATGGACAGACTTTATATTGACTTGTCTGTACCTTCGACCATGACCTATTGATTGAAACCCATTGACAAGGGAGTTGGGGTGACCTGAAAATGTATAATCAATCTAGAATTGCTGATGGGAGTGGAGATAATCACATATAAATAGAAACAATCTTGCCGAGGTGACGAAGCTCTATGACTGCCTATCTTTCGCGAGCATGTCTTGTGTTGTCTTCTTTGGCTGAAATATCATGGTGGCAAGAGATCATGACCTCCGATTTGCGTTTCGGTTTACAAAATCAGCTTACGAAGCACTCAGTCCAGCAAGGGACCCACTAGAGACACGGGTCGGGATCCACGGGTCCGCATGATTATGTCATCACAAGCTAAACTAGAAATAGTAAAAGTCATTTAATTTACTTATGTAATCCCAGTTATCAGATTGGCGGCACGGACTGCCACTGTGCCCCATGTAACAAATTGCTGATTTTAG
>Ga0153944_1001032_pt1 | contig 11631 bp, 10 predicted proteins | sample TSNJ028MetaG_FD_104703 | JGI IMG/M metagenome (GOLD analysis project Ga0153944, IMG submission 104703) | Attine ant fungus gardens microbial communities from New Jersey, USA - TSNJ028 MetaG | ecosystem: Host-associated > Fungi > Mycelium > Unclassified | place: USA: New Jersey, Wharton State... | reverse complement strand
GCACAATCAAATACTGATATATCAAGTACTAATACATCAAATACAGAAGGATTAAATATCTATCCATCAATCACACCTAAGGATACGATTGATAGAAAAACAGTCGTTGAAGTATTCAAAGAAAATATTTGCTATGATGCCCTATGTATTGATTACGGGCAAGAGTGCATTGATGAACTGCTGGACATTTTAGTAGAAACCTACTGTTCCACCAAGCAAATAATACGAATCTCAAACAATGAAATACCAATACAAACCCTCAAGGGTAAGTTAATGAAATTAACTATGGAGCACATCAAGTATGTGCTTTTTTCATTTTCCAGAAATAGCAAGAAGGTTCACAACATCAAGTCCTACCTTTTAGCTTGCCTTTACAATGCGCCATCTACTATGAGTCATTTTTATCAGGCAGAGGTTGCCCATGACCTTTATGGTATTCAAGACAGTTCTGGTTAAACTGTGCCGATAGGCACATTGTTAAGTGCATTCCAAATCATATTGCTGCCCTTTCTTCGGAAGGGCAGCAATATGATTTTTCATAGGCAGGTAGTACCGCTGGCTTGCCAACCCCTCTCCCATGCGGAGGGTTTGACATTCCATCGGTGCAACCTGCTCAGGGGCTTTTGCCCCCAAGACCCCCGGCATGCGGCGTAAACGCCCCCTGCTATGCAACCGAAAGTTTTAATCCGTATCGAAAAAAATATCGGTTGCATTACTGATATTTTCGTATAAAGAGAAAGGAGGCTGCTCCATGACAGCACCAAATCGTAACCGTAATCATATTTTGTATATCCGCTTGAATAACAAAGAATATGCTTCTTTTGAAACGCAGCGCAAAAAAACCGGATTAAACAAAACCGATTTTTTAATACGACTAATACAAAGCCGAGAAATAAAGGTATTTAATATTCAGCCCGAATTACATGAAATTGTCCATGAACTGAAAAAACAAGGGGTGAATCTGAACCAGATTGCCCGCTCCTTGAATCAAAATCCATATAGCCCAACCAATACCAGCCTAACCGATTTACAAACGAAATACAGGCAAATTTCCGACCAACTCCTTACCTTTTTCAGTACGGTAAATGCCTTATGAGTGCAGTATATGGCAATGTAAACGTAGATTACAAACCTTGTAAATCCGCAAGTCAGCTAAAGGCAGCCGATAATTATATGCTGGGCAGGATGAAAAGCCAGATTGCAGAAGGTATCAGCAAAACACAACCTCACCTATATGATGCCATCGGGTGCAACAGAGATAATTTCTCCAACAGTCTGCTTGTCACAAGGAAAATGCACCACAAGTCATACAGCAAAATAAAACCTAAAGATATTCTGGCACACAAGATGTCACTATCTTTCCACCCGCTGGATAATGACAAATTAAGCTATGAACAGGCATTTGCCATCGGTCAGGAATTTGCTTCAAAATTCTTTGGCCAAAAGGGATTTGAGGTATTGTTTGCAGTTCATACGGATACGGATCACGCACATATACATTTTTTAATCAGCAACAGTAATTTGAATACCGGAAAGTCATTTCGCCGAAACAAACAGGATTTAATTGATATGTCAGAATTTTTCGGCTATCAATGCTTATGTCATGGATTGAATCATTCAGTCCGTGACACTTTTTATTCAGAAAACCGAACCAGAGATAAATTAACCTTTGCAGAGCATCAGATACGCCAAAAGGGAAAAGAAAGCTTTAAAGATGAATTGCGTGAGGTAATACAATTGGAGGTGGATAATCCACAAAACCGAACTTTTCAGGATGTGCTCTCTGCACTTAACCAAAAGTATGGGGTAGAAACAAGGGTTGCCGGGAATACCATCAGCTACCGCCACCCAGAGTACAAGGATAAAAAAGGTAACTTAATATCCGTCAGAGCAAGTAAACTAGGAGATTTTTATACAAGAAAGGGGATAACGTATGAGCTTAATGAATCGAGAAACAGGCAGAACCGCTACTCAGGAGAAAAACTTAAGGAGCCCAGTACCATTGAAAAACAGGAGCATAACGGAACGGCTGAATTATTACAAAAACCAATCGGAAGAAACCGAGATGGAGGTGGAGTTGGGACAAGAAACAGTGCCAACAGAAGCGGAAGTACTCCGACAAATTTCGGAAACGCTGTTAGAAAACAGCGAACTAGCCGTCATGAAAACCCAATCAGCAGCACTATTGGTACAGGTGGAGGGCTTCAGGAATCACTATCTGAAATTCGAGGATATGATAGTCGATTTAATCCAGAACAATCAGGTCAAAAACACAACCATTCTGAAAGAACTATCCAGCAAAATAAAAATTCTTCAAAACACCAATCAACTACTTCAAAATCAGCTAGAAAACGAAACAAACCGCATAGCCGATGAAATGCTTAATGCAATGAATGACCTATTGAAAAAAGAGTTAAACACATCCCTTAACATCGTACGGCGCTCTATTGACTCTATGGAATCTTATATAAGTATTGTACAGAATCATCATAAGCGGTTTGAGCGGTTAGAAGGAATTAAATTTTTCTTATTTACGATTTGCTGCATCTCTTCACCAATTATGACTATTTTATTTTTATTGGAACAGTTTAAAGTTACAAACTGGTTTTAATTTTCCCCAAAACACAAATGCCGTATTGGGCACAAGATATTGCATACTCATCTTGTGCCCATGATATTTAATTTATCTTTAACTACTTTCATGAAAAGATTACGGCTTCTCATGATGTATAAATGCAGATTATTTCATTCCACAACGTCTAATAAGGAATGCTAATGGAACAGTCACTCTAACTAATTAACTACGGGTAGCAACCACATTCACACATTTTTTACGCTATTACTAATTACATATCATATGTAGATTATTAGCCATTATCGCAACTACGTCTTTCCTTGGTATTCTATGAATATTTGACAAACCATCTATAACAAGCGATGTATCCCAAGGCATATACGGTATACTATTATGCGTTGCAAATGGTCCATCCGTTTCTGGAAGAACTTTTGATAATGGTAATTTCTCAATCATATTGACTCCCCTACTCGTCGAAAACATTTGCGGATTGATACTAAACCAGCAATTCAAAGAAATAGCCCATTCTAACTCCTTTATCGTCCCAGTAAACCAATGCAACACAGGAGTACTATTACATAAGTTTTGTTCAATAATTTGTAATGTATTTTTTACTGCGCTTCTTGAATGAATGCTCATTACCTTCCCACTACATTCTTCACATTTTTTTATGGCATCTTTAAAAAAATCCATTTGAATATGTAATGAGTGCTTATTTCTTGCTGTACCATCCAAACCTATTTCTCCAATATAATCGCATTTTGATACGCTAGATAAAAATAGCTCCCTCTCGTTAATCCGATCTGCTATTATTTCTGGATGCATTCCAAGTCCAACTGAAATAGATTCTATTCTTGAAAAGACCTGTGATGTTTTTACCCAAGCACGTGGACTGGTTGTAACTGCCAGTATAAATTTGCACCGTTTTTTTACTTCCCCTAATAGTGAAAGAGAGTCTTTGTATAAGTCAAGATGACAATGAAAATCTATCATATTATTCCCTGCTTTCGTAACAATTCTCTCAATTCATCAATTCCCCGTGAAACAACACCTAAAAATTTTTTACGTTCCTCAGAATTGGCAAATGATAAGCTACTTTTTACAACACTCTCAATACCATACTGCTCTTTTTGCAAAACAGCCATTGCCGCAGCAGCTACATCTTTTGACTGGGCATATTTAATATCTTCTACTTTATATCCCTTCACTGTTTTATCTGGTAAGTCAGCCTTTAAAAACGCTGCTCTTCGTACCAGACAAGGAACACAAGTTCCACAATGTCTTAATCCATGTCTCTGAAATTTACCGCAACTTGTAGAGTCAAAGACTGTTTTAATCAATAATTCTTGATTTTTACATTCTTTTAGTACTTCACCTTTAGTTTTATATTTATACGGTAACACTAAATCAACATCAATCCCAACATTATTCCATATATCTTGCAATGATGCCATATAAATGGGATGTGTCGTCTTAGTACTTAAACTACCAATACGACTTGAATCCAAAGGTGTATTTAAACTTATAAAACCATTCTCCGGTACAAAAATCTCTTTACGTCCATTCTTTCCCGGAGAAATTCCACATGACGCCAATAATGCATATGCAAAAAAAACAATAGATCTAGCTCTTGTTGAGTTTTCTGATACTCCGCTCTTTTTGATATGGCAACTCCATTGACACAAATTATCTTCTCCAAAACAATGTGCAAAATCTCTTTGATGCTCAGCGTCACCTCTGACGATCTGCGAAACGAACACTGGAATCCTATTCGCTTCTGATAAATCTATTGCCCCAACCAAACTATCTACTCCTCCAGAAAGCAAACAAATACAGTCTCCTTTTCGTTTCGGATAGCTTTTTATTAGCATAAGGCTTTTGGGTAACTCAAGAATATTTAGCGACCAAAAATCACCTGTCAGAAATCGCAACATCCACTCAATCTTGTCTTTCACAGCATTCCATTTATCTACTTCATGAAGGTATACTGTCAATTCGATTTCCCTTGTCCAACCGTCCGGACTTTTTGATCGTAATACGGCTTTATCCGCTGATACAACTGACAAAGCAATTATAACAAAGTCAAGAACCGTCTCTGTTGGAGTTATCTGAGCTTTGCGAAGCTCTTTAAAAAGTGCAGCTCCTGTAAATCCGATATTTTCACTCCTATATTCAGGATATGAAAATAATTCAAAATACCATGCATCATCATCAAAATTTGTTGGAACACAACAATTTGGATAACATATTACTCTATTCATACCTCTACCTCGAATACTTCAAAAGTATTTTTTATCGTTGTTTGTAGAATTGATTGCAAATCAGTTGATAATTGTCGTTCATTTCTGTGCTTGTTAATTTGTGATGAAATTTCAGATTTTATGTACTCACGCATCTCATTAAAGCGCATAACCCTATCCCGTACAGGGATGTCTTGCCTTTCAAACGATTGACCTATATCGAGCTGAATCCTGCTAAATGTTTCATATCCTAAAAAAGAAGCAGTTAGTGACCATAGGTTATCATCTGATAAATTGCTTATATCAGCATCTGGAGATTTTTGAAAAAATTCACCTAAGGCTGCATAACCCGAATCCCTATGTGATGTTTCATCCAAACTACCACCGTCTGGGCAAACATTTTCAATAATCACATCAATAAATCGATATGCATCCGCTCCTTCAGATTTAAGTTCACTAATTATAGCTCCAATTGGTTGATTATCACCTTCTCGAAGATCACGCAACGATTGAAACAAATTAGCCGCCACTTTTGTAGAAACTCTTAACCTATTAGCAACATTTTGAGCGCCGCCCATACCAGTTTTGGAATAATGACCTAAAGACCGGCTCAATGAATCTTTATTGCCGGACTTCACGTAGTCACCCATGCTTCGTCTAGCATTTCTAAAGCGAGACCTTGGAGCTACAGGCATCTCTGGTTGAGGCAAATTGTTTGGTTTTTCTTTTACAGGTTGTGGTTCGTTTGGTAAATCAATATCATCTAACCATGGCGGATCAAATGATACTCCCGGACCAGGACCTGCACTTGAAGCTGATGTACCCATATCACTCTGCTCCTTCCTGTATTTTTATTGCTTTACTTACATTCGTCGGTGTGACCTTATCATGCGCCCAATGCTGTAGCATTTCTGTCGCCCAGACTCTGTCTCTTAATGCCGGAACATAAGATGGTTTTCGGGACTTTGGTGATATTTCGCCGAGTGCCAAAACTAATTTATTCCCAAAGTCAGGAAATGCTTCTGTGATATGTAATGCAGCATATAAGGTATTTATTTCCCACTGATTTGTTCGTCCCAATCTAATAATCCGGTTTAATAATATTTCTGCCTCAGTTTCACCAACACCTTTTATTTTTTCTATTATTGTAGACATTATAGTTCCCGAATCAATCTGCTCGAGTGCTGCCAATATGTCCCTCGCCTCGGGAGATAGTTCATCATATGCGGCAATTGAAAGTGATCTGTCTCGGCTTAAATACAGCAGCGGCCTAATATCATAATCACCAAGAAGTGGTGCAAGTTTCAACCAGTTTTCTATGAAATCTGATTTCCAAGTGCTGTCCGGTGCACAGTATTCTTTTCCCGCTGCCAAATCAGTTTCCATCTCGTTTATAAAGGAAAGTTTTCCATCTTGCGATTTTGTCGCCTCTTTGAGAAGAAACTCATAAGCTCCAGCCGAGGCGCATCTCTCGAACAGTAGCATTTTCACCAGACAATTATAGTCTACAGTAATTCCATTTAATTTAGCAACTTTTTCTCTAATCTTCAAAGCATTTAGAAACCGCTTAATAAGTCTCGGATTCCCCTTAATATTATCCGCCGCTACCAAGATTCCTGCCAACTGATCCGCCATCTCTATGTATTGTTGCATGACTTTTAATGAGTTCTCATCAAAAGCTTCCGCTAACTTTGCTTTTGCCAATCCACCTTGCCATGCATTACATAATAATGATTGTAATTCTTTTCTCGCTTTAAGAAATACATCTTCCGTAATTTCACTTTTTCTAAAAGCCATCTCCGCAAACAAAAGTATTATATAAACTTTTATCTCTGGTACTCCGAGATATGGTACTGTTAAAGGAATCTGTATAAGTTTATCAAAATAACTCGTCACAAGTCCTTCCGTTAGTTCAACATCATTAAAATGTGCCTTGACCCCATTACGTATCATTTGTTCATCTGCAGCAATTATAAATGCCGTTCTCGGAACAAAGAGTAGTAGTCTCATTGCTTCAAGCGTTGATATGGCCGTGGAAGGCAAGCAACGATCCAAATCATCAACTAATACTATTAATGTAATATTCAAGTCTTTAAGAATCTCCGTAAATTCTTTTCGCAGTTCTTCAATCTGTTGCGGTATCGGTTTTAGAGATTCTTCATTCAATAATCCCTTAAATTCAGGTAATAACGTCTCTATAGATTCATTTATAGCCTCACCGTTTTCTTTGGCATCCTTTTTATCTTTAACTGAATTCGTCACGGCTCCAAATAAGGATGCTATCGCACCCACGGGAGCCGCTCCGGGAATAAGCCCCAATGTAATCGGAACTACTAATTTTGCTATCTGGAGCCAATTAATACGTTTGGCAAAATTCATAACTTTTCCCGAAATATCCCCTGTGGATTCCCTCTTTTTTAATTCTTCATTCAATTTATCCGATACGACTTGCAATAATGCAGTACGAGCATCATCATACCCTTGATATAACCAAGCATTAAATTCTAAAAATACATAATTCTTCTCTTTCTCTGAATTTTTCTCATCACACTTTTTCAGTTCCTTACCAATCATCTTAACCATAGACGATTTTCCAGCTCCCCAATTTCCGGATACTCCTATAGAAATTGGATTTCCGTCAGACTCCACAATCAATTCAGCTACCGTCTCAGCCACAACAGAAAAATGGAGATAATCTTCAGTTGTTTCAATATCATTCCACATACTACTTCTCCTCTGTATAGTAATCTTATTTTCCGATTATAAATATCAATATGCCAGTACTTTGTAAGTATATCACAACCATAAATATTAATACCAAGTATACATATTTCAATAATCCAGCATCCCTCCTCAATGCTATAGGATTGGATAATTTTCACTACGGTTCCATACTTACTTTACATTTAAACCCATTATACTATATAAAAAGACAAAAACATAGCAACCATTTTCCAAAATATTCAAATTAAAAATGCCTGTACGCCAATCCCGCACAGACATTCATATTACTTAATTTCACTCACCAATTTTGCACCCAAGCTAAAATAGCTTATAAACGAATCTTTAATAAGAGATGCTATTACCTCTTGCCTTCTATCCGTCACTGCCTTAAACAACTTCTTCTGCCCTTCATCCAATGTAGAAAGTAATTCCTGCTCCTTCTCATCCAACTCATTCCATCGTTTAATGGTAGTTGGAGATTCTTTCAACAATTCTTGCGGGAGCAAATCCCCTGCATAAAGTTGATAGAGCATATTGTTATTTTTTTCATCCGTATCAATAGATGTATTTAATACCTTCGTAAATATTTTGCTGTCAAGCAGCCCCGCTACATAACTCAAAGTACTATGTTCCATGTTACTCATATCCGTCATGGACAAAAGCCTGTCTATCACTTCCCGATTTTCTTTCGTCAAATGCAATTTTAAATATTCTTTCTCAGCAGCCACGTACTCCTTCGTACATTCTTGATACTGTTTATCTTCCGAAATCAACTTATGTAACGTTTTTTCTTTCAGCTCTTCAATTTTCGCTTTTACATCTTCGCTAAATAGTAATTCTTTCATTGAAAAATCCTCTTTTCTTCCTGATAATATAGCTTATTTTCTTTTTGCTCCTTATATGGAGCGATTATAATGCAAATCTAATATAAAATCAATACAAAAAGTTCCTTATATGGAGCAATTCATATTCCGTATAAATAAACTACATAGTTCTGTATTCTGAAGTGGGAGGACATTATGGAACAAAAACTCAAGCAAGATAATCCAATCGGCAAAAACATCCGTGATTTAAGAATCAAATCAAAATTAACCCAAGAACAAGTTGTCGCCAAGATGCAATTAGCTGGCTGCACATTATCCAGAAGCAGTTACGCCAAAATTGAAACAGGTCAGTGCAACATAAGAACCAGCGAGTTAAAGGCATTAAAAGACATATTTCAGGCTTCATGGGATGACCTCTTTAAGAACATCTAATACGACACACTCCATAAAATGCAGTAAAGACCGCTCTATCATAATGTAATAGTTCGGTCTTTTGTCGTTCATTGTACTACTTTTGTATCTCACTCCGAGAAATTAGTTGAATTGTCCCTTTTTCCAAACCTCTGACAAGACTCTCAGTTCTAATAATCTGCCTATCAATATCTTGAATTTCATGATTACTTTCTGGCAGATAAGCACTTAACATGGCTTCTTTTGCTTTTTTAAAATGATTCAGGGAATCTCCCGGTAAACGTTTATTCTCAATGCAAGCAAGAAGATAATACATTTGCCCTAAAGTTATTCCCATTCCAGAAATCTTCTTTGCCTCACGAATCATACCAAATAGACTTTTCCTGGCTTCTTGCCACTCACCCGAAGCCGCCAATGCCTGAGCGTATCCAAAACGCTGAACTAATGTATCATGAGATATTGGTAAGTGGTATTCATTTCTCAAGGCAAGCGCCTTTTCTATACATTTCCGGAAATTAGCCATATCCTGTAACGCACAATAAACCTGCCCAAGATTATTATATAGATTGGATGCGATATCAGCAAATATTGGATGAAACGGTTCCAATGCTTCTATGCCTTCCTCATAATGTCGCTTTGCAGAAATATAATTGCTTTAATATATTCAACATACCCAGCATAGCAATGATAAATCGCACATTCTCTCTTATGTTCCCCATCCAAATTTATTGTGCTCTTCATCAATTCTAACACTTTTTCAATAGATTCTGTCCGCCCGTATTTTGTCAGATATGCCATTGTTGTATCCATAAACAAATATGCGGATGTGGCATCATCCAAAGTAATATTTTTAAAGATGCTTTCTATCGTATTTAGCAATTCATTGTAATATGAAACATCAATACCATAGCAAACACAGTTTTCAAAAACCCCCTTTAGCAGGTCAGCACAGGACGAAATAGATGGTTTTGTTTCTATTTGCAGCAGTTCATGCAGATAAGGATGCAGCGCAATTCTCTGATTAAGTTTATCTTCCTGAATCCATCCATACTCTACCAAGTCATTCACATCATTAAAATCTGTTTTCCCTTGCCAGTAATGAAAAAGAATCTTTGGTATCCCCTTCTCCGGCACAAGGGTCATATTCTGCAATGTATGTAAACGCTCCGGTGTCAAGCCCTGTAATTGAAATAATATTTTTATATGACGATACAACGATTCTTTATGAGAGCGGGAATCTTTTGTCATTAACACCTTATTGGTATTTGACAACCTTAATCCTTCTGCTCTTAATGCTTTTACAAGTTCTTTTGGTTCCATACAGGATATTTTCAAAGTTTTTGCCGCTAATTCCACCGTTAATGTATGATGATATACTTCATCTATAATTTCCTTTACGGTGTCCGAATCATCCCTTGCCTCTGGTGCATAGGAATAGAAAATGGAACACAGTTCTTCAATTTCCCTGATTTCATTAACCTGATAACAAGGCATCATATCTACATGGCTTCTAGTAGTCACAAGCACTTTAAAAGATAGCGATAAGAACTCGTGAAATAGCTCCTCATCTTCCGGTACTGTATTAAAATTATCTAAGATTACAAGGCTGTTTCCATCCAACTGTTTGAATAATCGATAGTGGTTCCGAAAACGTTCGTCCTCCGTCATTTCCATTGTATCGTCGACAAAATCCAACTCTGCAATGGTATGCTTCAAACTATTACCATACTGAAGGTATAGAACATGAGAATATTCCTTTTCATAACGCTTTCCGTAATGCTTCGCCAATTCCGATTTACCAATGCCGCCTATCCCCTCCAGGAAAAGACAATGGTTCTTTCCCAGCAAATCATTAATTTCTTTCATCTCCTGCTCTCTTCCAAAGAATACCCGGCTAATAGAGGGAAAACGGAAATCCAGTAAATAATCCGCTAAAGAAAACATCGTAACTTCTTTTTTATTTTTTGAAACAAGCCTCCGAGACAATGCAAACAACAGACACCCCGTAATAAAGCTATCAGCTTCACTATGTACAGATAGTTCCTGCCGCTTACTTTCTGAAATACTGCTGTCATTCCATAACAGCCAGTAAATCTTTTCTTTCACATATTCCGGATCTGATAACTCCTGCAGTATTTGACCAATTGATTTTTGCATTTCCTGAATACTTTCAGGTGCATGATACAGATACGTAATATCCTTAGGCACATTCCTCTGCCCTTTCAATATTTTACTGATATCAGCATCTTCCTGCACATTTATTGAAAAATTACTTTGCTCAAAAGCATATGAAAACAACGTATTATAATACTCTGTCTGTGATATCCCATCATTATTACGATTATCTAAAATCACCTTTGAAATGGACGAAAAATCCATCCTCTCTCTCAAATCCCCACCACCTTTTTGCCAATTTTATGCCTAATCACTGCCATTCAGAAAACCACCTTAATTCTGTAGAATCACCTTATGGCAAGACACTTTTCAAAAAGTATAGCCTATAAAACCGCTTTTTTCAAGAAGCAGACGCACCTTGAAAATTTCATATTGTTTCCTTCAAGTATGTTGGTGAATAGCCTAGCGACAAATGGATGCGCCATGAACCGAAAGGTGAGCGACCATCATCCCCGCCATGACACTATTTACCGGATAATGATACTCCCGTCCAGCCTTAGTTCGAGCGTTAAAAGCGTCGCAAGCATTGGGGGCGGCTGCATGAGAACCATGCAGGGGTGAAATTCCCATGGAACGAATAATCGTCGCTTGAAGGAAAATTTAACAGCAGGACAGACACCATTTCATTTTTATTTCATAGGCTGGTAACAAGGCAAAAAGAAAGGGAGTTAGGCACATTGAG
>Ga0153944_1001025_pt1 | contig 11666 bp, 5 predicted proteins | sample TSNJ028MetaG_FD_104703 | JGI IMG/M metagenome (GOLD analysis project Ga0153944, IMG submission 104703) | Attine ant fungus gardens microbial communities from New Jersey, USA - TSNJ028 MetaG | ecosystem: Host-associated > Fungi > Mycelium > Unclassified | place: USA: New Jersey, Wharton State... | reverse complement strand
TGGAGGAAAAATTCCATAAATATTTAAGAGGCTGTCCTAGAATATATTTTTAGAAAATTCATATTCTACATTATAATAAAATAAACAAAAAAACAGAGAATATATTACCACTTTAGTGGAAAATATTCTCTGTTTTTGTCAGTAATTTGGTTACCTGTTTTTTGTATTTTATTACAGGACAATCTCTTTAAATGCCTAAAATCTATTAGCTAAAAAGTGCACCAAATGCACCAAATACTCCTAAAGAAGCTAATCCCATGATAATACCTGCTAGTATAACTCCTGCCATAATAGCAATTACACTTTTCTTAAAGTCCATATCTAAAAGACTAGCAGCAAGAGTTCCTGTCCAAGCTCCAGTACCTGGAAGAGGAATTCCAACAAAAATAAATAAGGCAATATATAAGCTACGACCGGCTTTTTTTTCTAATTTTTTTCCGCCTTTTTCACCTTTTTCTAAACAAAATTTAAAGAACTTACCAATAAATTTTTTGTCTGAACCCCATACTAGTACTTTTCTAGCAAAGAAAAATATAATAGGTACAGGCAGCATATTTCCTAAAATACAAACAATGTAAAGAGGAATTAAAGGAAGAGGATCTCCAAAGAGTGTACTCAATCCAATAGGTACAGCACCTCTAAGTTCAATTAAAGGAATCATAGACACGAAAAACAAAATTAAATATTTTAAAAACATAAATGTTACTCCTTTTTCAAATTTCAAAACTCATTTTACTATAAGAAAAATAAAAAGTCTACCTCTTAATGGAAAATAAATGTAAATTAAGAAATTTGTTGACAAAGAATGACAAAAAATATATCATATAAAGTATGGAGAATAATAAAAAAATATAACATATATAATATACGAGGGGGATAATTTAATAATGAAAAATATGAAGAAAAAGCTTTTTATTGTAATATCATTTCTTTTGATATTTCTATCGATATATACATATTCTATTGCTGATGTAGGAAGTTTTGATAGATATGATAGTGGTTCATCAGATTGGGGTTCATCTAGTTCGAGCTGGGATTCTAGTTCTAGTGACTGGGGCTCAAGTGATGGTGATATAGGTTTTTTAATAGGATTACTATTAGGGAGTACACCAGGAAGAGGAGTATTACTAATATTAATAATAGGATTTGTAATAAGATATTTTATTAGAAGAAAAGGACATAACAAACCGCCTATGTATAGACCAAATCCATATGGAAATGTATCAAATCCTGTATATAATAATATTAATAATTATGCAGTAGGAATAGGGGCAGATGCTTCTCATCAAGTAGCAAGAAACGTAAAACAAGTAGATGAGATGTTCTCAGAAGAGAAATTCTTAGCATATATAAAAGATTTATTTGTAAAATTACAAAATTCTTGGACAGCAAGAGATTGGGATTCAATGAGACCATTTGAAAGTCAAGAACTATTCGCACAACATCAGACTCAAGTGCAAGGTTATATAGACACAAATAGAATAAATATAATGGATAGGATAGCTGTTAATTTTGCTTATTTATATAAATTCAGACAAGATGGAGATAAAGAGATTCTTGAAGTAGCATTAAAGTCAACAATGAAAGACTATATAATAGATGCAACAACAAAAGAAGTGTTAGAAGGAAATAAAACACAAGATAGAATTACAACATATAAAATGACATTTGAAAGAAAGAAAGGTGTAAAGACAAAAGAGGGAACAAATGATATTAATACAACAAATTGTCCAAATTGTGGGGCACCAACACAAATAACATCATCAGGAAAATGTAATTATTGTGGAAGCGTAATTACAACAGGTGATTATGGATGGGTACTATCAGGATTAGAACCATTCAGAACCTAAAATAATAACAAAAAAACCCGGAGGGGACATATCTTAACTATCTACTGCCTGACCCAATAAAAGATGTGTCCACTTTAGAAAACTAAAAATAGTAGATAATAAATAAGGAGGAAAAAATATGGGATTAATTAAAGCAGCAGTAGGTGCAATAGGAGGCACCATGAGTGATCAATGGAAAGAGGCTATTCGTTGTGAGGATATGAATAATGAGGTGTTAATGATGAAAAAAACAACACCAAATGGAGTTATATCTAATAAAAGTACAATCATTGTTGCACCAGGTCAATGTGCAATCATATATGACAATGGAAGGGTTATTGATGGGGCAGCAGAAGAAGGTGTATATACATTTGATGAATCATCAACACCATCATTCTTTGCAGGACAATTTGGAGCGGTATTTAAAGAGATGTGGCAAAGATTCACATATAATGGAGCAACAGCAAAACAACAAGCTGTATTCTTCTTTAATATAAAAGAAATAATAGATAATAAATTTGGTACACCAGCACCAATACCATTTCAAGATTGGTCACATCCAATACCAAATCAAATGACAAATACAATAACTCCATTAAGAGTTGAAATAAAATGTTTTGGTAAATTTACATTTTCAATATCAAATCCATCATTATTTATGAGTAAAATAGCAGGAACAGCAGAAGTATATAGAAAATCACAATTAATAGAACAATTAAGGTCAGAAATAATAGGAGTATTTCAAAATATTACAAATGAATTAGGTACATCAGAATATAAAGTGCCAGTTTTAGAAATGCCAAGTCAAACAGATGAAATTAAAGAAATGATGAATAAAAAAGTATTTGATGAACCAATAAGAGAAAGAGGAATAACAATACAAGGATTTATTGTTGAGTCTGTAACTCTTACAGATGACTCTAAAAAGAAAATAGATGATTATGAATTAAGTTCAAATTCATATATGCAACAAGGAAGAATGGTTGGAGCATATTCAAATGCAGTTGAAAATGCAGCTAAAAATTCAAGTGGTGCAGCAAATGGATTTATGGGGATAGGAATGATGAACATGGCATCTAATGGTGTTATGGGAGGAGTATCAACAGCTCCATGGCAAAATACAGAAAACAGTAGTGTGGATTTAAGCAAAGAAGAAATACAACCTAAAAAAGAAGAAGGTCAAAACAAAGAGGAAGAAAAAGAAATAAAAGTAGAAAATAGCGAATGGGAGTGTTCTTGTGGAACTAAGAACAATGGAAACTTCTGCCATAGTTGTGGAAGTGCAAAAATAAAGAAATGTTCAAAATGTAATAGTGAAATAGAAAAAGGGGCAAAATTCTGTAAAGAATGTGGAACAAAAGTAGAAGAATAAATAAACTGATAATAATATTTTAGTACTAATATTAAAAAGATGTCCAATCGGACATCTTTCTCATCTTTAGAACTCTTTAGAATTTCTTATCTATTCAGTTAGATTATCAATAGACTCTCTTAATTTTTTAATATATATGAATGTAATAGTGATTCATATAAAAATAATTGGAAAAATTGGAAAAATTTCGCAGAAAAGTGTTGACAAGCTTAACAAAAATAAGGTATACTGAAATAGTATAAGGAGTTTTATCGCCGTATGAAAAGATAAAACAGAGTATTTAACTCCAAAACAAGAGAAATAACGGGGTTGATTAATATTATAATGCGAATTAGTAAACAAAAATAAATATAAGAATAAAAGGCAGTTGGATAAGAAATTTCCAACTAGTCTTTTTATTGCTTAAATTCTTGGTTACATAAAAATAGAAAGAAGAGGAATTATTTTGTTTTCGATTTTAAAAGATTTACTCTTATAAGCAGTAGAGTGAATATTTTAAAGTTAAAAATAAGATTAAGTGGGACTTCTTTTAAAAAATAAATTTATTCATAAGTAGTATAACTACATCAAAAAAATTAAAATCTGCTTAAATTTATTTAGGGGTGATTTGTTTTGGTAAAAGATATCAAACATGAAAAATGTACACGAAAGACATTTGCAAAAATAGGCGATTTTATTGAAATGCCAAATTTGATTAAGGTTCAAAGAGATTCTTACGATTGGTTTGTTGAAGAAGGATTAGGGGAAGTATTACAAGATATTTCACCAATCGTAGATTATTCTGGAAATTTAGTTCTTGAATTTTTTGATTATTACATGGAAGAAAAAACAAAATACACAGTTGAAGAAGCAAAAGAAAGAGATGCAACTTACTCTACAAGATTACATGTAAAGGTGCGTCTAATTAATCGTGAAACTGGAGAAATTAAAGAACAAGAGATTTATTTAGGTGATTTCCCATTAATGACAGAAAGTGGAACTTTTATAATTAATGGTGCAGAAAGAGTTGTAGTAAGTCAGTTAGTTCGTTCACCAGGATGTTATTATGCACAAGAATATGATAAAAATGGTAAAAAAATATGTACATCAACAGTTATGCCAATCCGTGGAGCATGGATAGAATATGAAACAGATGGTAATGATATATTTTATGCTAGGGTGGATAGAACAAGAAAAATACCAGTTACTTCACTATTAAGAGCAATAGGAGTTGTTACTGATGAACAAATAGTAGAGCTATTTGGTGAAGAAGCGAAAATTATGGCAACAATACAAAAAGATACTATAAAAAATCAAGATGATGCTTTAATTGAAATTTATAAGAAATTAAGACCAGGAGAATTACCAACAGTAGATGCTGCTAGAAATTTATTCAATGGTTTATTCTTTGATGAAAGAAGATATGATTTAGCAAAAGTTGGTAGACACAAATTTAATAAGAAATTAAGTCTAGCAACAAGAATTACTGGAAGAGTTGCTTATGCTGATATCATAGATCCATCAACAGGAGAAGTATTAGTAGAAAAAGATAGTATTATCTCAAAAGATGTAGCAATAGAAATACAAAATACAGGATTAAATATTGTAGATTTAAAAATTGATGATAAAAAAGTTAGAGTAATAGGAAATGGAACAGTAAATATCCACAGTTTTGTAACAGATGTGGATATCTCAGATTTACATTTTAAAGAAGAAGTAAATTATGAGGTATTAAAATCTATTTTAGAAACAACAGATAAAAAAGATTTACACAAAATAATTGCTGAAAGAAAAGAAGAATTAGTACCAAAACATATTAAAAATGAAGATATTATATCTTCAATAAACTATGTATTAAACTTAGACCATGGTTTAGGAAAAATAGATGATATCGATCATTTAGGAAATAGACGTATCAGATGTGTTGGAGAATTATTACAAAATCAATTTAGAATAGGTTTAACAAGATTAGAAAGAGTTGTTCGTGAAAGAATGACAATACATGATTTAGATGCTGTAACACCGCAAACTCTTATCAATACAAAACCAATCACATCATCAATAAGAGAATTCTTTGGAAGCTCACAATTATCACAATTCATGGATCAAACAAACCCATTATCAGAGCTTACACATAAAAGAAGAATATCAGCATTAGGACCTGGAGGATTATCAAGAGAGAGAGCAGGATTCGAAGTAAGGGATATTCATTATACTCATTATGGAAGACTTTGCCCAGTAGAATCTCCAGAAGGACCAAACATTGGTCTTATATCAGCACTTTCAACATTTTCAGTAATTAATGAATATGGATTTATAGAAACTCCATATAGAAAAATAGATAAAAAGACTGGAAAAATAACAGATGTAGTTGAATATATGTCAGCTGATGAGGAAGATGAATACTTTATAGCGCAAGCATCAGAGCCATTAGATAAGAATAATAAATTTAAAAATGAAAGAGTTCGTGTTCGTCATAAGGAAGAGATTACAGAGGAAGATAAATCAGAAGTTGATTATATTGATGTATCACCAAAACAACTTGTTTCAGTTGCGGCAGCAATGATTCCTTTCTTGGAAAATGATGACGTTAAACGTTCTCTAATGGGATCAAACATGCAACGTCAAGCAGTTCCATTATTAATACCAGAATCACCAATCGTTGGAACAGGTATTGAATATAGAGCGGCAAGAGATTCAGGAATTACAGTTTTAGCAAAAAATGATGGTGTAATAGAAAGAGTATCATCAGATGAAATACAAATTAGAACAAGTAAAAATGAATTAGATATATATCGCTTAGCTAAATTTAAAAGAACAAATGGTGGTACATGTATTAACCAAAGACCAGTTGTTACAAGAGGAGAAAAAGTAAAACAAGGTGATATATTAGCTGATGGTCCATCTACAAAAGATGGAGAAATGGCATTAGGAAGGAATGTATTAATTGCATTTACAACATGGGAAGGATATAACTATGAGGATGCTGTTTTAATTAGTGAAAGATTAGTAAAAGAAGATGTTTATACATCAATACATATAGAAGAATATGATTGTGAATGTAGAGATACAAAATTAGGCCCAGAAGAAATAACAAGAGATATTCCAAATGTTGGAGATGACAGTTTAAAAGATTTAGATGAAAATGGAATTATAAGAATAGGTGCAGAAGTAAGACCTGGAGATATCTTAGTAGGAAAAGTAACTCCGAAAGGAGAAACTGAACTTACAGCAGAAGAAAGACTATTAAGAGCAATATTTGGAGAAAAAGCTAGAGAAGTAAGAGATACATCACTTAGAGTACCACATGGAGAAGCAGGAACAATAGTAGATGTAAAAATCTTTACAAGAGATAATTCTGATGAATTGGGACCTGGTGTAAACCAAGTTATTCGTTGTTATATAGCAACAAAAAGAAAAGTTTCAGTTGGAGATAAAATGGCTGGACGTCATGGTAATAAAGGTGTTATTTCAAGAATATTACCAGCTGAAGATATGCCATTTATGCCAGATGGAACACCAGTAGATATAGTTTTAAACCCACTTGGAGTACCTTCTCGTATGAACTTAGGTCAAGTTTTAGAGGTTCACTTAGGTATGGCAGCTAGAGCCTTAGGTTGGAAAGTAGCTACACCAGTATTTGATGGTGCTACTGATAAAGAAATTGAAGAACTATTAGATAAAGCTGGAATGAGAAAAGATGGAAAAACAATACTATATGATGGACGTACAGGAGAAGCTTTTGATAATCCAATCACAGTTGGTGTTATGTATATGTTAAAACTACACCATTTAGTAGATGATAAAATACATGCTCGTTCAACTGGACCATACTCATTAGTTACACAACAACCTTTAGGAGGAAAAGCACAATTTGGTGGACAACGTTTTGGAGAGATGGAAGTTTGGGCATTAGAAGCATATGGAGCTGCGTATACATTACAAGAAATGCTTACAGTAAAATCAGATGATGTGGTAGGTCGTGTAAAAACATATGAAGCTATTGTAAAAGGTGAAAATGTTCCAGAACCAGGTGTTCCAGAATCATTCAAAGTTTTAATAAAAGAACTTCAATCTTTAGGATTAGATATACGTTTATATTCTGAAAATGATGAAGAATTAGAATTAAAAGAGCATATTGATGAAGGAATAGACTACGAAGAAAGTAAAATAGGAGATAATGTCCTAAATGAAACTGAATTAGAAGATAGTTATATAGAAGCAGATGAAGATACAGAAGCAATGTTATTAAATTCAGATGACTCAGATGAATTATTTGCAGGACTAGATGAAGATGAGGATATCTTTGATAATGACTTAGCTGGAGATAATCTAGAAGCAGATAATGATTCAGTATAAGGAAAATGTAAATATAATAGCAGAGGCTTAAAAGTTTCAAAAAAAGCCTAACAGCTATCTTAATTTAATAACCTTTCAAAGGCTTTAACATGAACAAAGGGAAATTGTACAGCAGTGTATCAGGTTAAAGTCTAAGAAGGGAAAGAGAAAAACATCTAGAAAGGGGCTATAACCATAGTGGATGAGTTAGAATTATTTGATAAAATAAAAATAGGGTTAGCATCAGATGAAAAAATAAGAGAATGGTCTAAAGGAGAAGTAAAAAAGCCAGAGACTATAAATTATAGAACATTAAAACCAGAAAAAGATGGTCTATTCTGTGAAAGAATATTTGGACCTACAAAAGACTGGGAATGTCATTGTGGGAAATATAAAAGAGTAAGATATAAAGGAATCGTTTGTGATCGTTGTGGTGTTGAAGTAACAAAATCAAAAGTAAGACGTGAAAGAATGGGACATATTGAACTTGCAGCTCCAGTAGCACATATTTGGTATTTTAAAGGAATTCCTAGTAGAATTGCATTACTATTAGATATATCACCAAGAAACCTAGAGAAAGTAGTATATTTTGCTTCATATATAGTAACAGATAAAGGGTCATCTGGTTTAATAAATTCGCAAATATTAACTGAAAAAGAATACCATGAAGCTGTAGAAAAATACGGATATGGTACTTTTAAAGCAGAAATGGGAGCAGAGGCTTTAGAAAAATTATTAAAAGAAAGTGACTTAGATAAATTATCAGTACAATTAAAGAAAGAAATAGAAAAAGCAAGTGAACAAAAAAGAGCTAAAATAGCAAAAAGATTAGATACAATAGAGTCATTTAGAATATCTGGAAATAAACCAGAATGTATGATAATGAATGTTGTACCAGTTATTCCACCAGAATTAAGACCAATGGTACAATTAGACGGTGGTAGATTTGCTACATCAGATTTAAATGATTTATATAGAAGAGTTATAAATAGAAATAACCGTTTAAAAAGATTAATCGAATTAGGTGCACCTGAGATTATAAAAAGAAATGAAAAAAGAATGTTACAAGAATCAGTAGATGCCTTAATTGATAATAGTAGACGTAGTAGACCAGTTACTGGAGCAGGAAATAGAGCACTAAAATCTCTATCTGATATGCTTAAAGGAAAACAAGGTCGTTTCCGTCAAAACTTATTAGGAAAACGTGTTGACTATTCAGGTCGTTCAGTTATAGTTGTGGGACCAGAGCTTAAATTATATCAATGTGGTCTTCCAAAAGAAATGGCTGTTGAATTATTCAAACCATTTGTTATGAGAGAATTAGTTGGTAGAGGAATAGCTCATAATATTAAAAATGCAAAAAGAATGGTAGAAAGATTACATCCAGAAGTATGGGATATATTAGAAGATGTTATCAGAGACCATCCAGTTATGCTTAACCGTGCACCTACATTACATAGATTAGGTATTCAAGCATTTGAACCAGTATTAGTAGAAGGTAGAGCTATAAAATTACATCCATTAGTATGTACAGCTTTCAATGCTGACTTTGATGGTGATCAAATGGCTATACATGTTCCTTTATCACCAGAAGCACAAGCAGAAGCTAGATATTTGATGCTTTCAGTAAATAACTTATTAAAACCACAAGACGGAAAACCAGTAACAGTTCCTACACAAGATATGATTTTAGGAAGTTACTACCTAACAATGGAAATAGAAGGAGAAGTAGGAGAAGGAAAGTATTTTTCATGCCCTGAAGAAGCTATTATTGCATATGAAAATAAACAATTAGGAATGCATGCAAAAATTATTGTTAGAATGACTAAAGTAGATGAAGAAGGTAATCAAACACAGGGAAAAATAGAGACAACAGTAGGAAGAATTATATACAATAAAGGAATTCCTCAAGATTTAGGATTTGCAGATAGAAGTGATAAAGAAAATGATTTCGATTTAGAAGTTAATTTTGTTGTTAATAAAAAGAAACTTGGAAAAATAGTAGAAAAATGTATCGAAAAATATGGTTTAAGTCGTTCAGCAGAATTATTAGACTATATTAAATCTACAGGTTTCAAATATTCAACACAAGGAGCGATAACAGTATCTGTTGATGATGTTAAAGTACCAGAAGCAAAAAAGACAATATTAGAAGATGCTTCAAAACAAGTAGAAAATGTATCAAAACAATATAAACGTGGATTAATTACAGAAGAAGAAAGATATCAATCAGTAATTAAAATATGGGAAAAAGCAACAAATGATGTAAAAGATGCAATGAAAGAGAATTTCTCAGAATTAAATCCAGTATATATGATGTCTGAATCTGGAGCCAGAGGTAACTTAGACCAGTTAAAACAAATTGCTGGTATGCGTGGACTTATGGCAAGTACTACAGGTAAAACAGTAGAGATACCAATTAAATCATCATTTAGAGAAGGTTTAGATGTATTAGAATACTTTATATCTGCCCATGGAGCACGTAAAGGTTTATCAGATACAGCTTTAAGAACAGCCGATTCAGGATATTTAACAAGAAGATTAGTTGATGTCGCTCAAGATATTATAGTAAGAGAAGTTGATTGTCATACACATGATGGTATTAAATTGATAGCAATAAAAGATGGAAATCAAGTAATAGAAACTTTGCAAGAAAGAATAACAGGAAGATATCCACTAGAAGATATTATACATCCTGAAACAAAAGAATTAATCGCTAGTAAAGAAACATTAATTAGTGAAAGTATTGCTGATAAAATAGTTGAAGCAGGAATTGAAGAAGTTAGTGTACGTAGTGTATTTGGATGTAGAACAAAAAATGGAGTATGTACAAAGTGTTATGGAATGGCATTATCAAGTCATGAAGAAGTTAATATTGGTGAAGCAGTTGGTATTATAGCTGCACAATCAATTGGTGAACCTGGTACACAGCTTACAATGAGAACAATTCACTCTGGTGGTGTTGCTGGTGTTGCCGATATTACACAAGGTCTTCCAAGGGTTGAAGAGTTATTTGAAGCTAGAAAGCCAAAAGGATTAGCTGTAATAACTGAGATAGATGGTGTTGTAAAAATAGCAGATGATAAGAAAAAGAAAACAGTTACAATTACATCTAATGATGATAGTAAAACATATACAATTCAATTTGGTTCTAAATTAAGAGTAAGAGATGGAGATACAGTAGTAGCTGGGCAACCATTAACAGAAGGATCTATAAATCCAAATGAATTATTATTAATAAAAGGGCCAGAGGGAGTATATAATTACTTAGTACAAGAAGTTCAAAGAGTTTATAGAAACCAAGGTGTTGATATCAATGATAAACATATAGAAGTAATTGGTAGACAAATGCTTAAGAAAGTAAAAGTAGAAGACAATGCAGATACAGCATTATTTGCGAGTTCTCTAGTTGATATGTATGATTTTGAAGGTGCGAATAATAAAGCTGAAGAAGAAGGAAAACGTAAAGCAACAGGTAAGAGAGTATTACTAGGTATCACAAAAGCATCACTTGCAACAGATAGTTTCTTATCAGCAGCATCTTTCCAAGAAACAACAAGAGTATTAACAGAAGCAGCAATTAAAGGAAAAGTAGATGAATTAATAGGATTAAAAGAAAATGTTATCATAGGTAAATTAATCCCAGCAGGAACAGGTCTTGCAAAATACAAAAATACCCGTATTAGCACAGAAATAGCTGAAACTTCAGAAGAAGATAATATGGAATCTGAAGAATTAGTAGAAGAAATAGTGTAAATAGCCTTAAAAGTATAGAATAAGGTGATAAATGGAATCACATTTAGGTAGAAATATCTAAATGTGATTTTTTATGGAAATTCGGAAAAATAAAGGAAAAAATCCATTTGACAATTAATATAAATACATGTAAAATAGTATATGTATAAATAGATATAATAGGGGAGAAATATATGCCGAATAATAAAAAAGTATATAATAAATTAATATCTAAAACAAAGATATATTTAATTATAATAGCAATACTTTTAATCATATTATGCTGTTATGAAATGAATTTCATAACACCTGCAATATTAATATATATATTAGTATTAATGTATGCATATTGGACAGACAATAAAAGAAGAGCAGAGTTATCAGAACATATAAAGGATTTAACTTTAACTGTA
>Ga0153944_1001024_pt1 | contig 11667 bp, 6 predicted proteins | sample TSNJ028MetaG_FD_104703 | JGI IMG/M metagenome (GOLD analysis project Ga0153944, IMG submission 104703) | Attine ant fungus gardens microbial communities from New Jersey, USA - TSNJ028 MetaG | ecosystem: Host-associated > Fungi > Mycelium > Unclassified | place: USA: New Jersey, Wharton State... | reverse complement strand
TTGTGGGAATTTTAGGAAATGACATCATCGATCACCCACTAATGGCGATGTTAGATACCACGGACTGCGATCGAGCACCGTGTAACAAATTGTTGATTTTTTTAAAAAAAGACCAGTGTTATTTCTTCATCAAGTTCTTAGGAAGCAGGATTCTTAAATTGTTGAGGCCTTGACCATTTGCGCCTATCAAAGATCATAGGTCGAGCATGTTCTCGAGGTAAATAAAGTTTTGGACTTAGAAATGACCATCAGCATTGGGAGCCTTAGCAAATACAGAATTTCCGCGATGGGATCAATCATTATCGCATCTGGTATAGCCCAGATGGTAGTGCAGTGTTTAACCCAGTCTGGTCTGGTGCTCGGATGGTGATTCCGGGAAAGTATCGTGTTTCAGCCTGATCTTGTAGCTAATATGGGTATGTTTATCCTCATTGGTGGATTCTTGACTACGAGTGACTGGAACGTGGAGAAACTATTTGAATGAATCAACGTAATAAGGAAGTGAGAAAGAAGTTATACTCGAATTTGGTTGCAGAGGGCAATTATAGTAAGTACGATCATCCGCGCTCCTTGATAGGAAGTCCATGAATACGTCTCCAAAGTATGTCTTCGATATAATAGCTGAACGTGCTGCCTTTGGTGCCAACTACTCGCTGAGCCTTCCCAGCTACCAAGGCATCAACGAACGGAAGAAGATGAAGCCTGAGAGGTACACCATCAATTCTGTTGATGACTTGGTTCAAGGGAGCCAGATTGTGTTTAAAATCAGACAATGTGAAAATGCAAGGGAAAACAGTCCGGAAGGGATCAAGAAGGGGTTGGTGATGTGGATTTTTTAAATCCGTCGCCACGTATAAGATCGGGGTATGAGGACCGAGCGAGCTTATGTTGAAAGAATTTATCCTTGATGGGTGACATCTCAACCGGGAAACTAAAGCCAAATGGGACTTTTCTTTGTCATCCAGAGGTATACAGTGTCCTGGTGGGAGTATGTGAGGGGCTGTTCTAGAACTTGTCTCACGTTGTTCGGTGGTCCACTGAGTCTGTTCCTCCATCTTTAGTACATCGACCGAGGTTACATTGAAAAAGCAATTGAGCAGAGATCGCCAGAGAATTTGGGCATTTAATTTGCTGGATGCTCTGAATTTGGCTTCACTTGCACGTAGATGGATGGCAAGGTAGGCACCCCCGAGTGCCCTAAAGATCGACTCAGATACTTGTTCCAAGGTAGGATGAATAATCATCATTGCTTCACGTATCTCCTTGCGTATTGTTCGGTGAAAATCCTCTTGTAGTCTTAAGCGAGTTGAACCGAAAAGCGTCCCAAAGAAGAGTAGCTTCTGAGTTTGCTGGGCGAGGAAGTCAAGATTTAGGTCCTCAGCATACCATGTTTTCTCGGCGACGTCTTTGGTATTATCAACGAAGCGATACTGATATAACGTACGGTCGCGAAAATACAGCGTTTGTTCGTCAGATATTCCCAAAAAATCGGTAATCCAAGTTTCTTCAAAGTTCCATCTTACATGCAGCTTTTGTTTGGTTTGAACAGAAGTCAAATTGAGCAAGGAATCCCAAGGAAGGAAGGTGGAATCGAAGTAGTCAAGACATTCGGGAGGCAATGCCAGCTTTGGAGGAACGTGTGCACAGTGTCCTAAACCAGTTTTGGATGCCAGGGCTAATTGTTGAGACAGTCGATCAAAAGGATAATATGGAATAGGTTTATTGCTAAGACGAACGGGTGGCACAATTAGAGTGCGATTAAGAAGACGGGCTAAGACAAGAGCGTTTTCGAAGGCTATGCGCTGATTGTGAAACCCGCTATGTGGTAGATACGCAAGAAAGCGCTCCTCAGTGCTCAATATATTAGTGTGGATGGACACGTTGACTTGAGTGGAGGGCACGTCAGCATACAATGGTCGAGGGAAGCCCTGACTCTGAGTCTCCCACCTCGTCTTGAAGAGATAATACGCCATCCCGAAGCAAGTAAGGCAGGCTAAGGAGAGAAGCAGAAGTGCGATAAGTTTGGCATTCTGAAATTTTCGTGGCTGTCTACGGCGCCCAATGTTTGAGTCGGAAAAATTTAGATTTCCATTCTTGTGGAAGCCTCGTGTTCGATAGTATGCACCCTTTTCGAGAGCGACAGATGGTGAGGCATTTGCCAGGGTAGGTGGTGATATTCTGAGGGACATCACAATGAAATGACCTGTACAAGCCATGAGTATCTTAGTTTCAGAGGCAATGAACTGGTCTTGCTTACGCTCTGAGAATAAAGATGTGTACCGGATGAATTTAATTTAATGTGTGTGACCTGATTGCTAACAGTTTATGATGTTGTCTCACCGCTTCGCGGTATTCCTCCGCCAGAATCAGATTTTCAGCAACCAGATACATGGAGCTCGCCGTTTCTTCTCCCGAAAACCTGCAGCTCCACCACCACTGGTATTCTGCTTTGATATTGTATGTGTCTTCAAGATTTGGTTCTTGATAATCAGTTGGCTGAAATTCTTTCTATAGGATGGTGTATTGATACGTGGCCCCAATGTATTACCCGCAGCAAAGCGTGCCCTTGCTATCCTAGAAGGAAATAACCCCTTTGGTTGGTGCGTTTCTTCCAATTGTCAATGATTTTGGCTTCGGCCTTACAGTCTTCTCCGCCCAGTAAAATTCCATATATATTGGTACCTATGATCACGGAACATTCAACGATTTGACTTATCTCAGATGGACATAGTTGACGAACGGCGGAGGTGTCAGTGAGCAAGCTCGTTGCCAGGAACTAACGAATCATCTAGGGTTTTCTGTCCGTCTCGTTTCAGGCCTTGCAGCTGGTACTAATAATCTAGTCCCACTAGATCAGGGATGACCAGTACATCCAGGCACACACCATTCTGAAGACTCTTGTTGACAGATATGAAAAGGAACCTGTGCTTATTCTTGGTGGACGGTTAGATACTCTGCGAAAGGTCGCTCAAGAGTATGTCTCGCTGCACTTCACTGTGTCTATTTAGATTTGACTCGCATTCTAAGCTATGGATTCAACCAGGCCTACACCACCCTTGACGTGCTAGCATCAAATCCATCGTGTGTATCTTGCATCCAGCGTTTGTTCTTGTGTGACAAGAGAATTATAGAGTGTGGCCATTCCACTCGCTTACTACATCAGAAAAGGAGAAAGCTACAGTATGATCAATGGACTAAGCACTTTGGAAAATTCCATAATTTGTGCCGGCAGATATTTGATTTCGATCGGACGCGGTTTGGTGCCGCTTTGGTGTTTCATGATCCTCTAGATTGGGCGCTTGACTGTCAGTTAACGGTCGTTTCAACTATGAACAGTCCTCATCTTACGCTCACTCCAAACAGGTCAGATACTTTGTGATATCATCCAGTCTGATGGGATAGTTGGCGGTCCATACGTCGATCCGAGGACAAATCAAGATCCTGTTGAACTCGTATTCTGCAATCCTGACTTACTTTGGAAGTCTAATTTTCCACGCCCACGACTTGGACAAGGGGGTTTCAAGGCTGCCTTTCAAGGTGTTTATCAGGTTAATTTCTTTCTCGTTGATGCAGTGGCCCTTGTGTCGCTGAGCTCCACCAGGCATTAACAGGAGAGCAATATCCCCATATACAGTTCGGCAAACCAACTCGAGAGACCTACAGATTTGCGGAGGAGGTGTTGGCAAATCACCTGAGAAACTTACATGGTGTTCATAGCTTCTCACGACCCCATATGCAGGTACCCTGTATTCCTCCTCCGTAAACCATATTGAGTTGCCTTTTCAGATACATGATTGGAGGTAAGTCCTCAATTATATTTATATTTCGAGTCGGATCATATAAAGAATTTCCCACAAGACAATCCAGATTCAGGTATGCCGAGTCAGCACAAGATGACGAATCTGTAATGATGCTCATCGAATCTAGATATTGCTGGCGCCAACAACGCAGGCTGGCATTCGGTTCTTGTCGCAACTGGAGTATACGAGCCCGAATTCGGGAAGCCCAGTCACACACCAACACATGAAGCTCCAGACGTTGAGGCCGCCGTACAATGGGCGATCAATAGAGAGCTTGTATGACTCGTGGCTTGCTTGTTCCTCAAATGCTTTGATTGGACAGCCTTACCTATGTATGCTTAATTCTCAGTTAGGGAGGAAAAACCACTAACGAGTGGTGTTTCGTGTGTGTTTCACGTTTTCGATCTTTGAAACAAGCTCGACATCACGGTTGGAGTTGCCAAGTACACCACTCGTGAAAATAAATCCACCACTGATCGATGAGCAAATGTGTTGGTTACGAAGCGTGTTGTTGAGAAGATAGGCATCAACGCAACTGTTGTCTCCCTGGCCATATACTACATGATTTGCCTGAGATAATTATCAGAAAAATCCAACAGAGCTGTAAGAATCATTCAGAGACTATGGCGGTGTGATCGGCAACACCGGCCCTTAATGGAATCGCCTCGGATACCCTACTTGCTCATTCTTTGAGGTTGAAATTCACCGGAGGCTCAACTCTTTTCGCATTAAGACATAATGATAGAGATGATGAAAAGTTAGAGCAATACTCGCCGAGAGACTTGCCGTAAATAGGCAAGCTGGATCCAAGTAATTTACCGACAAACCCATCTTGGTTCTCTCCTCCATCTCCATGCATTCCCATGACCCCATGCTCCCTCCCCAGCCTGCGCAATCTTCTCTGACTTATGCGTTGGGCTCGGAGGCACTTCTCGCTCGACCTGACTTTGAGCCGCTCAGGAAGAAGGACGGCTCACTTTCCAAGATACGCAGTCATCGCGGCAACATTCCTGTCCTACCTCAAACAAAACTTTGTCCACATTGTCCGGCAAAGTTCACTCGCACTACACATCTAAACCGTCATTTGCGCAACCGTATGGACTGCTCATTTGTCAAACTTGAGAATAATAGTATTCATGGTTTGGCGGTGTAGATACTAATGAGAGGCTTCACCGCTGCGACGTGCGTTACTGTGCTGTATTGCACAACTAGAAGTGCTGATTGGTATCTAGACCTGTGATTCCCAGTTCACTAGGAGTGATCTTCTAACTAGACACAGAAAGAGCTGTACCAACCCGTGAGCAGATGCCCCTCTGTTTCATGCGGTTCTGAAGCATGATACTTCACTAGCACAAGTCGTTCCCGAAGACGTTCATGTCTTGCATGCATGGAAGCCAAGATAAAATGTGATCGCCAGATGCCCTGTGCGAAATGTGTGTTAAAAGGAACAACATGTACATACGGACCCACAACACAGAAGATTCCGGCAGCAGTCACATCTCCCAAAACTAACTGCAGTTCTGTAGACAATGCCAGCACGGCTGAAGAGAAGTATTCTCAAACTCAGACGGCGGCTTCTGCACTCACTGCAACCTCTATTACGACGTCTCACCTTAACAAAGCTGGGGAGACCACATCAGCACACCCAGATCCCCTCTCTGACACATCCATCATGTCTTCCTCCTCGGTATCTACTCGGACGCCGGAAACCATTTATTCTTTGCAGTCTTCTGGGCTGGTTTACGTCCAGGATCCTGAAGTCTATCAACAACAGACAGGACGAACGAGACCCCTCGAGTCTGCTAGTCAGCCTTCTCGAACCACCAATCCGTCAGACTATTCTTCTGTCGCTATCTATAACAGCGGATTCTTGAACGAACCATTGGCTGAGGTCTATTCACCAACAGGCTCAAATCCACCACACATTGACGATCAACTGGCTCCAATTTCAAGTCATTTGTCACCTGCATATGGCAGCGATGTTTTCACTCCCTTCTTCACGGATATCTTCCCTCAGATGACATTGACTTCAGCTTTGACGGAAGTGACATTGAACATCGACGAGCTCAATGTAAAAAATTCTCCGGAGAACTTCCCATTCGATGCTCAGCTCTATGCTGAGTCTATACCACCTGCTGCTAACCAGAACTCATCGCTTCAGACTGGAATACTCAAACCAGGTGCATTCCAAGATTTCAAGGTAGACAGTGACACCAAACGGTTGCGACCCGTAAATGTCGAACCCACCCCCGTCGAGTTACAACACTATTGTGAGTGTCGGCACTCTGCTATTGCAATATTGTTAATGTCCTCTCAGTGCATGTCTTCTTTACAACATTCCTGACACAAATCCCGATCGTACATGCACCGACTTTTCGAGCGGAGCCGAAGTCGCCAATCTTGCTCAGCGCTATGCAGGCATGTGGAGCCTTATTTATTGGAACCAAGCGGGCAACCAGTTTCATTTACAAGACACTTGCTTACGCTCGGGAAACGCTTGTGCATGATTTTGTTAGTCCTCCATAGCATCCCCTTCGTTCACGCATGAACTCATGTCTTTGCTCAGGCGAGGAAATCCACCGACTGGTTGGATCAAGTGCAACTCATTCTCGCTGTTGTGCTGCTCCAGACTATCGGGCTCTTTCATCAGGACATAGATCAGAGAGCATCATCAACCATCTACCATGGCATGCTCGTTATGGTGAGAGTTCCATCTTGTCAGGCTACATCACACTGGTTCATTTCTCGTAGATGATCAGGCAATCGGTATTGATCCCTTGCAATGCAAATTGGCAGCCATCTCGTATAGATGAAAACGATTTAGACAGTGCGTGGTTTGATTGGGCCAAACATGAGATGGCCAAACGGTATTGCCTTTTAAGTGTTCTCAGTGCCCGATGCTAACGTAGTCGACAACAGAGCAATCCTTTGGTCAGTCATGCATGATTGTTGCCATTGCATCTATTTTGCACTTCCGACCTCTTATCATCCCCAAGAAGTCATTCTCAATTTACCATGTGAAAATGCCCTCTGGCAAGCCACGAATGCCACCGATTGGTATCAGGTCCTTCGGCGCTCATCACCATATGGTACAACTCAATCCAGCAGGCTGACTGGTATGAGTATTCCGAAAATGGTGGCATACCTTTCGGAACCTCGGGTAATACCAACTTCAGTACCTCTAAGCTCTTTTGCCCATTTCGTCCTGGTCCACATCATCCTCAAGCAACTCTTCCAGTATTGCGTAGGTGGGAAGGTGCCCAAACCAAAAATCGGTGTCAACGATGATGAAATGGACCCTCAAATGTTCAAGCACCAATTTGCGCTGCACAATTGGTTAAATAATTGGAAAAATTCGCCCGACTCCCGGATAGAAAGAGGGACTAATGAACCGCCGTTCATTCAGAATTGTGCGGTACTCGAAACTTCATGTGGTGTCAGATATTCATTTTCTTCGATAGTGGGACCGTTCTATTGGCTAGGCCAAGTTGCCATGCTCGCATATCAAGAAAATCTACCTCCTTTTGAGTATGCCTCGCCGAACAATAAGAAAGTAGAAGTGAGGTTCAGCTTAGTGAAACGCTGGTTGAGACACATTCGAGCCTTCTTAAAAATACATGATGAAGCGCCGACGCTCTTCTGGGATGAACTCATGCAGCTTCGGTTACACAGCTGGCAACAACAGGATCTCGAGGAAATGGAGGGCTTACTGGAGTTTTTCCCTGATTCATCCTAGGTTTCTCCGCATTTTTTCTTCGTTGATTGCTGTGTGTATTCTGTACTTAGCTGTCTATCTCCAATAATCCAAAAATGTACTGTTATCTTATCTTCTGTCACACATTGTATCTTGACACATTGCAAATGGAGAAGCGAGGAAAAGTTGACTCAACCTAGATCGCGTTCAAATGCTTCCACCGCCAGTTAGCTCGGGCACACGAAAAAAATTCAGTAGGTTCGTTTCCCGACGCACCTTGACAGACACTCTTCTGAGTCGATCGAGGTTTACAAACTGCGCGGTGACACTTTTGATCATTCTCACATCCTTTTCCTTATATCATAATTTACGCTTCTGGCTCTCCTCAAATTCAATTTTTTCTCAGCCGGGACTGTGTCGAGCCTCTACTACACCATCTGATCAGAAGTATTCCACAAAATTTGGGAGTTCATGGTGGGCGACTGTAACACACCCTCCAAACACGGAGAACTTGGAGCACCTTGTCATCGTTCCTGGACACGCAATTTGGATTGGCAATGATCCAGGACAGAGGCTAGACGAATCACAATGGGTATTGGAGCCGTATCAGAAAGGAAGGGCTAGATTAGAAGCACTGTACCAGCACATACAACGAGGGTAAGTCTACCCTCCATTACGCAGGCACCACTTCATGTCACCCAAGATTGAAATACTAAAATATGGCTCATTAGGTTGAGTATAGCCAGAAGAGATGAGCATGCAGTTGTGGTATTCAGCGGGTATCGTCCATCTCATTGTCAAAGTATTTGGATATTGACTCAGGATACAGAGGCCAAACACGGTCTCAATCAAGTATGACCGAAGCACAATCGTATCTACGGCTAGCTTTATCAAGCAATACCTTCACATCCAAGGAGGACATCTCTACTCGACTGACGACCGAAGATTTCGCATTAGACTCTTTCCAAAATCTTCTATTTTCAATCGGACGATTCAAGGAATATACAGGGAGATACCCCTATCAAATATCTGTCGTTGGCTATGAATTCAAGAAGCTCAGGTTCGAGAACCTGCACCGCGCTGCAATTCGTTGGCCGGAGAATAAATTCAGCTACTATGGCATAGATCCTGACGATTCTGAAAATTTGCGTGAGGCAATAGAAGGAGAGGTGAGAGTTTGTTGTTTTTTAAACTATCCTTCTCAAGGCTGCCTTTAAGCACGAAAATGGTTTGATACCCTTCTCAAAGGATTTATACGGCTGCCACCACCCACTTCTCGATAAGCGGCAGCGGCGGAATCCCTTCCGTCGATTCCATTCTTATTATCTTAGTGCACCAGAGCTGAGCCAGCTTTTAGACTGGTGTCCTAATATTCAAGAAGACGTCTCAATTCAAACATATCTTGAATCCTTGCCCTGGGATTCTGTCTCATTGAATTGAATGGCTGATATCGCATCTATACGATTACCACGCTCACTAAAACATTGTGCATGTCTTCTAGTGGGTTTTCGGTGATGTTAGTGCAGCTTGCACATATTGTTACAATTTTGAGCCCTTGTGGTAAGGACAATAAGATGTTGTAAACACTTGAAGCTACAGTTTCCTCTCTAATCCCTTATCATTTTGTCCAACAGGTAGATGGTCAATAAGCAGCTGTGCTGGTACAAGTTTTCTATCCCTCAGTTCTGTGTTCATCAGATTGAGTTAAGTTACTTGACACCGCAATCTTCTGTCTGTTGACCAGGTCAGAGTTGAACTACAATAAACTACTTGTGAACTACGTATCCCAGGTAAATTGTAACAGATTTTCCTCATGTACAATACATTAGTCGTGTTGTCATCTTCCCACTCCCATCATCCTGCTACTATGGTAAAAAACCATTTCTGTCTAAAAAGTGACATTTTTTGACAACTTAAAAATCATTCAAATGACTTCCAAATCTTTAAAAGTTGCTTTAGATAGTCCTTAGACACCTCATGGTCATAACTACACTTGGATATCCTATTTTTAAACAACTTAAATGAATAATGTTGTAAAGTGAAGCATTTCATGATTTTTCTTTATCTCATGTTGCCCATCATTTTTGTTGATTATCTAATTTTGCTTGGTAAGCACATAGTCATGCCACATAGTAGAACTTAAAAGCCTTAGTTTTTGTAGAAATATATGAACTTATGACACTCAGTCTTCATGTGTAAATGACTGAGGTGTCAGTACATGTTCTAGCTACTTATATATGTTCTCTGAATACAATAGCAACAATGGATAGTACAAGGTTTCAAGGACACAGCCTGTAAATACAATGATTTCCAATACATGAACAATTACCACTTTATATTGTCATTTTGGACTTGCAAATGTTTGTCTGTGCAATTGTTAAGAATCTAGACCACAAGGATAAATATATGCTTCAACCTTGAGCCTATATCAACACTTGATATCTCTTTGCTCCTCTACAAAGGGTCTGGTTAAGGTTTTCAGAAGAGTTATATTGAAAGGATGAATATCAAGACTTTTAGTCACACTCCACAAGTTAGTCCAAAGACTGGAGAGAATGTAGGGTTCCAAGAGAAGTAGGTTTTCAGATGAACCACAAAAAGAGAGAACTTGCTGTTCCCTTCTCTTTCTGAACAGTGAGTGACTAGTTGAGCCAGAGTCTATAAATGGATTAGTCCAAAGTTTTCCTATTTATTCTAAAGTTCATAACTATAATAAGATTTGTTTATAATTACCCCATAGTTTATCTAATATTTCTCTTTTAGTCTAATGTCTATAATTAGTCCAATCAAGTCTAAAGTCCAATCTAATCTTGATATACTGATATATTATTTATTATATTATCTTTGTTTTCTTTATCTTTTATCACTATTATTTCTTCTACTATCCATTTGTTATCAGTCTAGGGCTAATAATAGTTATAGTCCCAATACAATTCCATAACATCAATACTCCCCCTTAAACATATACAAGGCTGAGTACAGAGGCAAAGTACTTGACTTTTGGTAATAGCAATATCTTAGTAAGAGTGTCTGCAATTATCTTGTCTATTAGATAGTAAACTAACTTGATTTGACCTTTTTCAATAATCTAGCAGATAAAGTAGTACTTTATATTAATATGCTTGGTATGTACATGGTAATGATATTCTTTTGTGAGTTTGATAGCTGATTTGTTGTTAGAATAAAGTGTTGTCATACCAAAAATTTCATGGATAAGAAATCACAATTAGAGAACTTCTTTCATCATATAAGTTATAGCAATATACTCACTTTCAATGGTAGATAAGCTAACAATTTCTTGTTTTTTGGTACTTTAGAATACTATACTGTCACAAACTTCATTTGGACCATAACTCTAGAAATACTTGATTGATTTTGATGATCTCAATGATCACTGAAAGCTCTTAAGAAGACCTTTCCAACAATACCAAAAATATCTCAAAACAATCAATATTCACCAAGTTATTAGCAGATCAGTTGGCAATTACCAAGTTACCAAATACTAAATTACTGATATCTTAGAAATGTCATAATTGTTATGACTTGACAAAATAGACAAAGTTATTTTTTTCTTTTTCTGGACTTACTACATAGGGATGGAGTGTGAGAAAGTATCATGTGACCAAGTGTCACAAAATCACAGGGTTATGAGTCACAGTCAGGTGACATCACATGACTAGGTCACATGAGAACTGTGGGAAGATAGTGCACAGACCATACAGTAGTTGTATAAGTAGTGTAGGAAATTTAACAGGAACTCCATCAAGTTCTCCTTGTCAACTCAGACCAGAAGGGTGGTTAAGTTATCTTGGGCTAAGTCACTACACCAGAACTTGATAACCACATCCGAGCACTGTTCACCTCAAACCCTGCTCAAAATCATTCAAGGGTGCAGTTGGCTTTATACTGGCCCCGCAAGTGATTCCCCTATCATACTCATTTTACACTCTTCCTCGCTAGAGGGCACAGCGCTCTCAAGCTTCTTGGATAGTGGCCCCTAGCTGTAAAGGGGACTTTGCAGTCAGTTAGGGACTGCAGATGGAGGTGTGGTACTAAGCTCGGGTATCACTACTAAGACCTGACCTTATAATTGAGTAGGCTGGATAGTTACCTGTATCACAAATGGCCACTTACTGATTTGTGATTGCTTGATTTGATAATCAAAGTGTTCAA
>Ga0153944_1000999_pt1 | contig 11830 bp, 11 predicted proteins | sample TSNJ028MetaG_FD_104703 | JGI IMG/M metagenome (GOLD analysis project Ga0153944, IMG submission 104703) | Attine ant fungus gardens microbial communities from New Jersey, USA - TSNJ028 MetaG | ecosystem: Host-associated > Fungi > Mycelium > Unclassified | place: USA: New Jersey, Wharton State... | reverse complement strand
ATAGCCGTCCTGCAGTCTTGTTTCGTTCTGAGAGCATGCTGAAAAAAGTGCGGCCAGCAGCACCAATAAAAGAACCTGCTTACGCATTTTCATAGCGTATCCTCCTGTATCGAAGTATGCTAATTATTTCCCGTTCCTAAAAATCATAGTCATCTACATTGTTGATGGTAAACTCCGTACGGCTGGGCAGAATCACAACGCCGGAATTCTTGGCGGTATAGGCCTGCGGATCCAACGCCGTATTCGGCATTACCTCAACAATTCCTATGTCGGGAATGTCAATTTTGTCACCCACGCTTATATTATTGCCAGAAGCCAAATAATAAGCAATATAGCACCCCAGCGCTCCCTGAACCTTGCAATCCCACAAGCCCCATCTGTCAAGGATGCCTGCTTTACAGTAATCCCGCATGGAGTTAGGCGAGGCGAACCCTGTAATGACAACATCATCCGCGCCAAGCCCGAGTTCCTGCGCGGCCTGCGCCTGACCAGGAAGTGCGGTTGAGTCGTTGCATATTATAAGGTCTATATCCGGGTGTTCGGTGAAGATGGTTTTTCCTATATCAATAGACTTTTGAGGGTCTTGTTCACTATAATAATTATCCGGCGCGGCATTTATCCAGTTTGGATAGGTTTCACTGATATACTTTTCCCCCGACACTCTCCATGAATTTTGATCGGTCACGAAGGCTTGGGAATAGTGCCAGACATATCTGATCTCATCGACGGTAGGTTTTTTGCCTTGGTCGGTCAAGCTTTTCGCTCCCATTTCCACAAGCATTTTTCCAAGTTGATCAGGCGTACCCTGTGAAACCATGATCATACGCGCATCTCCGGAAACGTCTGAATCCCACGTAACCACCTTGATCCCCGCTGCCAGGGCTTCCTTCATCACACTATCCAATGCTGTAGCGTCCAGCGAAGAAACGCAAATCGCGTCGGTTTTTTGCTCAATAGCATTCTTGATAATGGAAATCTGGTTGTCAACCACAGCTTGAGGACTTCCTTCATAGCTGACATGAAACCCGTTTTTTTCGGCATAAGCCTGAGCGCCGTCATTAGCGGATTCAAAAAATGAGTTGCCGGTAACCTTGGGAATAAATACTACCGTAATATCTCCTCCGTTATTAGCGGACGCGCCGCCGGAGCTTTGTGTGCAGCCGCTGAGCAAAGCGGTAAATATACAGACAGACGCTAATATTGACACAAAACTTCTCATACTTCTCTCCCCTAAAGAAATACATAATACACAGGCGCAAACTCTTAAGCTAAGAGTTTACGCCGTCATTGACGTGATTCCAAAAATCACCTTCCGCCGGAAAGCGGGTTTACATACCATATTTTTTCTTGAACTTCTCTACGCGGCCGCCTGCTTCTATCAACAGTTTCTGGCTTCCGGTATAAAAAGGGTGGCATTTGGAGCAAACTTCTACTTTTATTTCTTTTTTTGTAGACCCAGTTATAAACTCATTGCCGCAGTTGCACCTTACATTTGTTTTAAAGAACTCCGGATGCAAATCCTTTTTCATTTATTTCACCTCTTTCAGCACATAACAATGCACACATTATAGCATAGACAAGTATCTCGTGCAAATTTTTATTTTAATTTGTGAATTTGTGAATTTGTAACCAACATAATTATTATTTCATTATTGGGCTATATCCAAAGCGCCCACATCTGTTTTGCTTCATTTATTATGGTATCGGCATCCCAGCCACGTAAGCTTTTGATAAGACTGTTGGGATCATTAACCAAGAAGCAACCGTTTTCATCATATCCTTTAATTAAAATGTAATGACCGCCATATGTAAAGGTTCCATATCCCATTAAGGCGATAATCAGCTTTCCTTCATCAAGGTATTGGTATATTCTTTCCATATCCTTTTCAAAGCTTACGCCGATTAAGCCAAGACTTGCCGCTCCCTCGGTAAAGAGAGTGGCATAAGTGCCTTCAAATTCCGCGTAGTAGTTGTTTAAGTAACTGAAATCCGCAACAGCCTTGGGGCTCATTGGGGTTCCTTTCTTATAATAGCACAATGCCATGGAGAGACAAGCGGGTCCGCAACCGCTTGTGGCCATAACAGTTTCGCTTCCGTATTTCAAAAATGCCCATCGCTTATCCCATTGTAAAAAAAGCGGAACATCGTCGGTAGATATATCCTCCGATATATCTATCTCTTTGCTAAAATATCCAGTGTCATTGATAATTTCATTGTAATACTCAATGAGCACTTCAGTTTCAGGATATTTTTCAATCATTTGCATTATATATTCAGGAATGTCATCGGAACCGCTTGTCTCTTGGACTTGCAAATTTTCGTTACCGCTTAAGTAAACCGGGTCATATAAAAGTAATATGGCCAAAATTAAAGCTATAGCATAACGCTTCATAAAACCGACCAACTCTCTTTAGGAATAGATCCTTTATTTATTTCCGTAGTTAAAGATATTACTGTAAAGATAAAATAATGAACAAACGAAGGAATCAAATTTATTCTTTTGGATTTTCTTATTTATGTAACGCGCATCACGGCAAATTATGCTATAATAAGGCCATTGGTCACCCATCAGTTAGGCTGTGGATGTAACCTTTAGTACATGTGCAAATAAAAGGAGGATACCCTCTTGATTATTGGAATAGGCACGGATAGCATAGAAATTGAGCGGATTCTTTCGGCTGTTAAAAAAGAAAGCTTCCTTAATAAAAATTTTTCTGAGGACGAGAGAGCTTATTTTCAAAAGAAAGGCTCGCCCGGCCCTAGTATAGCGGCTAATTTTGCCGGAAAGGAAGCGGTAGTAAAGGCTCTTGGAACCGGCTTCTTGGGCTTTGGCCCGGCCCAGGTGGAAATCCTCCGGGATGAACTGGGCAAGCCATGGGCCCGGCTCAGCGGACGAGCCCTTTCCATAGCCGAGGAGCTGGGAGTCAAAAAGCTCCACATCAGTATCACCCATGACACCCGGTGTGCGTTAGCTTTCGCGGTGGCGGAAGCGTAGTAAAGGAGGTTCCTTTGAAAGTCATTACGTCTAGTCAAATGAGAGAAATAGAAGCGTCGGCCGCCGGAGAGTTGGGCATTCCTACTCTGCTGCTTATGGAGAATGCCGCCATGGAGGCCGAAAAGTGCTGTATGTCTTACCTGAAAGACTGCAAAAGGCCCAAGGCGGTTGTTATAGCCGGACAGGGAAATAATGGAGGCGACGGTTTTGCTCTTGCTCGACGCCTGTATAATCGGGGTGTTGACACAGAAGTGATTTTTGTCGGAAATATGCTGGCAATCTCAGGGGATGCGTTAACTAACCTTAACATAGTAAAAAATTTAGGCATACCGCTTTTGCAAATACCCTTGGATAATAACGAGCAGAAAGCGCCTCAAATCCTTAAAAATTGCGATTTGGTGGCGGACGCCATGTTTGGTATTGGCCTTAGCAGACCTCTGGAAGGGATTTACTCCAATATTGTGGAAATGATAAACGATTGCGGTAAATATGTCGTCTCACTGGATGTCCCGTCCGGCGTAAACGGAGACACCGGCCACGTTATGGGCTGTGCTGTCCGAGCCGACAAAACGATTACCTTCGGCTGGCCTAAGCAGGGATTATACCTTATGCCCGGCGCCGAATATTCAGGAGAGATTATAACAGCAAGCATACAACTGCCCCCCGGGCTTATAAATAAAATTGAAAGCAAGGTAGAAATATTGACGGATGAAGATATACCCGGCCTGTTGCCCAACCGTCCGCTTCGCTCTCATAAAGGCTCTTATGGACGCGTATATGTAATGGCTGGTAACTGGGAGATGCCGGGGGCCGCGCTGCTGTCCTGTACGGCTGCTTACAGATGCGGAGCCGGTCTTGTAAAGGCCTGCGTGGCGGAATCTGTAGCCGATCTTATACATAAAGGGCTGCCGGAAGCTGTCACAAGTATACTGCCGGACAAAAACGGTTTTTTATGCAAACGAAGCGCCGACGCTATTAAGGATGATCTGCAAAATTCCACAGTCATACTGATCGGCCCGGGCTTGGGCAGAGATGAGAATACCTTCGAGTTTTTAATGGAGCTGCTTTCCTGGGTGGATAAGCCTGCTGTTATAGACGCGGACGGGCTTAACCTGATCTCCGAAAATGTAAATATACTAAAGTCGCTGAAAGCCCCCTGCGTGATTACCCCACACCCCGGGGAAATGAGCAGGCTGACAGGGCTGGCGGTTTCCGAAGTGCTTGAATATCCGGTAGAAGTCGCCCGAGAATTTGCCTGCGAATTCCAAACTGTTACCGTTTTGAAGGACGCCAGAACCATAATTGCCTCCCCAACAGGAGAAATATGTATAAATACTACCGGCAGCCCGGCTTTATCCAAGGCGGGAACAGGCGACGTGCTGGCCGGGACTATCAGTTCATTTATTGCCCAAGGGCTTGACGCGTTTACCGCGGCAAAGCTTGGAAGCCACATGGTTGGCAAGGCGGGGACTCTGGCGGAGGAAACCAAAAGCTCCTACGGAGTAGGAGCCTTGGACTTAACTATGAACTTACCGTTGGTATTAAAAAAATACTCAAATAAAAACCCCCTGTGCCGGTTATAACCGGACAGGGGGTTTAGCATTGCCTTTAGTATTACATCATGCCCATTCCGCCGCCGCCTGCTGGCATTGGAGGCTCTGGTTCTTTTATATCGGCCACGACCGCCTCGGTAGTAAGGAAGGTGGACGCAACGCTGGTAGCGTTTTGCAGAGCGCTTCTTGTTACCTTGGTGGGGTCAATGATACCGGCTTCGATCATGTCGGTGTATTCTTCCGTCAATACGTTGAAGCCTATGCCAACCTTGGAGTCTATCAATTTGTTTACTACTACGGAGCCTTCTAAGCCGGCGTTGTAAACGATTTGCTTAACGGGAGCTTCTAAGGCCTTAAGCACGATGGATGCGCCGGTGGCTTCGTCGCCGCCTAATGAATCTCTTAAGTCGGTAACGCACTTGCGGGCATGGATATAAGCCGATCCGCCGCCTGATACGATGCCTTCTTCTACTGCAGCCTTGGTAGCGGCAAGAGCATCCTCCATGCGCAGCTTTTTCTCTTTCAATTCTGCTTCGGAAGCGGCGCCTACCTTGATAACGGCTACGCCGCCAGCCAGCTTAGCCAGTCTTTCCTGAAGCTTTTCTTTATCAAATTCGGAAGTGGTTTCCTCAATTTGCATTTTGATTTGGCTGACTCTGGCTTCAATTTTGCTCTTATCGCCTGCGCCGTCAACGATGATGGTGTTTTCTTTTTCAACCTTGACTGTCTTGGCGCGGCCCAGCATATCAATAGTTGCTTCTTTAAGGTCAAGCCCAAGTTCCTCGGTAATAACTTGTCCGCCTGTAAGTACGGCGATATCTTCAAGCATGGCTTTTCTTCTGTCGCCGAAGCCAGGAGCTTTTACAGCTACACAGTTAAAGGTTCCGCGTAATTTATTTAAAATAAGGGTAGTAAGGGCTTCGCCTTCTACGTCCTCGGCTATAATAAGGAGTTTAGCTCCGGATTGTACGATTTGCTCAAGCAAAGGTAAAATCTCTTGAATATTTGAGATTTTCTTGTCGGTAATCAATATATAGGGGTCTTCAAGCTGAGCGACCATTTTTTCCATATCGGTGCACATATAAGCGGAAAGATAGCCCCGGTCAAACTGCATACCTTCTACAAGCTCAAGCTCAGTGAACATAGTCTTTGATTCTTCTACGGTGATAACGCCGTCGGCGGAAACCTTTTCCATGGCGTCGGCTACCATATCGCCTACGCTTTCGTCACCGGCGGAGATAGCTGCGATATTAGCGATGTGAGTCTTGCCGTCAACCTGCTTGCTCATGCCCTTAATAGCGTCAACAGCGGCATCGGTGGCCTTCTGCATACCCCTTCTCAAAATGATAGGGTTAGCTCCGGCTGCTATATTCTTAAGACCTTCCTCAATCATAGACTCAGCCAGTACGACCGCTGTAGTCGTGCCGTCGCCGGCTACGTCGTTGGTTTTGGTAGCGGCTTCTTTTACCAGCTGCGCGCCCATGTTTTCAAAGGCGTCTTCCAATTCAATTTCCTTTGCGATTGTAACGCCGTCGTTGGTAATAAGCGGCATGCCATACTTCTTATCCAAAACTACATTACGGCCCTTGGGCCCAAGGGTGATCTTTATGGTTCCGGCCAGTTGGTTTACGCCGGATTTTAAGGCTGTTCTGGCTTCAATATTGTGCTTGATTTGCTTTGCCATTATTATTCCTCCCTGTCATTAAGCTTCTACTACAGCAAGTATATCGCTTTGTCTTACGATTATATATTCCTCATCGTCCATCTTTACTTCCGTACCGGCATATTTTGAATATATTACCCGGTCGCCGGGTTTTACTTCCATTTTAATTTCTTTCCCGTCTACCATACCGCCGGGGCCTACCGCGATAATTTCTGCTTCCTGAGGCTTCTCTTTTGCCTGACTGGGAAGCACGATACCGGACTTGGTCTTTTCTTCCGCTTCAAGCTGCTTAATGACTACTCTGTCGCCTAATGGTTTAAGTTTCATAGCTGATCCTCCTTATATGTTTTGTTAGCACTCACCTCAAACGAGTGCTAACCATGACTAATATATTATGTCATGGTTATTTTTTATGCAATCCTTAAAATCAATCATTTCTTCTTAAATTACCATCAATTACCGCATTCGATGCATGTTTATTTAATTTTACTCTCGTTTTCGGCCTTTTTCATTGATTCATTCTATTTCTATATACATATAGCATTAATAGCATAACAAGTAAAAAGCCCAGTACAATAAGAGTCACCCAAAGATCCTGAATAGCAATGACTATTGCTATTACTCCCGCTATCGCGCTTAAGCCGTATAAAACTACGACAGCCCTGCGCTGAGAATAGCCCGCGTCGATAAGCCTGTGATGCAAATGACCTCTATCAGCCTGCATAATGGGCTTTCCCTTTATAAACCGGCGCAGCATGGCAAATAAGGTATCTAAAATTGGCAGCGCCAGAACCAGAACCGCTATTACGATAGAAAGGACAGTATAGGCCTTATATACTCCAATAATGGATGACACGGACAGGACATAGCCCAAAAACAAAGCGCCGGTATCCCCCATAAACACTTCGGCAGGGCTGAAGTTTCTGGGAAGAAAGCCCATGCAGCTGCCGGCCAGGGCTGATGTGAATATTACGGCCATAGGGCTTCCTGACAGAATACACAGCACCATCAGGCAAAGGGAGCAAATGCTGCAAACTCCCGCAGCTAATCCGTCAACACCGTCAATAAGGTTTACCGCGTTGGTAACGCCAACTATCCAGAGCAAGGTTATAGGGCCGCTGAAAATATCAAGGTGAGTCAGAACAGGCCAATTGAACATATTAATTTGTGTTCCTGTGAAAATAACGACCAGCGCGGCCAGTATCTGCATTATCAGCTTGGTTTTCGGGCGTATGCTGTAGATGTCGTCCAGCACGCCGGCGGCGGCGATTATCAAGGCTCCGGCCATAAAGCCCAAAAACTGCCGGCTTTGCAATTCCGGTACAAAGGGCAAAAGAACAAGCATGGCTATCATAAAGCCCAGCACTATGGCCACGCCGCCCATTCTTGGAACAGGCTCATTATGCATGCCTCTTTTTCTTGGATAGTCTATAGCGCCTACTTTTATAGAAAGCTTTTTCGCGAAAGGCGTGGTTACCAGCGTAATAGCAAAGGCGCAGGCGAAGCCTGTGATGTAAAGCAAGTAATTATGCTCCATGATTGTCTCCTTACTATAAGTATTTTGTATTTTCCTACTGATGAGCTTGTGCTAATTTATTGACTGTATGAGCGTATTATTTTCTCTAACAAGCGCTCAAGCTGTTTTGCGCAGCTCTTATACTCCTGCAAAGAACCGCCGAAGGGGTCGGACACATCACAATTTTCTTCTCCCGCGTATTCGCTCAATGTAAATATTTTTTCCTGGCTGTCAACATATTGAAGGGTTAGGGAAGACTTATGGGTTTCCGTCATTGTTAGTATAAGATCCGCCCATTCTATTTCAGACAGGCTTACCTGCTTTGATTTATGACCGGAAATATTTATTCCATACTCCCGCATGGCATTTATAGCATGGCCGGATGCTCCTGACGGATAAAATACGGACATGCCGGCGGAATCCGTCTGGCATTTGATTCCTTTTTTATTAAGCATAACTTCCGACAGGGCTGCCGCCATAGGACTGCGGCAGGTATTGCCGGTGCAAACGAATAAAATATTCATGGTTAATCTCCATTAATCTAAATTTATTATATCGTATCCCGCCGCTTTTTTAAGCCTGTTCATAATGGCAAGGCCTAGCTCCTTCTCGGAAAAGCCTTCTGCGTACACCTGATTAACGCCTAAAAAATCAAATTTCCGGAGCATTTTAAACAGATTGGCGGCTAAGGTTTCCGGCTTATCACGGTCCCCCAAAGAAAGAACAAGACATTTTTCACTGTCATAATATGATAAGGTCTGGTCTGAAGCCAGCACGCCCGCTTTTTCTTTAGTGCTGTCAATCAGGCTGTTGATCTTATTCGCGACTTTTTTTTCCGCTCCAAGCACCAGAGTGACCTTTGCCAAGGGGGAGTAGTGTATGTATTTCATACCCGGAGCCTTAGGCCTTCCTTTGGCTTCGGCATCCAGCACCACAGGGTCCACCAGAACCCGTCCCAATACCTCCTCAAGCATTTCCAGCGTAACAGAGCCGGGGCGAAGCAAGCAAGGGATTTCTCCGGTTACGTCCACGATGGTTGATTCAATACCAAACCCGCAGGAACCTCCGTCCAATATAAGCTCCACCTTGCCTTTAAGATCAAAGAATACATGGGAAGCCTTAGTAGGGCTTGGCTTACCTGAAGAATTAGCGCTGGGAGCTGCTATAGGGCGGCCGGAAAGCTCAATAAGCCACCGCGCAACAGGATGCTTTGGAAAACGGATTGCCACAGTATCAAGTCCTCCCGAGGTTTCCATAGGAACAATATCCGCCTTGGGAAAAATTAGTGTCAAAGGCCCGGGCCAAAACGCTTCCATCAATAATTCCCCGGCAGGCGGCACATTCTTAACATACCGCGTTGCTTCTTCTTTTGACGCTACATGTATGATCATTGGATTATCGGAGGGACGTCCCTTAGCCTCATATATCTTTCTGACCGCATCGGGGTTAAGCGCGTCCGCCCCAAGACCATATACCGTTTCCGTAGGAAACGCAACTAAGCCGCCTTCCTGTATTACTCCGGCAGCTTTTAAAAATACGGCTTCGTATTCTTGAAGCCGGTACGGGTTTATTTTTTCTACTTCGGTAAAAAGCATGCTTACACCTGAAATCTGTATAGAATTAATATTTACCTTTACATATTTCAAGTATTTTACATTAAAAAAAAGAGCTTGTCATTATTTCTTTCCTTAACCACCTATTCGATCAGACCCAATTCCTTTGCTAAAAGTTTATAGCAACAGGGACTGTTGCAGAATAAACTCCAACAGCCCCTTTATTATGGTCATCTATATTAAGCTTTCACTCTAAATAATCTCTTAGCTTCTTGCTTCTGCTGGGATGTCTCAGCTTGCGCAAGGCCTTGGCTTCAATCTGTCTTATTCTCTCCCGGGTCACGTTAAACTCCCGGCCTACCTCCTCAAGTGTGCGTGACCGACCGTCATCTAATCCAAACCTCAAACGAAGCACCTTTTCTTCTCTGTCTGTCAAGGTGTCCAATACTTCCATAAGCTGTTCCTTTAGCAAGGTAAAGGCGGCCGCGTCCGCAGGGGCAGGTATGTCGTCGTCAGGAATAAAATCTCCTAAATGACTGTCCTCCTCTTCGCCAATAGGTGTTTCCAGCGACACCGGCTCTTGAGATATTTTCATTATCTCGCGGACCTTTTCCACAGGCATCTGCATTTCCTTAGCCAGCTCATCCGGAGTTGGATCCCGGCCCAATTCCTGCAGCAATTGGCGGGACACCCTGATAAGCTTGTTTATGGTCTCAACCATATGGACGGGTATACGTATTGTTCTGGCTTGGTCAGCTATAGCCCGGGTAATAGCCTGACGTATCCACCATGTGGCATATGTGCTGAACTTAAAGCCCTTATGGTAATCAAATTTCTCCACCGCTTTAATAAGACCCAGGTTGCCCTCTTGTATCAGATCCAAAAATTGCATCCCCCGGCCTACATACCGCTTTGCGATGCTGACAACAAGCCGCAGGTTAGATTCTGCCAACCGCTGCTTGGCCTCCTGATCTCCGGCTTCCATTCTTTCCGCCAGATCAACCTCTTCCTCAGCTGTAAGCAGAGGCACCTTACCGATCTCCTTTAAATACATACGTACATGGTCGTCGATATTGATGGCGCCTTCTATGGCCGCCAGATCCAGCTCCTTGGTTGTTTCCTCCTCCACCTCGGAGGAACCTAAAACATCTATACCCTGAGATTCAAAGTATTCATATATCTTTTCGATCTGATCCGGATCAAGGTCTATATCGCCCAAAAAATCCATTATCTCTTTATAATCAAGAACATTTTTTTTCTTTTTTGCAATAGCTACCAATTCTCCGAGTCTGCTCAGCAAAATGCCTTCTTCGATAGATTTCAAGCCAATCCTTCCTTTCTGCTATTGATATTCTAACCATCGGAAAATGTTATATACAGTTTTTCGATTTTATTTTTATCTTCTACCATTTTTTTTAATTTTTCAGGGTCTGTGCATTTAGCCATGAGCCCTTTAATATGAGCAAGCTTCACAGTTTTTATAGATTCATTAATATCCTTTTCTACCCTTTTTTCGTCAATATCTTCCTCCTGTTTTTCGTCATTATATATCTCTGCAATCTTTTTTTGTTCATCAACCGTTTCAAAATAATTTATGATTTCCGCGGGGCAAAATTCCTGATTCTTTTCATATAAATCAAATATTAAGTCCAAAAGCTTGCCGTAAGCCTGATCCTCCAGCTCCTCGGCCAAAAGCTGACCCTTAAGCTTTTTCGTAAGGAATCTGCTGCCTGACATATGCCGAAGCAGATTTTTACGGGCTTCTATCAAGCCCTTTTCATGGCGGCGGCCGGCATACAAAAGATTTTTGTTGCGGTTAGGGTTGATGCTTTCCAGAGTTGGCTCCCCAAGCTTTTGCGCGGCTTGCTGCCTCTTGGCAACCTCCGCCCGTATGGCCTGCTCAGACAGCTCCGTTTCCTCAGATACCCGCTTTATGTAAGCGTCCTGCTCCACCTGTCCGGTCAGATCAGCCAGCACCTCAGCCGCCTTTAAGGTAAACTGTACCTTCTGGTCCGTATCCGACAAGTCGTATTCATTTTGTATTCGGCCCAACTGAAATAAGATATGGCTTTTAGCCTCATCCAATACCTTTCCGAAGGCTTCCGGGCCAAATTTTTTTATAAACTCGTCAGGGTCCTTGGCGTCTGCAACTTGTAAGACCTTGACCCTTATGCCTGCGGCGGATAATACGCCGGACGCCCGAAGGGCCGCCTTGCTGCCCGCCTCGTCGCTGTCAAATAAAAGAATTACCGAATCTGTGTACTTTCTTATGTGCCTGGCGTGGACACTGCTAAAGGCTGTCCCCAAAGATGCTACAGCGTTGACGAAGCCTGCCTGATGAAGGCTTATCACATCCATGTAACCTTCTACCAGTATCAGTTCTTCTTTGCCGGATTTTTTGGCGAAGTTAAGCCCGTACAGATTCCGGCTTTTGTCAAAAACCGGCGTTTCCGGCGAGTTAAGATATTTTGGCTGGCCTTCTCCCAGAATACGCCCGCCGAAGCCCGTTACCCGTCCCTGCACATCTAATATAGGAAACATTAGTCTGTT
>Ga0153944_1000997_pt1 | contig 11850 bp, 8 predicted proteins | sample TSNJ028MetaG_FD_104703 | JGI IMG/M metagenome (GOLD analysis project Ga0153944, IMG submission 104703) | Attine ant fungus gardens microbial communities from New Jersey, USA - TSNJ028 MetaG | ecosystem: Host-associated > Fungi > Mycelium > Unclassified | place: USA: New Jersey, Wharton State... | reverse complement strand
TGGCAGTACCCGTGATATATATGACGGCCTAAATGAGGAGGAGCGGGCGGCTCTGGAAGAAATTACAAAGCTGGGCTTTCCGTTGAAGGCATGGTTTATGCATGAGATCATGGATGATGGCGCTTTGCCGGTCCTTACCCCATTGGTTTACCAGCATGACAGTAGCTACTTTGATGATTTTTGGACGGTGCCAGGGTATCTGGGCGCGGATCCGGAGGGTTCGGCTGTCCGTGACCGTATCCGGCACAGGACCACTGTGGAGGCAATCTATCTGCCCGGACAGGAGGTCGAGGTTGTTGACGATGGACATACAGGGGTGGATGAGGCCTGGAAGCGCTTGCGGGGCGATGCCGGCCTCGACAAAAAGCCTATGATAAGGCTTGCCGGCCCGCTTAAAAAAGGCTTGTACCTCTATGGCAGCCAGCTCATTTTCCTTTCCGGAAAGGCCAAGGAGTATAGGGTTCCATTGGAGTATATGGAGGATGATACTGTCGTCGTGGGTGCGGGCTTTGGCTTGGCGGATATGATGGAAAGGCTGGCAATGGTAAGGCCGGGTGATGAGATCTTGATCGACAATTCCGATTATATTGCGTTGCAGACATACCACCGGCATCAAACCCCCAGCGAATATTATGCCGGATGGGAACAGTATAAGGACGGGGACGGCAAGCCAATTTATCCCCAAAGGGAAAAAATCATTGGGCCGCTGATGGCGGCTGGGGGAGCAGGCTCCGTTCAATCCGGCAAATACAGAGGCAAAATGATTATTGTCGCTACATTGATGGACGAAAGCGCATTTCCCTGGCAGGCGGATTGGTACCGCGGCAAGGTCAAAGAAGCGTTAAACGGCGATGAATCAGAGGTGTTCCGGCTTTGGTATATGGAAAACGCCATGCACACCGACGCCGAAAAAACCATAGATCCCCTGCACACCGTAAGCTATGTAACCGCCCTATACCGGGCGCTGCTTGAGCTGAGCGACTGGGTTGAGAGGGGTGTGGAACCGGCGGACACCACCGTGTACAGCATTGAGGACGGGCAAATTGATGTGCCGGACCGTGCCTCTGACAGAAAGGGAATCCAGCCTGTCATAGCTCTACATGCCAACGGGTCTGACAGGGCTGAGGTAAACGCGGGTACTGAAGTTGTCCTGATGGCAACTGTGGAGCTGCCCCAAGGAACAGGGGCAATTTTGGAGGCGGCTTGGAGCTTTAACGGCGAAGCGGATTTCCCGGTAATGGGCGAGCTGAAATATCTGAGCGGTGATGAGGCCTCGGCAACAGTTGAAGCCGCTTATACCTATCAAACGCCGGGAACGTATTATCCTGTGCTACAGGTTTCCAGCGGAAAGGATTCGGCCGATCCATTCACCCTTATCAGGAATATCCGCCGTATCCGGGTTGTGGTGAAATGATTACCGGAAGGTGATTTGCTGTGAAAACATATATGTATTGGACTACAATGGGGCGGCAAAACCGCTGCCCCATCACTGGGAGCTATGCGTTGGCAGCTGCCATGCGGCAACCGCCCTGCGGGAGGGTTACCGGGAGCAGCTGAGGAAATGCCGCAGGGGGCCGGGCTTTATTCCTAAAAAGTGCTGCCAAGTCCCATGCCTTTTTCCGGCAGGCTAAGGGCATTTGCAAATTAACACCGGCGCAGGCGAAAAAGGGAAAACAGCGTGCAGGTTTATAAGCTGATTGTCAAAGATACTATCGAGGAGTTGCTTGCGCTGTTGAGCGAGGCGGTTCAGATCAGGTATTCAAAATAATGAAATTCCGCCCATTTCTCCCGCGTCAGGCAGTCCTGTGCGAAGATGCCGACAAAGGTTCCCGTGAATTTACCGGGCAGGCTTGCCTCGTCCGACAAGGTGGTCATATCCAGCGTTTCCCCAAGCTTTTGAAACGCCGTCCCGTCGTAGCTGTACAAAAATTGCAGCTTATCCCTGTGGATCTCCGCCCGGAGGAAAACGGCTCCTTCGCCGTCCACAGCCACAGAGACGCCGCCGCAGCCGGAATAGCAGCCGTTCACCGCGCCGCTTACGGTCAGGACATTGCCGCCCTTGATATCGTCGTATGTTTTATAGACAGCATAGTAATTGCCCGATTCATAATAGCAGGTCAGCCCGGCCAGATGATGGCGGCTGTCCGGGGAGAACTCCATTTTCGTGGTTACGACCGCGTCAAACGCCGTCAGCCTGCGGGCGATGAGGCTGGGGCAATGGTTGCTGGACAGCGCCTCCCGTCCGCGCAGCCGCAGGCAGCCTTTGCGGAAAGAGAGGTCCGCCCAGTCGCTTGTGATCTCATTGCGGGGGCTGTTAAAAAAAAGCGGCAGCGCTGGGCTGTCAAAATCGCACCTGCCGGGCTCGGGGTCAAACGGGCACGCAGGCAGCCCGGGAGACGGGGTTACGTCCTTGGCGATGTTCCCGCCGTCCGCCATTCTGAGCCAGCCGTCCGCGGTCCATTCCATTTCCTGAAGCGCCGTTTCCCTGCCCAGCACACATTTTTTATGTGGCAGAACGGGCCGCGCGCAGAGATGCGCCATATACCACCGCCCGTTTTGCGTTTCCACCAGGGAGCCATGCCCCGCCTTTTGAAGAATGGTTTCCGGGTTGTAGAGCTCCTCCATACTGTAGGAACCGCCCGGGCTTGAGATGAAATTTTCCGCCTGGGAGGTGAGTATCGGATTGTGGGGGCAGGCCCGGTAGGGGCCTTCGATTGTTTTCGCGCGCAGCAGGCATACGCTGTGACCATAGCCTGTGCCGCCCTCGGCGGTAATCAGGTAATACCACCCGTTTCTCTTGTAGAGATGCGCGCCCTCGGTAAACCCTCTCCGGGTGGCGCCGTAGGTCAGGCGCAAGGGCTTGGTTATCAGCCGCCGCTTTTCCGGGCTGTATTCCTGCAGGACAATGCTGCGGCTGTCGGGGCGGAATTTCCGCTCCTGTGTGACAACCCATTTCCGGCCGTCCTCGTCGTGGAAGAGGGAGGGATCAATGCCGCAGGAATTTAGATAAACAGGGTCGCTCCACGAGCCGTGGATATTGTCGGCCCAGATCAGGAAATTATCGATTTCAAAGCTAAGGGCATTGGAGCCGTAGACATTGGAATAAACAAGATAAAAGCGCCGCTCCTCCCGGCAGTAAGTCAGGCAGGGAGCCCAGACGCCCTTGGACGGAGCCAGCGACGACAAGTCTATGTGCCGCTTGGATTTGAGCACATAGTCCAAAAGCCTCCAGTGCACCAAATCTCTCGAATGGTAAATTGGAACCCCTGGGTACCACTCAAAAGAGGAAACCGCTATATAGTAGTCGTCCCCTGCGCGTATGATCGCGGGATCGGGATTAAAGCCCGGCAATATCGGATTCTGAATCATAGAAAAGCCTCTCTCATGATTGTGATTAAGAAAACAATGATTTAACGGCCGTTTTGTCAATTTTCCCGTTGAGAGTTTTGGGCAAAGCCTCCACAAAAAGGATTTTAACAGGTATCATATAATTGGCCAGCATTCCGGCGAGTTTCTCCCTGATTTCCTGTTCCGTGATTGTACGGTTGTTTTTTGTCCGGATGACGGCGGCCGGCTGCTCGCCGTAGCGGTGGTGGGGAATCCCCACCACTGCGGCCTCAAGGACGCCCGGCAGGCCTTGCAGCGCGTTTTCAACGTCGAAGCTGCAAATCTTTTCCCCGCCGCGATTAATGATATCCTTTTTGCGATCTGCCACATACAGGTATCCCTCCGCGTTAAGATATCCCAAATCGCCGCTTTTGAACCATCCGTCCGCCGTAAATGCTTCCTCGCCTCCATTCAGATACCCCTCGGCCACTACGGTGCCCCGCAAACAGATTTCTCCGATCTGCCCCGGCCCCAGTTCTTCTCCGGCATCATCCGCTATGCTTACCTCCACTCCGGGAATGGGGATGCCAGATGAGCCGATATATGGGCTGTCCGACGCGCCCGCCGGAAATATGGTGGCGGGGGACGAGGTCTCCGTCAACCCGTAGACCGTGCGCATATCCGCCGAGGGAATCCATTGCTTTAACCGGCGGATATGCCCTGCCGGCAGATTGCCGCCGCCACAGGCGAACATCCGCATATCGGGGAGGCGGGGATAGGCCTCCCGGTGATCCAGAAGCAGGGAAAATACCGTTGGGGAGGCGTGGAGGAACGTAAGCTTGTTTTCCACGGCGCATTGCAAAACCCGCACCGCGTCAAATTTTCTGTGCAGAAAAAGAGTTCCACCCGCATACACGAACAACCCTACCAAGGCCACCATTCCGGTGATATTGTAGATTGGCGTGGCAAGAACGGCCTTGTCCCTGTCAGTAATGCCCAGCGTTTTTTGGTAAGAGGCCACGGCGTGCATGATATTGTAGTTTTTAAGCGGCACTCCCTTGCTTTGGGAGGTGGTCCCCGACGTAAACATGACGACAGCCACATCATCCGGTTCCCCGCAGGCTTTTGTAAAAAACAGGTTTAAATTCCGAAACGCGAATCCTTTTTGCCTGCGGTCGGTTTGAATCAACCGGAAGCTCCGGCTGTGGAGCCATTCGCCATATTCTTCTTCGCAAATGATTGCGCAAACCTCCGCTTTGTCCGCGAGGGACAGGATTTGCGGCCGTTTGTATTTTTCGGGAAGGGGAACCGCGGCGGCCCCCAGCTTGCACAACGCAAAAAAAGCCGCGCAAAATTCTATGCTGCTGTACAGCAGCAGCCCCACCCGGTCTCCCCTGCGGATGTGATGTGCACCGTGCAGGTAACCGGCAAGCTGATCGGTCAGCGTTAACAGGTCCGAATAAGAGTACGGCGTATCGTCATTGTCCACAATGGCCGTTTTCTCCGGGTACTTTCGCTGCGTATCCCGCAATACCTGATAGAGGCCGGGCGGCAAATCCCTGTAAGTTTGCACCTGTTTACCGCCGATCCGCCGCGTGACCAGTGTGCCGCTTGCGATACCCTGCCACAGGCTTTGACCGGATACCATCTGCATTCACCCCTAATTATAAATTGCGCTGTAAAGTCCTCCGTCCAATGATCCGTACCGTACCGGAATCGCCGTCCACCTCCACAATATCCCCGGTTTGGATGGCGCGTACCGGATCCTCGTCGAGGGAATCGACAAGGGGAATTTGTTTGTTATAAAAAATATCCGCCAGAATGACGCCGCCTGCAAGGATTGCTTCCGTTTTGCGATTGATAATGGCGGCCGGCGCGTTTCCACAGCGCACCAGCTCCAAAAAAACCGACGCGCCCACGGTAGAGCCCCTTCCCTCAGGGAAAACGAAAACCATATCCTTGATGTTTTGCCCGTACAGCTCGTGCCGTTTGTCCACGATGACGCCGGTAGCGGTATCAACGCCACCCCAGAATCCGAATACCTGCCCGCTGACCAGCGCGGGCGCGCGGACAAGCCCCTTGTTTACGCTTCTGCCGTTCATTGATCGACCCCTCCCCCGTATATGCCGGTAAGCGCGGCCTCCACACACTCTTCCACGCTGCCCAAGCACACGTCGGCGTGACACTGCATCGGCGCGTAATAAGCGCATTTGGCGCTATCGGTCATGATCGTTTGGAATCCCCAGGTTTCAATGGGGGAGATCAGCATACAGGTCTGCACCGTCAGTCTGGCCCCGCCTTTCTCCAATATATCCAGATACCCCATCTGTTTTGCAAGCAGGGCGTTTTCAGCGGTGGTATAGATCCAGAGCTCCACGCCCGGCTTGACGCGCCTACCCTCCAAAAGAGCGGCTACGCGCGCGATCTCGTTAATGGTGTAGTGGGGACATCCCAAGGCCACAAGGTCGATGGGAGAACCCGGCTCTTTTGTAAGCGCCTTTTTGACGCCGGAAAGGTCGCCTTCCTCCACCGTGATCACAGCCTGCGGCTCATGCCCGCCGAATGCCTGCCGGAGGGTCGAAGCCTCCGGGGTAACCCCGACAATGTGCAGCAGCGCCACCGATCCGGAGGCAGCCGCCCCGGCCATCAGAGCCTTGAGCTGCTCGTTGGACGGATCGCTCCGCAACCCGTCCAACACGCCGATGCGGCTGCCCAAAGCCTTGCCGAGATGGTAGCCCAGCAACGGGTACTCCTCGTCCCTCATGGCGCGTCCTCCCAGATCCAGCCGGACAAGCACCGTGCCAAGCCGGTTCTCGTCCCGATGCAGGCCGTAATCCATGGTGCGGCCCGTTAATCCGATGCACACGTCGATTATGGCGGTTTCCCTGTTGGAGCGGGCGCCCAGAACCGAATTAATGTAAGCTACGGCGCTGCTTTCGGTCCAGCCCACATGCTCCCCGAATCTTGGCAGGTTGCCGCAGAAATAGGGCGTACAGGTCCAGACGGGCACAGCGCCCATTTTATGGTAGGCGGCCTCCACCCGGCGTTGTTTTGCCTGATAATCCGCCGGGGTTTTGAATCCTGCGGGATCCGCCGTATCCATGCCGCTGGGATCAAGGGTCGTCGGAATCACAAACCTGCCCCCCAGCTCCGCAAATTTTTCGCACACCTCCACGCCGGCGTCAAAAATGCTCTTATACATAGCGAGAACGATGTGGGCGCTGCGTACCGGAATGAGCCGCCGCGCTTCGCAAGCGTCCCCCACCCGAACGAGGATTTCCATTGCGAGCCTGACGGCATCCCCTTGGCTGCCGTCAAGCATTTGCCTTTCTTCCGCCGTTAGTTGCACGATGATTCCTCCTATATTACCAATGAAGCGCCGCCCCGCGGCAAGCCGCGGGGTATCGGCGCTTGGTTTGCTTCGCTAACGTGTTGAACTGCAGCCGCCGCGAGTAGGCCCAGAGTCACGCCGGTTCAAGCCCGCCGCGCTTGATTACCTCCCCGTACCAGCGGCCGCTGGCCTTGACGGTTCGTTTCTGGGTCTCGTAATCCAGATGAATCAGGCCAAAACGTTTGCTGGTGGCGTGCGCCCACTCAAAATTATCCGTTAACGCCCAGACGTAATACGCGTCCAGAGGAACCCCGCCGGCAATGGCCCGGTGACAGGCGGCCAGATGCCGGTGCATGTATTCGATGCGGTTGTCGTCCTCAACGTTTCCATGCCGGTTTACGAGGTCCCTCCATGCCGAGCCGTTTTCCGTGATTTTAATGGCCGGGGCCCCATAATCCCTATGAAGCCCGGTCAGCAGGTCATACAAGGAATCCGGCTCAATTTCCCAGTCACAGTCGGTGAGCGGCCGTCCGGTTTTTTTGGCCGCGCATTTCATTGGCCAGCTCTCCTCGCTGTGAGCGACGTATTCGGGGTTATAGAAATTGACTCCGAGAAAGTCTACGGGCTGTGCGATCAGCTCCAGATCCCCCTCGTGGACCTTGGGAAGGCAAACGCCCGAGGCCGCGAACCATTCCTGCATATCCTGAGGATATCCTTTATGGAACAGCGGGTCGGTGAACCACCGGTTATGATACCCATCCTGACGCTTCGCGGCCAGAATATCACTTTGTGTAGCGGCGTGTGGGTAAGCCGGGCTGAAATTGTTCGCAATGCCGATTTTGCCGGGCAGGTTCATGGCGCGGAACGCCTGCACCGCCGCGCCGTGAGCGCGCATCAGGTTGTGCCCTGCCAGCAGGGAGGCTGAAAAGTCGCGCAGTCCCGGCGCATGCCTTCCGCCGACATAACCGGCCATGGTAAATATGTAGGTCTCGTTCATGGTGATCCAGACGCCGGTTTCTTTGCCGATTGCGTTATAAACCGCGGACGCGTAATCGGCAAACCACCCGGCGCTGTCCCGGTTGCACCACCCGCCAAGATCCTGCAATGCCTGTGGAAGATCCCAGTGGAACAAGGTGACGCAGGGCTCGATCCCGTTTTCCAGCAGGCATTCGACGACCCGTCGGTAAAAATCGATCCCCTTTTGATTCGGCTTGCCCTTTCCATCGGGAAAAACGCGCGGCCAGGCGACGGAAAGGCGAAGGCTTTGCACGCCCAGCTCCTTTGCCAGACCGATATCCTCGGGGTAGCGATGGTAGAAGTCGCAGGCGACGTCCCCGTCCGCGCAATCCTTTACGCGGCCGTCCCGGATATGCGTGTACCGGTCCCATATGCTTTCGCCCCGGCCGTCCTCCCGGACGGCCCCCTCGATTTGATAGGACGCCGCCGCGGCGCCCCAGGTAAAGTTCTCGGGAAATAAAAGCTTATTCATAAAAACGCCCATTCCTTTCGATGTGCCGGCGCTATCCCTTAACCGCCCCGAAGCTCAGGCCGGCGCCAAGGTTCCGGTGCACCAGAATTGAAAAAATGAGAGCGGGAAGGAGCACCAATATGCCGGCCGTGGCCATCATATGCCATTCGATTCCGGTCTCCCCCATATACATGGCCATGGATATGGGCAGCGTCTTGGTGCGGACCCCGCCCATGATCATCGCGAACAGGAACTCGTTCCAGCTAAAAATCATGGTGAGCACGCCTGTCGCGGCCAGTCCGGCCTTGCTCATGGGGATCACGATCCTCGCGAGGCTGCCGACCCGGCTGCATCCCTCGATCCAGCTCGCTTCCTCAACGGCCAGGGGCACTTCCTGGAAAAAACCCCGCATCATCCAGACCACATAGGGGATGTCCATGGCGAGGTGTAAAAGAATCAGACCCGGCAGTGTGTCGTATAAGCCAATCTTCCTATAGATCATATACATTGGGATCACGGTGGCTACCGGCGGCACGAAACGGCTTGCCAGCATAAACATGGCCATGGCATTGCCGCCCCGCAGATTTCCCCGTACCAGCGCGTAAGCCGCAAGAACGCCCAACACAACGGACACGCTTGCGGATACCAGCGTAACAACCAAGCTGTTGCGCAGGCACAGCATAAAATCGCCGCGTGATAAATAGGAAACGTAGTTGCTGAAGTCTATAGGCGGGAAAAAAACAGGAGGCTGCGCAAACGCCATGCGGTAGCTTTTAAAGGATGTGATCAGCGTCCAAAACAACGGGAAAAGGAATATCAGCGCCATTGCCGAGGCAAACAAATAACAAATTACCTTCAATACAACCTTGTTCTTTTTCATCTGCGTCAGTCCTCCTTCCTGAACGTCTTTCGCAGGATCAGCATTGCCAGCACCATCAGAATGGCGAACATCAGCACCGACAGGCTGGACGAAAGACCAATATTATATTGTTGGAAAGCGTATCTCCAAATGGAGATTGCCATGGTTTCGGTGGCGATACCGGGGCCGCCCTTGGTCAGGGTGAAGATGGAGTCAAATCCGCGGAAAGCCCATGTAAAGCGGAATATGGCCGCGATTTGGATCAGCGGCAGGATTGTGGGCAGCTTGATATGCCAAAAAATCTGCACCGCGTTGGCGCCGTCGATCCGGGCGGATTCAACCGGCTCCATATTCATGGACTCCAAGCCCGCCAGGCACAGGAGGAATACATAAGAGGTCCATTGCCATACATCCACCATAATGATGGAGGCCATGGCCCAGCGGGGGTTGCCGAACCAGTCCGGGGCGGCAATATTCATTTGGGATAAAATATACCCGACAATGCCGAGCTGGTTATTAAATAAAAATTTCCAAATAACGCCGACGACAACGGATGAGAGCATCATAGGGGCAAAGATCGCGATACGGTAAAAGGACTTTCCCGTTTTTATCTGGTTTACGATCAAAGCGGCCAGCAGCCCAAAGACCACGGACGCGGAGACAGATACAACCGTATAAAACACGGTGTTGCCGATAGAGGTCAGCACCGCCTTGTTGGTAAACATCTCAATATAATTGTTTAAGCCGTTAAAAAAGGCAAACTGGGGCTTATTCAGCCGGTAGTCCTGAAAGCTGAGAAAAAACGCGTAGCACAGCGGCACAACTGTCATTGCGAACACGATAATCAGGGACGGCATTAAAAAACTGTACAACAGGAGAGTATCCTTACTCGCTCTCTTGTTTTTTTTCGGAGTCTGCAAGAGCGTCATATCTTATCATCACCTCGCTTGTACATATCCTTAAGATGGGCGAAAGCCCAACGCGGACGGCCCTTGACCTGTTGGCCGCCCGCGTTAATCCGGTTAATCAGTTAAACGCTTTAGAGAACCGCGTCAATCTCCTTTTTGGCCGAGTCGAGAGCCGCCTGCGGGGCCTCGGAGCCGGTAAGCGCGTTCTGAACGTGAGTTGCGAGCACCTCCAGAATGGTGGACCACTGCGAGGTCTTCGGAGCGGCAAAGGCGCCCTTTTCCGCCGTGGCGTTCATGGTTTCAAACAGCGGATATTTGGCGGACAATTGCGGGTCGGAAAGCAGGGACGTGCGGGAGGGGGCGATGCCTCCGTTTGTTTTTTCAACGAGATCCGCAAGTTTTTCCTTACTCATGAGATATTGAAGAAGCGCCCAGCCGGCTTCCGGCGTTTCGCAGCCATTGGTGACCGCCAGCGTCCAGGTGTTCATAAAAGCGCCGCGGGTGACCTTTTCGGGCAGCGGGGCAAAAGCGATATCATTGGGGAATTGTGATTTTTCAGGATCCGTCACGTTGCCCACCTGGGTGTTTACCATAATCTCCGTCATGGTATTGCCCTGCGCAAGGAGCACCGCGGATTCATCCCAGTGGCGCGACAGGGAGCCTTCCACGCCGTAGCTGTTCAGCTCGATCAGGAAATTGAGGGCCTCCAGCGCCTCGGGGGAGTCCAGCAGGCAAGTTTTCGCGTCGTCGGATAAAAGCTTCCCGCCAAAGGCCACCAGCATGCTGTTGTATACGTCCGGCAGGCTGGTCTTGCTCATAGACATACCGATCCCCTTGACGTCGCCGGTATTTTGCTTGGCAAGGTCCAACAGATCATCCCAGGTCGTGGGAGGCGTGGGGAGAAGGTCGCTGCGGTAATACAGGATTGTCGCGTTAAATTTCCAGGGTAAGGCGACCAGCTTGTCGCCGTCGGAGCAGGCCTCCTGCAGCGATTGTGGAATATCGTCGATATCGAATGTGGGATCGTAGGCGGTGGGGTTTGCGATGCAGGCGCGCAGGTCGGCCAACCAGTCGCCCTCTGTAAACTCAGGCAGCCAGTAATCGGGTGTGGCGATAATATCGTAGCTGCCGCTTCCGGCGGAAAGATCCACCACGATTTTGTCGTGGAGCTGGCTGAAGGCAACCTGCTCCATCGTTACGTTAATTCCTGTTTCTTTGGTAAAATCGGCAAACTGCTCGTTCATCCAGTCGGCGTCGTAGCCGGTATGGCGCAGCATGACAAGGCTTTCGCCGGCATAGGCCATCGGATCATATTGCTCCTGCCCGGCAGAGGACTCCGGCGTCTGCGACTGCGACGCGGCGGAAGACGCTTCAGACACGGCGGCCGGCGGCTGATTCGTTGCGCACGCGGCAAACAGGCTCACGGTCAGGCACAGCGCAAGGATTAGGCAAATGTTTCTTTTCATGATTTATCCTCCTCGTTTATGTTTTTATTCTTCCAGCTTTTTGTCCTCATTATCATAGCATTCCGCGCTTGCCAATGTTGCGCCCGCAAACACGGTTTATGCGCCGTTCAGGATAGATGAAAAATTCTTCTCGCGTTTTCATAATAAATTTTGGCGCGTGTGGAGTCGGAGATGTCCGCCGCATCCACAATCATTTTGTCATAAGCTATTTCGTAATAGGGGTAATCGGTTCCGAATACCAGCTTGTCCTCGCCGGCTTCCCTGACGGCGTTTTCAATGGGATTCAGGATGTAATGCGTACATGCCGTGTCCATATAAACGTTGTCAAAGCGGGACGACAGATCCCGAGAGCTGTTGGACTGTACCGTATCCCGCATGGACGCGGCGTTGATAAACATCAGATCCGGAAACATGGCGGCCAATTTGCCCAGCATGAAAAGCGGTTCAAGCACCGAAAAATGCGAGGTGTGCATCAAAATCACCGCGTTTCT
>Ga0153944_1000995_pt1 | contig 11854 bp, 15 predicted proteins | sample TSNJ028MetaG_FD_104703 | JGI IMG/M metagenome (GOLD analysis project Ga0153944, IMG submission 104703) | Attine ant fungus gardens microbial communities from New Jersey, USA - TSNJ028 MetaG | ecosystem: Host-associated > Fungi > Mycelium > Unclassified | place: USA: New Jersey, Wharton State... | reverse complement strand
CATCAACTGAGCTTGTTCAAGGTCACTGCCATGCACAAAACTATACCTCCATGATCTTGTGGCATATCCATTTGTCAATTGTGAGACTGAATTCTCTAGTTCATTGGACTGTGGTATTAGCTCTTCTGGGTTTACTTTGATGACACACTTGCTGGACAGGTCTGATGATTCAGAAGATGTAATAGTGGTGACTGAAGAGGGGGTGAAGGGAGTTGGAAAACCTCACACACAAGTTAGTCCAGCTCAGGATATATCTACATTGCATCAAAAGCATATTTTCCACTTCGCATGACAATTATGGTGAATTTGAGGTGTTGTGTAAAACTTTATGTGGGCGAGATGGCCGAGTGAAATGAAGAAAATGATCTATTGAGACGGATCACGAAGAGAAGTGTGCCGATGATTTACACATTAGATTCACCTATCTCCTCATTCGGACCCATACATCATATCTCTACTCAGTTGCTGGAAGGGAGGCAGCCTCGTTTTGAGAAAGCACGCGAGTGCCAGGGATGCGAGCAAAATTGAAAGAACGATCACAGTCAGCATACGCTCCGCCAGCACCGAAGCCAGTCGAAAAAGCAATAGGCCACGTTCGCCCTAGATTGTTAGTACCCTATGCTTGAACCTGGAGACGTGTGACGACATACGACGGAAAAAGATCACCGAGGCAACAACTCCTACGCTGAAACCAATACCACTTTACCCCATGTCAAAATCTGATGGAAGAGAAGTCAAGACCATGACCCACGATTTTACGAGTAGCTCTGCCACTATTAGGTCCGGTTAGTTGAGATGAATTAAACCAGACATGCAAGTCAACCCACGGCAACGGTCATACTACGAAAAGCTCAGAGCTGGTACAAAAAAAACACAGGTAGCTCCATACCTTTTGACCCAGAATATCTTCACTCGACGATGGTTTTGACGACATGGCTCAGCACAAACAAAATGTAGAAATGACCGGACGTACCCGAGCATGCTATTTGGCATTTACCCTTGATCCAAGCACCAGAGATTACTCACAATAGAAGCACTCTTAGTTACTTCCAACATCGTATCCAACAATGGCGCATCAGTCGCCCATGATATCCATACCAAAGAAACTCACAGATGACGTTGACTGGACGACTCCGATAAGAAATGTTATCGCCCAGTCGTATGGTGAGAATCCAGACAGTTACGCTGCCGAGTGTCAATCGTTGCAACGGTGTAGGCAGGATGCTGTCAAGGGTGCTGGTAGTGACTTCACCGGTGCGCAATGTTGTGGAATATCCTAATGCGAATGTTAATTTTCTAACAGCAAGGGATCTCCTGTATAAGTATTTTGGTCAGCTTGAGCTGCTCGAGCTCCGTTTCCCAGAGATCCGTGTAAACTTCCCCTGGCGCGATGCATTTACCGATAAATTAATCACGCAAACTTCTATTGCTTACGAAAAGGCCTCTGTCTTATTCCAGATTGCTTCTACACATAGTGCGATTGCCGCTTCTCAATCTCGGTCAGATCCTGAAGGTGTCAAACGTGCTTTCTATTACTTTCGCACTTCTGCTGGGATGCTCAGTTACATCAATGAGAATTTTCTGCATGCTCCATCGACAGATCTAAGTCGAGAAGTCGTCAAGTTTCTGGTCGACATCATACTGGCCCAAGCAACAGAAGTGTTCTTTGAGAAATGTGCAGATGAGAAGAAAGGGAATGCATTGATCTCGAAGGTTGCTGCACAGACCGCATCCATGTATGCAACTCTTGTCGAAGATGTGAAGGATTTTATGGGCAAAGGAATATTTGACAGAAGCTGGGTAACTGTCATCCAGGTAAATCGCCTTACACTTTCCAGCATGAATACGCGAACGCCGATTATATCTCATCCTGCAGATTAAGAGCAAGTACTTTCAATCTCTTGCCCAATATTACCGCGGACTTGTCGATGATGCTGCGGGGAAGCATGGTGACGCTCTCGTCCGTTTCACGCTTGCTGAAACACTCGCCAAGGATGCCTCCAAAACGGCTCAGTCCTTCTCCTCTGTGTTCGTGTCTACAGTATCACCCAATCTTCCCTCTGATTCTGGGACCTCCATCTACGAACGAACAAAATCCTACCTTGCTATTTGTACAGACAGGAAATCCAAAGCTCAGCGGGAAAATGATTTGATCTATAACGCTATACTCCCTTCACCTGAAACGTTACCTCCCATCGATAAATTAGCCGTGGCAACCGCGATCCACATACATGATGTCTATGCTGCACCTGAAGCCCAGAAGACGATTGGTCAGGATATCTTCATAAAACTGGTTCCACTCAGCGTGCATGAGAGCGCAAGTGTATATTCGGAAGAGAAGGCGAAGTTGGTCAGGGCTGAGGTAGAAAATGCTGATGCTGCTGAGGGAAAAGCAAGGAGCATCGTTGACGGGATGGGAATTCGGACAGGTTTAACGCAGTTCAAAGCTATGGCTCAAGGAGAGATTGGAGAAGAGGGAGAAATACCACTAGATGTGAGGCAATGGAAGGAAGATATCAGCCTTGCTGAAGAACGAGAGGGAGTCCAAGCCCTCTTGGCAGAGTTGGCGAAAGCAAAGGAAAATGTGAAGGAGGAATTGGATCGCATCGGGAGGGATTTAGAGGTTGATTCGAGGGATTGCGAGAAGATGAGGATTCAGTATGGGCACCTATGGACCCAGGATCCATCGGTAACTTTGACGAAGAATATGCGACAGGATCTCAGAAACCGTCAATCATCATTGGAGGCTGCGGCAATATCTGACCAGAAAATTCTATACCTGTGGAACTCTGTCCGGGTTGATGTCGACCTATTGATAAGTCCGGAACTTGAATATCTTTTCAGGGAGAGAGGAGGGACCGATATACATGATCTGCTGGACCTAGACACCAGTTCCGAAAAAGAAGATGCGAGGGAAAGAAGGAAAATCAAAGCTCTTGTCGACGAGATTGAGGAAGGCATGACCAAGTTAGTCAAGATCAATAAAGAGAGGGACCAAACACTCAAGGATTTGAAGGAAAAGGTATCATTCTCATCCTCAAAACAACCATTGCATCTTAGACGAACGATAGATCCAAACAGATGATGTCTCGCATCTCCTCCTTCTCAACCGCCGGAACTCAAGTGTCGAATCTACACTTTTTGCCTCTGAACTCGAAAAGTTTCGACCTTATCAACAGCGATTGGCATCTGCCTTGAATGCGCAAGAAAATTTACTCCAGGAGATCTCTACGCTTTGGAATACCCTCAAAGACCAATTTGGTCGAGGTCCTGGTGCGAGGAAATGGGAGGAAAGAGAGAAGAGAAAGAAGGATATCGTTCGGCGGTTCTCGAAAGCTAGGGACGGTTACATGGAGGTTCGAGATGGTATAGCTAAAGGTCTACAGTTCTATTCTGAGCTGTCTAGAATGACTCAGGAAGTCTCAACAACTGTACGAGGATACACAAGTGGCAGAGTGGCCGAACGGGAAGCTTTGGCTGGTAAACTCGAAATTGACAAGCGATTGAGTGCCTCTGTGCCTTCTTCGCCTCCTCCTAAACCTCCTCCTCCATTGCCAGCATCCAGGAATTCCGATCTGAGTTCCGCTTTGGCTGGATTAGGCCTACGCGATGTATCACAACATAATCAAAGACCCCTTCCTTCAGTTCCTGCACAACAGGAACCATATAATTTGTATACCTCATCACAATCACCTTCTCAATCTCTCTCCTCTCCGTCCCAACGATATCAGCCGGTACCCCCACAATCTCTACCGCCCTCAGCTCCTCAATTATATCCGAGCCATCAGACTCAACATCAACATCCGCCATCTCAAGGATATAATGTTCCCCCTCCACCCTCCCAGCAACAGCAACAATATCCCATCCCTCCTCCTCCTGCAATGCCTTATGGAGATATCTATTCTTCTCGACAACCCTCAACAACTTTTCCGTCACTACAATCTAGTTACAGACAACCGTCCCTGAATTCTGCTTCAGCCAGTAGGATCGATAGTGATCCTTATGCTAGTCTTGCGTTATTAGGGTCGCAAGGACTTGATGTGCCTATACAAACACCGGGGCAATCAAATAATCCATCATTTCCCCCACGTTCATCGTCTGGATTCCAACAACAGCACTCAAGCTACGGATATAATCCATATTCCCAGCAGCCAGAACAACCTAGGGCACCGCCTCTGTCCCCCCAGCAGCAGCCGAATGGATCTGGTGGAGTGGTGTCTGCCCCTCCTTTTCCCCCTCCTCCACCACCACCCTCACAGCAGCAGCAGCCACAACAACAGCCATATTGGCAGCAGAATTATTCACAGGGGTATAGCGGATACAGGTATGGTCAATGAGTTTTTCATGTGTATTATGAGAATGTAGATCTCAATCAACAATGTTTATTGCACTTTTACTTGAGGTGAAACCTCTATTTGAGCGGCGCCTTCACCTCGCATCCTATACACCAGTAATTCGTTTACGCTAAGTGTGTCTTGGTCCCAGGACTCAACAGTAAAAATTATCCGGTCTCCTTGGCTGCCACCATCTAAGTATTGTCATGCGACGTCTGTTCACCATACAAAACTTTTCGACCCCACTCGGAAAACCTCTGGTCCCAGTCAATAACTTTGGCGAAGAGGTGGGCGACTTCTTGGTTCCACCGTGATTGAAAGTTGATCGACCGAGGATGATGATTTATACGTGAAGCAGCGGAGGGTGGTGCATCTAGCAGTTTTGGTGGATCTATGAGACGAGGGTTCAAGGCATGCATGCTGGTAAGGTTTCAGTGTTCGTTGTAGCACCAGGGGTGTTGATTGAAAGAAAGGATAGAGAATTCTTGTCAGGTTTGATAAATTGAAATGAGAATATATGCGCACTCTCGACGCAATTGGTCCGTTCTATCTCGAACTTAGAAATCAAGAGGGTAATTTTGATAGATACGGATGGAGTGCACCTCGTTTGGATGAGATTGGAAAATCCATAGTACACCTGGGAGCCAACTATTAATTTCCGGTAGTGCTCATATGGACATATTTGGAATGTACCCCTCCTGCGACAAGTGCTCCTGCAACAGAGCCCACGAGAGCCATGGTATGAATAGTGTGAGAGCGTAAAGTGTACCTCGTGACACAGATGGTACAGATGGTGTGACTAGGTATGATGCATCGGTAGTCGACAACTCACTGACAAGGCAAGGTGGCAGGAAGATCAGACGGAGTAGGTTTATGTCCTGACAATTCTCCACGATGCAGGCATTACAGACTACTGTTAAATGTCTATACATCGAATCTACTATATCATTTCTGACTCCAAAACTTGATCCTCTGCTACCATTTACACTGGAATACATGTTTTTGGTATCGAGACCCACCATCCAAAGTGATTGAAAAGCATTGATTGACATCCTATGAATCATCTTGATTTCCTGGGCCGTGATCAATCAATGTTCTAGCATGGCGGTCAACTATGCCTTTGTGATATATTGTGTCCTAGGCCTCAGCATCTTGCGATCTCCTGTCATGGTCCCTACTTATACAACGGATGACATTGACTGCTACAGTAGCAAGGCAGAGTTGTAAACCGATATGGTGGAGGAGTTCCATGGTCTCTGACAATCTCTGTGAACCAGTGTTTTCCCACGTCATTCTGTATTAGTTGATTGTAGGTTATGCATGAACTTTCTAGTAGAGCAGCAGGGCAGCAATCTGGACTGTCGGAGGTAGTACTACCCGTTCAATAGATTGGATTTTCGTCCCGCCACAGTCCCTACTCATACTTGCCAAAGAACCGTGGGAAAACTAATAATGGACTATTTTTGATATGAAATGGAAGCATTGTTTGTTGATTGTCAAACAAATAGTAATTTGATTTGATGATGTTTTGGCGATCTGCCACAGATCTATTTGTTGACCATCTCAGCAGGGGGATTTGACCATGATCCATAATAGTTGAATCCTTGGACCCTGGTTTCAATTGAGATCTGGGATGTTTTTTCTTTAACGATAATCCACGTCGTAATGAGAAGTCGACAAACCACAGCTGACATCTGTGCATCAATCACTTCATCGCCACAATGAGCAAAATCTTATTCAGAATCGAAGGTATTTCAGTGACATTTGAAATCTAGTAACGGATTGGTAAAATTGGCCATTCGTATTGGTGGTGCATGTCATGCTAAAGGGAGGCTAAGTTCAGGAGTCTACTTCGTCATGTCAAAACTTCTCTCAGACTCTAGAGTTGAAATGGACGACAGACCAGCCACTGTGCTGAAATGATCACCACTATCATTGCCTTAGAGTGAAAGAATTATGAAGCTAGATCTAGATGTTGTTGTCCTTCATGGTATTTAGTAGATGTCATGACACGGTATACCTACAAGTGGCAAGATAATGGTTGGAGGAATTCAAGAGGAGGGAAACTGGCAGATGAGATGGCGAGACAGTGTTCTAAAGATTAAATTATCTTTTCTGTGGGGTACTGCCAGTACATCAGTGGCATGCGCTCACTCTAAACAAGAATCGCATCACACCACGGGGCATACATAGTCTATATGGGCTAGAGCAGCTTTTTACTTAGTGACTTCTATAAATCTTGATCTAATACTTGGCAACTTTGGCCTCTTCCCCGTCAATCTCTTGATTATAGGAATCGTGTCAGTTTGAGCAGTGACCCTTTCTGTCTCAACACCTTTTTCTGCTGGTAAATTTCCCGTTGACTCTGACTCTTGCCTCGGTTCGTTCTCGGCAATCGATATAGGCGTATCACCGTTGGTCCCTATATCCTCTGATAATGGTTCTGGAGTGTGCTCAGGTGGTGGTGGGTCGCATGGCCTCACGAGAATCTTGACTTTTGTCTTGTCAATCCGTGTTGATAAGAAGCGATGCTAAGGACTTACCATGCTCATCACCCTGGTTGAGTAGTGTCAGATATCCTTTCTTCACGATATCTTCCATTTCAATTCTATCAGTAATAAGATCGCCAAGCCCTTGAATTTGACCGCTTGCAATAGCTTCTATAACCTCCGTGTGGGCATTATCATACGCTACGGCACCTACTCGTCCATCGTCAACTCAGTCTTGTTCTAGAAAGGAAACAATGGTCATATACCAGTAACTGTGATTTCCTTAAACAGAAAATTCATGTTCATCATCACATTTGTCTTCCAGGCTGCCATATTCACCAGCGTCCCCCCAGTTCTCAAGCATAATAAAGCAGAATCAACCGTCGCTTGCGTACCGATCGTATCAAAGACCACATGAACACCAAATCCTGTTGTACCTCTGTAAATGACTCCTGTTACGCCGAAATTTGTATGTGATGGATCTAAGACTTCTGATGCACCGTGTTTGAGAGCAAGAGTTTGTCGTTTTAAAGAGGATTCGGATACGAGGATGAAAGACGTTGGAGAGAGCGAACTGTGGGGTTGAGGAACCTCGGATATCTAGTTGAGAGGAGCTTGTATTTACCGAAGAACACGAAGGATAAATAAAACTATCTATGAAGTTATATGGGTAAATTCCCATGGTTCCACCACGATTCAGAGGACTTACTGGACCTCCACCTAATATCAGGACAGTATCACCTCTGTTGAAATTCGCGCGTTTGACTGCATGCCATGCAGTTGCTACAGACTCAACACAAGCTGCAACTTCCACTGCAGAGATTAACATATAATACAGAAATGGCTTCGTGATTAGTTCAACAACCACAAAAAACTGTCTTTAACGCACACGATAGGTTAGCAGGAATCTTCTGTACATGTTGGATATCGATGGTGACGTATTCCGCTAGTCCTCCAATCTTCTGATTTCCTGATGTCTCCTTGAAAAAGCAGTGAATTGCACAGAATGAGTGACGATCCATATAGACTCACAATGAAATTAGCCCTAGAACACCTATTCCGATGCCCTGATGCACAAGCATCACATTTTTTGGTGACCATACACGATACCAAAGGATCCCTAACACCCAGAATCTTTCAATTCAAGCGATTTAACAATCGAACGTACATCTCGTATACTTACACAACAACATTAGTTCCAATAGGCCAATCTCCTTCCTCAATGCCTCTTCCAAAACCAACGATTGTGCCAGAAAATCTAATAAGGGAACAAAAAGTTAAACAGAGGGCATGCACCAAGTCATTGATTTGACGTCAGCTAGAAGAGGAAAGTGGCAACGAACTCGTGTCCTAGTGGTGTTGGCCACGCTTTCAATCTAATCCCAGGTGAAAGAAAGGTTTGCAAGTCGTTGACGCTGACTTTTCGTAACCCGGGTTACAGTATCCGGAGACCGAGGCGTAAGTTTGTCGTGCTCGGTAGGGAATGGGTTTGAACTTACGCGCATTCCTTTCATGGTTTAGTGTGTCGGACAATGTTAGGATTTTTAGAAACTAACCGCACTCACCATGCTACCTGTAAAATAATTCATGACACTCTGACCAGAATCATAGAGCCCCAAAAAAACAAACACGGATGTCGGGCCGAGTGGACTGGGTGAACGTACCTTGATTTTGAGCTCTTGTGGGCCAGGCTCAGGTTCCTCTGTTTCTTCTACACGCACATCTCGTGGACCGTATTGCCTTGCTACTTTCATCCTGCACTATCGTGCTCAAATAAAGCTACTTTGGGGCAGTATGCACCAAAATGTCGGGAAATTGAAGCCTGGCTGATTTTGAAGCGTCAAAATGATGGTGTTGCAGGTTCCTTTATACACAAAACGCAGGCCAGTGGGTAGTATTGGGTTGGGCGCTCGAAGATGCGTGTCGAAGCAAGGAGCAGAAGTCGTGCAACCTCACGACTTCAAACACGGTACAATGAATCAAAGAGTCCTAGGATGATTCGTGCAAGCTCGCAATAAATAAGGGACGGGAAACGATCTCCTGGGGAAATAACTGTTCAACTGTAATATAGCAGTTTTAGGGATTCATGTGATGTATGGGATAGGAGCGTGGTCGACAAGCAATGCTCCTTCTTTATGGTCGAACCAGTAGGCGTAAGCGAGAATCAATGATCGCTTCCTGCGGTGAGGGGGCGAACCGAGTTTAGACCAGGAGAGGGCTTCTCCTGTCCGTTAATTGTGTAAGGGCGTATGATATATGAATTGTCCAGAAGAGAAGAACACGGGTCGAATGTGATAGGGTTCTCAAGGGGCACATTTAATCCTGGTCTGCGTTACCCAGAATCTCAGAGCCAAACAGGGTGCAGAAGCCGTGGATCCAGGAAGCACTAATAGAGGGAAGTTAAAGTTGTATTCAGTGGTCGACACTGCGACATAGACCTGCATCTGTGTGGAATATGGTAGCTTATGCCGTTGAAGCACACAACAGTGCTAAAATGGAGTCGCTAGGGTGATTTTCCGTTGTTATTATTCTTTGAGATGTTTCTGCAAATAGACGTGGGAGGGGCTAGGCTCGGCAAGTGCCGGGAGTCATAAGGTATTTTCACATCTTGCCGTTCTTCTCGACGTTGAGTCTCCGGTCGCAGTCATGTTCATACGGCTCTCCTCCAGACTTCACATGTCCGATGTCTCCTTTCCCCTCTCTGCCCATTCTTCTATCCTGTTATCTCTCCTGACCTCTGTTTTCCTTCTCGCCCTCATAAGAGCTGCCCTGCTCTTTCTACGGTCATGGACATCGTCTTCGTCGGAGAAACAGACATTAGTGCATGTACAGCACCAGAAGAATGTGGAGCAGCAGCAGTCATCTTCAACAATCTCAGCGCTGAATTGGAGGTTCAATATTTTCTCATGGGAAAATCTTCCTGCTCTCCCAGTCTCATTCAAGTTCAGCGAGAAGGACATGAAGGGTCAGGGCGTTGGCCTTGTCCCACCGCAGCAGCTTACTGCCGAGAATTGGCAACCAGGTCGGAGAAGCGGTCCCGCTTTTGAACATCCGCGTACGTTTTTCATTGAACTCCGGCTTCCATCCCCGTACTCAGTTACGCCTTAGTTCCAGCTATGTTCCAGTCAGATGAGCCAGTGTCAATGGCTAAGATGATCATGTCACGCCACGTAAGCATCGTCTTCCGTTCTCGTTGTTCTCACACCTCTCAAATTCCGTTCTCTCACCTCCAGACCTTTCGGAAACCTACACAGCGGCCTCCAGCGAGGCCAAAGACTGGATCACAGATGCAGTACACTCGTCGGTCTGTCTCCATGGTGTAATGCTTCATGTAACGACGTACAAGATTATGACATGCATACTCTTCTCCATTTTGCGCAACCTCTTCCGTCAACCAACTGACACGTTATTCAAATGACGACCCTCCGATCCACGCTTCGCAATGCCCATAAATGTCCATTCCCTAAACGCCTATCTGATTCTACGAGTATATTTATCACACTTTACCCTTTTAGTAATTCCCTATTCCCTTTTCGTCTTTATTCTTTCTCTTATGGGACTAGCTTGTTTTCCAAGCGCTGTTTCTTTCAGGTAGTAGTCTGTATAATCGTTTTGTCGTTGTTGTATACCCGCCTTTTTGCTTTGATATAAAATATCTATCGGTTTTTGCATGGGTTAATACAATACAAAAAAATACTACTTTCCCAAGGCGACCATGTGGAACGCGGTTACTAGTTCACAGCTATCAAATTACCATGGAGTACAGTTTTCTCGTGATTTACTCGCCGCATGCCCGGAGGCTGGAGAATTAGCGGGGAACGGAATAATCCATGAATGAATTACCTATATGCGTGTGTTATAATTAGGGTATAGTTATCCAGGAAGTTCCATCAGACGACATATACCGACGAGTCACCGAAAACCTTCACATTATTTGACTATCTACCGTTTCTGTTCTCAGACTATTGCCCCTCCTCCCTGTCTCTCTCTCTCTCTCCAACACTGACCATTTTTCTCACACATTCATCCAGACCAACAATTCATCCATTGTCATTCGAATACCCTCGGTATGACTTACTGTGAGTAATCAATGCCAAATAACCCCTCCTCTCCCCCCAAAAAAAAAGAAGAAAAGAAGAATTCTTTTTTTTGTTAGTTCCACGTACGTCTGAGTCGGATTTGACACGACAGATGATGAGATTGTCAGGAATATTTATTTGATGATCATGTAAAAACCATCACCCATCAAATCAAATCAAATCAAATCAGAGAGTCCACGACGACGTTCGTTCCCTTGCCTTATTGAGAAGTGTGCGAGCTGGTCGTAAAAAGGATCAAAAAATACATACTACATCATCATTCCGATGATGTACCCGCTCCGCTCATCACTCATCGCTCATTGATGTTACCGCTACCCTTCGTAATGAAGTAACCTATAGCAATAGCAACGATGTGTTCTCAACGAGTTACTCTAGTTTCATTCTTTGTTTTTGGAAGCCTTGACCAGTGTCGCTGGGACTTTATTGTATTGTCTTATACCACAGCCAAAAAGTGGGAAAAAAGAAGTTGTACTCAGAGTATCACGTCGAAGGAAAAAATAACACGGCCATAGCACAACCAAGATGCACCTTCACCTCTCAAACATAACATGAATAAATTCAGGATGGCCGGTCCCAAGCGAAATACTAATTCAGACCCGAATTTCTAGCAAAAAGTTCAGCTACAATTAAGCTAGTCAACTTACCCCAAGTCTATCTCTAGTAGAACAGAACAGAACTAACAAAATTCATTCAAACAATCACATCAATCAAATATGAGCCCTGTCGGCCCGGCATTCACCTCCAGGAGAAAAAAAGAAGAAAAAAAAAACACCAAGAAATTCGTTTTATCATACCCAGCCCTACATCAACATACATACAATCAACTTCCCATCCATTTCCATCTTTCATCTTCCTCACCTTCAATCACCCAATTTATGAACAACAACATCCATCACAGATCTACTTCCACACAAAAAAAAAAAAAAAAGTT
>Ga0153944_1000991_pt1 | contig 11866 bp, 7 predicted proteins | sample TSNJ028MetaG_FD_104703 | JGI IMG/M metagenome (GOLD analysis project Ga0153944, IMG submission 104703) | Attine ant fungus gardens microbial communities from New Jersey, USA - TSNJ028 MetaG | ecosystem: Host-associated > Fungi > Mycelium > Unclassified | place: USA: New Jersey, Wharton State... | reverse complement strand
TGATGAGGGTAAGATGACGTCTACGCCTTTTATTAAGTCTGGTCCAAAGAACGGGAAGAGGCAGGAAAAAGAGAGGAAGGAGGAGGAGAGGAAGAGGAAGAAGGAGCGGGCTGCAACTCCCCCAGATGAAGATGAGACGATATATCATTCCATAGAACGAAAACCTGTGTTTTCGCCTCCTTTACATGAGCGAAGTCAGTCGTTCAGTTTTGGACAGACTGTCTTTCAATCTATGAGCAAGAAAACACCGTCATCTCGAGATGATAAAACGGACTCGGTGGGAAAAGGGTCCGGCAACGCCTCATTTTCTGCACGCGAAGGTAGAAGAAGATCGGGAGGAGGAGGAGGAGGAAGACGTTATCGTGCATCGAGTGATACTGTTTTTCAGCCCATGACACGTGCTTCCTCCCCGACGCTCGACAAAAAACGTGAATTGGCTACACCTGAAATCGATATTCATGACGAATCTTCTGTGAATCTTCAAAGTTACACTAGCGCCACTGAACCTGATCCTTTCAATGCGAATGCGAATACGTATTATACCCCCCAGACGATGATACCTACTACGCCACCTGCGGGTGCACCACGGCACGTGCGCAAGACGTCGAAAGAAGAAAATCTTATTTACTCTCTTCAAGCGCAATTGACGCTGCAGACAGAAATTTGTTCGCAATTCGAGGCGGACCTTCGGGCCAAAGATGAGATGGTTGAACTGTTGGGGAAGAGATTGGCTGATATGGAGAAACAAGAGAATCAGCGAAAGAGTGCATTGAAACAGTGGAAGAACAAGGTACAAGAGCTGGAGAGGGCCGTGAGGATATTAGAAGAAGAGGTGGATACGTCGAGGCAGGAGAGTATGGAGAGGAGTGTGATGGATGAAGCGAGTGGTGAAGCTTTACGGATGCTTCATCGTCAGATTGCAGGTTTGGAGAAAGAGAAGAAGGATTGGGAGGATAGAGAGAAAGTGATAATGACTGAGATTGGGACGTTGGAAGCGTTGATGAAGGAACGTTTGGCAGAGGTTGTGAATTTGAAAGAGATGTTGTGGAAGAAAGATGAGAGTGAGAAAGAGCTTGTTGATAGGTTGAAGGAGGCTAGGGAAGAAATTGATACGCTTGGAAATATGAGTGTGGGAGGCGTTGACGAAGACGAGTTGAGACGGTTGACGGAGGAGAGGGAAGAGAAGGCGCAGGAGGAACGACGGGTGTATCGTGTTGCTGAGATGAATTGGGAGCAGGAAAAGGCAGAATTGGTTGTGAAATTAGAATCAGTGCAAGTTGAGAAGACCCAGGTTGAAGAACAGCTACATTCGTTGAGACAGGAGTTTAAGGTCAAGAGCGAGGAGTATGATATCATGAAGAGCGAGCTAGAGGCCCAGTGGAAACATACTGAGGTGGCGTCAGATAAAATGAGAGATTTGCAGCAGGCAAGGAAGCGGCTGGAAGAAGAAATAGCGAGGACTAGGAGGGAGAAGGAAGAGGTGGCGCAGGAACGGGATGAACTTGCACAAAGGTGCGATGAAGTCGAGCAGCGCGCCAATCACCTCGAAAATGATTGGAATGGGAGTGAGAATAAGAAACATGAAATTGAGTGTGAGCTTCACGAAGTCTGGGACGAAAAAGAGGATCTTGAAAAAGAACGTGGAAAGGTGAGGCCCAGCTTTCCTTGAAATCACTCTGTGTTGAGATTGATATATATCGCTATTGTTTTTAGCTCGAAGAAAAGCTCTCTCAAGAACGTGATCGAATTGGAGGTCTCATGAATACGATCAAACAGTGTGAAGATCGTATTAATCAGCTTGAGCGAGAACGCCAGTCCACTTCCGAAACCATCATCAGCCTTGAGAATGGCACCCACCAACGTGATGAGGAGATAGGTCATCATACGGAAAGGATTCGTGCTCAAAAAATTCAAGTTGAGAATCTTCGCGATGAAGTGGGCGACCTGAAGCTCGAGTATGAACACGTTGTCGCTGATCTCAATGAGCACGCTCGTGCGTTGAGCCAGGCTACTGAATCGAAGAGCGATATGAGGCGTCAACTTGAAGATCTGGTTAGTCAGAAGGCTGACATCGATGCTGATTTGAAATCTCATCAAGAGCGTAATGAATGGCTGGAGAGTGAGACGGAGAGGTTGAAAAGACATGTGCATGATATGCAGCAGGAGAGTGCGGACAAGGAGATCAAAATTATCCAGCTCACGAAGCAACATGGTCAAGATAAGGAGGATATTCAGGGCTTGAACATTGCACTTGATGCTAAACAGCAAGAATTGGAACTGGTGCGAGTTTTTGCTTTATTCCCCCTTTTTTTAAGCAAATTCCGATATTGTCTTCTATAGTACAAGCGCAAGGCTGGGATCAAATCAAGTTCTCGTACGTCTGCGTCGTCATCATCGTCGGCTCTGAAAGGCCTCCACCGTCGCGACTCTTCTATTTTTGACGGTACTCCCGCAGCAGCACGACCACCCTCTCGTGCAACCTCCGTTGTATCCGAATCAGAGTCCAATAAAGGCGAAAAAATTCCAGCGTTATTAGGAAAGAGTAGTCGGGTGAACACGTTCAATAATGGAACATCGGCGACAGGATCCGCCATAAAGATTGGGAAGCGTGAAGGATCTGTAGTAGTCGGATCAAGAAAACGCCTATCACTGACATCGGCTACTCCGACTCCGGCATCCCGACCGGGGATTGTCGCTTCACGCGCTGTCAAATCACCAACCGGGATGGTGGTACCTGTGCGTCGTGCCCCTGGGACTCTGGAAAATCGGGCGAGTGTTATCAGTCCAACACCGAGCATTCCGGAGGAGTCAAGTGACAAAGAAAATGTGACGAGTCCTGAAAGTGATAGGACGATACGACGGAGTATAGTTCCCATCCCCTTGTGAACGGTGGGGTCTTGGCATCTTTTTTACCTCTCTCGATATGCATTTTCGGCAACGAGATGAGTTTTCATATGGGACACATCTTTTTTTTTTTTTACTTTACTCCCTATACGTACCACTCAGCGTATAAATGGTCTTCTTGTCATTGTATATTATTTGCTCTCTCTCTTCTTCTTTTCCAGCTGTGGGCTTGTCGTAATGACATGACACCCAGCATCATGATAATGATTTTTTTCTTCTTTTTTCTTCTTTCTGAATTATCTTGGTCTGATTTACTGGAAACCATTAGACACAGGTGTATTCAACATTACCGTAAAAATTCAATATTACAGGTGTAATATTATTTCCCTGTATGAAAATATGTTTTTGTTTTAACACCTTTTCCTGGTGAAGTAATTGAAGATAGTTGGATATTGACTTTGTTCTATGCAGGATTGGAAATCTAGTGTTTGATTGTTATTACTGCGGGCTTTGTATCCATCACATTTAAAGTGGTATGTTTGGTGACGACAAAACCTTATTCTAGGCAATACGCTTCCCAAGAGGGTGGTAATTTAGATATATCCAGTTTGCGTTCTTAAGAACAGTAACCAAACAAGTCAAACCTCTCCCGTTCCAATTTTCTTCGAGTCCATGTCAGTGCCTTGTTGAACATGTCTAGGAGACGAGTAAAAGTTGTATCTGTCCCAGTGGCTTAATCGCCACCCTCTTTACAGTCTACTGGCCCATTCACCATCTTTCAGACAGGCCTTGCGTTGCCAGACGCTAACGCAGCTTAGCATGCACCAGAGTGTGTCTGTGACCCCCTTCTCTTCTTGCCAACACTTGCACTGGTTAGGGTCATGACTCCTTTGAGAAGCCAACAGTGATAGCGTCGTGACAATTGTCTGCGACGATTTCTCGATGTCTCTTTGGGGGCGCAAAGCACCTGACAGGGAGTCAAACACAAATCCTGTTGCCCGCGAGGAGTCCGCCGTTCCATTTTCAGTCAAGCAATCACTGCTCAACACTTCTCCCCTCACCCATCATCCACAATAGTTTCGAGCCAGACCGTCTCCCTGGCCTAACATCGCAGGGATCAGAGGGCAGATCCACTCGCAGTCATGATGCTGCTATGCCAAGTTCCGAGTCCGTACAGTGTGTTACTTGAGCTGCAAGAACGCTGTTTAACCAACGGAGATGGTTCCCTTGACTCAGTCTTTCGCGACGCACTCATTGGCCACCTCATCTTTTCTGGTCCCTTACTGTCTCCCTATTTCCTTAAGAGACGTACAGAAGTGACTTGGCAGAAACGTTGAAAAGTCTGGGGTTCTCGCACCTGAGCTGAGTGTCAAATCCCACGCCCATTTTCCACGAGTCAAGGCGATCTCTTGTGGACTCAAGAATACGCTCAAAACTCTCCTCAGGCTTCTTAAATCGACGTATATAGTCTCCTGGTGGTAGTGCTTGCACTTGGATGGGGTGGAGTAGTCTTGTCGAATGATGCAGTTGAAATATAGGTGTCTGTACCAATTTTCATCCGTGTCAGTGGAAAATGATATCAAAACATCTATTGAGTTGAACTTCGAATATTCCTTTGATTTCCTCACCTCAAAGGCCAAGGGGCCAGCGTGTCCTGTATTTGAAAGTATCTAGAGTTGAGGTGAGGGGAATCGGCAAGCAAAATCTGTCAGTGTTGCTCTGCCTTTCGCCCCCTGCTTGTGGTTGAACCATTCGACTGACATTATCTTGACTCTTTCTTTGCACCTTCATATCAGGCTTGGACTGTTGCAACTCATCTTTCCTACATGACTGGATATCTACCAAAGCACGTTGTGACCATTCATTCTAATTACTTTGATACAGGCTTGGCAGCTGTAAGTACAGGAAAATTGGGTGTCCATAGACTCGGCTCAAGTGAAAACGTCTTGAGACACGGACTTTGCGGAACTCGTTATGCTTTCTAGTTCACTTATTCATTTGAACACCTTCAAGTACTTTGGCTGAGGACAACACGCACCTTGTTTTCTTACTCCAGCAGGTTTCCTATCTCCTTCTCCTTCTGCTCGAGTTCTCTCAGCCACCCTTTGTCAATGCATTCCGTCCACTTACTAACGAACCTCGAATTAGACAAATCCAGGGTTGTTGAGATTTGGAGAACCCCGATCACCTGTCTGAACGGTGACACACGTAAATGTTCCCTGTGCTCGACTGGGACCCAAAACAATGGCTCATCATCCCGACCCATCATCCATCCATCTGTCATGCCTCGTAGCATATGCTCATATCCATCAGTAGAATTCCGGTGTTCATTTGTGAGGGCTGCTATGTCCCAGACTCTCAAACCAAAATCGCGGGAATAGTATGCCAACGCTGTTCCATCTCGTACAAACGTCATTTTTACTCTTGCTTGACCCAAAATCTGAGTGTACAGATGACCGGTATAGGCGTCAAAGAGACCTATGGTGCTGTTGCCTTTCAACCTAAGAGCAATGAGTCTGTCGCCAGGAGAATGGTCAATCACAAGAGGTGAGAGGGCAATTCCAACCACCTTGGATGTTGTAAACTTGGAAACAAGTCGACCAGTTTGTGTGTCCCAGACTCGGAAGTAGGAGTCATTGGGAGACCAACATGCCAAGAGTTTCCCGTTGGGTGAGTACTCAGGATAACTGAAGCTCTGAGATGAAAGGTACCAGCAAATATGCCCTTGATCGTCAAAGTGGACAAGATCAAACTGGGCAGTGTCGTGATTCCACGAATAACACGTGGCGGATAAAAGGGGAGAGGTTTGAGGCACGTTGACGACGGTCAAGCCATCGGGCGCCAGGATTGGGCGCGGAATTTCGTTGACGTTGACGTTGAAGTCTAGTGAATAGGTGCATTCGAATCCTGCAGGATCCTGCCGATGCCAAACTCGCAGTAATCTTGAGCCACGACATAAGGCGGCGCAGATAGCCAGGTCGTTACATGTTTGGAAGGCGACCTTCCAAAACCAGACTTTTTCCGGCCAGGGATTGAACGAGACGCGCTTCTCCGGGTGCATTATATCCCATATGGTGATGAAAGAGTCCGACAAAAATGCTACCTGTTCTTCATCTGGGGAAAATGCAATCTCCATGCGGCCTCTGTACTCGATATCCGTACGCGCTACGACTTCCCGAGTGGTTGTATCCAGGAATTCAATGTTGCGAGATCCCCGTAATTTTGTAACCACCATCTTTCCAGAAGCAGAGACCGTGATAACTTGTCGGGTAGCTTGTCGCATATCGGTATCATCTTGAGTGTCTCTAGTGTCAGCCCGATTTCCCGTCGAATCCTCTAGATCCACGTTCCACATCCTCACTTTTCCATCATAATAACCAATCAAAAGCCTGTGGCCATCGCGTGATGGACAGATACTTGTTACAAATGAAGTGGCTAGAAGCTTTGCCTCCCAGATCATTTTTGAGCCTGTCACAGAGACGTCCCATATCTCCACTCTAAAATCCCGTATGATAAATAAGTAATTGGTGAGGGGTGAATGAATAACATGTATCGCATAGTCGAATTCATGGCTGAAGGATACCATCTCTTGTGTGTCCAATCTCCAAAGGTAAATATGGCTAGGTTTTTCCTCAAATACGGCCATCAAAGTGTCACTGGTTGGAGAAAAGCGGAGTGATGACAGTTTTCCACGAGGATACGTGAATCGTCGGGGATCCTTACAATCCTCCAAGCTCCATAGCTCAATGACATCCTCATACTTCTTTCCTACGGCCAGAAAACGCCCATCCGGAGAAAATTGGGTGACGGCAACATCATTCACCTCCAACAGGCTGTTGGATATTAGTGCACCGTTGCTGGCATCCCACAACTTGACCAGAAGACGAGTTGAGCGTTTGACTTCAGAGCCGTCCGAGGCACCTTCATCTACCCAACGTGTGTGTGTGGAGGCAATTCTTCTGTCATGATGAATGAAGGCAAAATCAGAGCCCTCAATTCGCAACTGCTCCTTACCCATCTCAATGTCCCAGACTACTATATCAGAGTCAAATTTGAGTAGAATACGCTTCCCATCAGGACTGAAGCAGGCGTTACGTCCAATCCCAAAATATGGCAGCTCATATGGACCTGAAATACAATGCCCTGTCTCGGAGTCGCAGACATATATAGTTTCAAAATGTCGACCAGGCGGTCTTGATATGGAAACAAAAGTGCTTTCATCCGGCGAGAAGGACACATAATACACAAGACCCTTGTGATGCTCTGCAGTGAATACCACCATTGGCCATTGACTAAGTTTCCCTTCAGTGACCACAAGAATCTTGGGAAATCTCGAATGGAACTTTCTGATGACACGAGATTGTTCAGGCGCGAAGGGGAGCGCCGAGATGTACAAATGAGGGGCAGATCGTGAAATTGGAACGATGAATGCAGAGATGAATCGGAGGGCATCATGGATAAATAATATGAGCTCATTATCAAGGCTGAGGGGCTGGCCAGCCAATATCAGATATATCACAAAAAAATAACCCTAGAGACATACCTTCCATGATAAAGCCTTTTTCAGGATCGAAGACACTTCATATGCTTTACCCGATAGGCTCATCGTCTCTATCCAGAATAGTAGCTTCTCATACATCACAAACTTGACCACCTTCATCAACTTCTCGTCACGCGGAATATGAACAAGGTGGTCAGCCCAAAATCGAGACGAATATAAGATGAGAGGAGGGATAGTGGACTTGACAGTGGCCGAAATATCAATATTCTTTATGGTGGAAGAAGCCAAGCTGCACATATTGAAGTGGAGCTCGGATGATACCAAGGTTTTGAAACACAGCACAGCAAGCTGACGCTCGTGATGGCCTCGATTCTGAATAACAGATAGCTCAGGTAGTTGTTGTACAAAAGAAGGCGAGAGAAGATAATCTTCGAACGACTTGTGATGGAAATAAAGGATACCATCAGAGTCAGAGTCAATGACCGACATAAGACCTGTTCGGATCAATCGCATTACATCTGAGTCCCCAATCTTGACTCCGGGAAGCATCACAAGTACATCGTCGCTGAGAGGCTGCTTTGCATAGATCATGGTGCCCATAACAGAGATTATTCCTCGGACCTCTTGCTTCGAAATTTGTCCAAATGATGTCTTGACAACGGTGGTATACAATGAGTACAGATCACCCATTTCCTCTTTGTCATCCCCTCTCTTCCTCGATTTTATGATATTAAATCGTGCTCTAGGATTACCTTCAAGAAAATTGGCGATAGTGGTTGCCCAGATAAATACACCAGCAGCCCCAGGAACCAGATAGTTAACAGTCTCAGCGACCCATGCAGAATCTTTTTCCATGTTGTCGAGTCGCGACTTGAGGAATACACGGATGTCATTTGAGACACTGTCTCCCGGCTTGACCTCCTGGCCAGAAGGAATATCATAGATGCTGATAGAGTCGGGGAAGGTGATACGGTCGTCTGGCCGGCTGGTAACAACCAACTTGAACCTCTTCAAATAATCAGCCTCAGCCCAACATTCGAGCATGCGCAGAAGACCCTTGTAATCGTCCTTTCCAGACGAGTCATGCCTCATGCCACCGCACTCGTCCAATGCATCGATTACAATCACCGGAAGTTCCTCATGTGGTACATCATTGAGTGTGGATAATGGCATCTCAATCAGGAATTTGAATCTACCATCAATGTCAAATGGGTCCGGAATCTTATCGCTTTGGACTATATCAAGCATGTTTCGGCGCACAGAGGGGTACAGGTGAGCAAAGCCAAGGGCGACGGCGCGCCAGAGTGCATCTGTAGTGATGGTGGCAGATTGTGTGCGGTCAAACCGGAATGATATCACATGGCGATCCTGTTCCCGTAGTGTCTTGGCCAGACTAGCTGCCAAGGCGGATTTCCCAACACCAGGCGATCCTCTTATCCAAATTACATTGTGGCCATCGACATTCTTGATTTCATTTTCGATATTTCGTAAGATACTGGTGCGGGTGCCTTCCATACATGGTCTGCGCAAAGAGAGCCTATTCTCCCTGAGGGCATTCAGTAGCTCCTTCTTGTCGGCGGCTGTCTTCGCATTTTCTGCCATGATGGTTGATACCAACCACGAATCAGTCAGATTGGACAAAAAATATCAGGCACAAAGACCAGACCTTGCTCTGTTCGGATCTCTATAAGGAGATGCCGGTCAAAATTTTGCACAAATGCATCCAGTTTCTTCTGTAATCCAACTGCTTTGTCCTTTTGAGGGACAACAAGGATATGTTTAGCTATGAACAACAACTAAGTCGCACTCCATCTCACCCAGGTGAATACGCACCCGACCAACTTTCCAGCCACTGCTCAATAAAATCTACTACTTCTACCATCATTTCAGAAAATTCACCGATAATAGAACGCAAATCGTCTGATTTTGGAACTTCCTTGAGCCTGTCCAGCTGACCAGCCACTTTACTCATGCTTTCTGCAAGATCTTGCATTGCTTCCTGAGATTCTTCTTGAGCTTCAAAATGCTACAAAGCCGATCAGTCATGTCATTTGTGTTGAAAGAGAATCGGACCAACTTTGTATGCAACTTCAATGCAATTGACCACTATCTGAGCTGCAGAATTGAGCTGTTTCAAGTCAAATGACACACACATGCTAGAAAATGATTCATTACCCCACTGATGACCTTCCCAAGCTCAAGAAGCATCCCAGCGCCAGCGTTCGCAGGACCAAGGCGGCTCAAAACTGGTTTGAAGGATTTCAAGTCTTCTGCTGAACTCTTGATCTGGGCGTCTAGAGCACGTAAATTACTACCGTGGGCCTATGATTCCATTTCAGTAGGAGATCTACACGTAAACAGTGGTGTGCATACCTCAACGACGAGCCAAAACTGTAATCTTGAAATCGGATTAGTGAATTCCACCTTAAAATTTGCTAAGGTATCCTGAGTAAATGGGAAATGATAGAGCCAAACATCGGCTCACAATTGGTGTCTTGCTGTGCTTGAGAGGCCAGATGATCCCATAAATCGTCGAATTTTATATCAGCTTGACACAGTAAATCACTCTGTAAGGTGCGCTTGGACCTCAACATTGTCGGCCGTTTGAAATGCTTGTGTATTTCAATTAATAGGCTGCTTCCTTCTCCAAACATCCTACATCACATGAATATGTAGGATCGCACAGGCTCAAGCTCCACTTACAATCCACTGTGGGTCAGCTTTAAATACTGCTGGATCCTGGTTTTGTTGTCCAGTTTTTGCTCAAGTTTGTGATAGTCCTCAAGAGGACTATCGGCCTTGTCAGAGTACATGACAACGAGCGGCCGTTGAAATTGATCCATGAGCTCTCCAATGAATCCTAGGAGGAAATGTAATGACATCAACAGAGCCGATGGGACAATGTGATACTCACCAAGGACTCGGATGATTCGTACCATAGAAGCTTTTTCCATTGTTTACTTTGGAATACAGTGGATAGGAAGAGATATCGTGAGTGTGGGGCGTATATCAGATAGATGGCTAAGAACAAGACACAAACACTCCTGGCTCGTGGATGTGAACTTGATCCTCTGCATCTAGACATATCAACACACGGTGAGGCTGCAAGTGTGGGAGCAGTTACAAATGCCCCGGCTTGCCTCCGCCGTTTTATTTCAGCTGACATGATCTCCTGTCATAGTTGGTTAACTCGCTGCGCCCGTTATAAAAAGTACTGTTGGATCATCTTCTTTGCAAGGAGACCTCACGCCTTTTGAGTGACTATTTTAACATTCGTGCCAGTCTCCGTGTCAACCGCAAGTGCGAGTTTTGTAGCTGCTAAATTGGCGTGGAAAAGAAGAATAGAATGCATAATGCAATTCATCAAACCTCGCTGGATCACTTCTGTGCCGTGTACTCGATAAAGGCGGCCACATGTAAAGAAAACAATATATCGCATCTCTTCGAAGGTTTACATGCTCCAAGTCTCGTTTATGAACGTAGGCCGCATTGGCCTCCATAAGGTGAAGGGTATCCTCGAGAGGCTCAACTACACAATGGAGTTGACTGATGCCTATCTTCTCTGTGCAGATTGGATGGTCTCGATCTCAAAGGTCAGTCAGATCATCTACCTCATGCTGGTCATCGTCGTCCGATTCGCTCATAGCACCGTTATCGGCGAAGCCAGATATAGTTAAATTACCGACACCTCTTTGGAGGCCGACAGTCCGCATTGAATAGCTGCGAGTTATTGACGCAAAAAGAATTCTTTCTGTTTCTTGGACAGGGACTCGTCTACGGCGGAGGCCATTTTCTTTGATACCTCAGGTATGAAAGCCTTCTTGAGGAATCAGATGTCAGCTGCAAGTGACAAACAAGTGCTGATATCTGAGGTGGTTAGCACGGCTAAACGGATTGTGTAAGAAAAAGGAGAAAGGGGTGACAAGGATTGGAACCGACCCAATTTGTCGCTGTAGTCAGTATCGATGCTGCCAACGAGAACATCGGTCATTTAGGAAATACGAGCGTCGACTACGTCTTCGAGCATGGTTGCGATCTTGATGTAGCTGTGTTTCCTGGCGGCATCACGAGAAAATCTGTCAAGAGGACTGAGAGCGACCTGTTTAAACCCTACTGCTATTTCTCTGTTTGGACGGGAAAATATTGGACCTGGAAAGAGGGTAAAAAAATTGGAGGATTGGGGGGCGGGGGTGGAAAAGTTTCATACGGGCGAGACTGGACGAGATAGGGCTTATTTGAGCTGTGTGTTGGAGATTGTGCGATGTAAAGGACTCGTGCAGCTTTTCCCCACTCTGTAAGGGCTGGGGTCGCGTTGTCGAGTGGCGGGGAGAGGGCAACGACGGGGAGAGTGTCGGAGTTGTCGACGAGATCAATAAGGCTCCCACTAGGCGCACAGGCCTGTGCCGCTTAGTCATCCATCAATCATGGGATAAGTCTGGTTATTAGGCTAAATTCAATGCAAAACACATTGAATTCACAAACAAATTTGACTCAAATAACACAACTATGGCCACAGCCTTC
>Ga0153944_1000990_pt1 | contig 11878 bp, 10 predicted proteins | sample TSNJ028MetaG_FD_104703 | JGI IMG/M metagenome (GOLD analysis project Ga0153944, IMG submission 104703) | Attine ant fungus gardens microbial communities from New Jersey, USA - TSNJ028 MetaG | ecosystem: Host-associated > Fungi > Mycelium > Unclassified | place: USA: New Jersey, Wharton State... | reverse complement strand
TCCCCCTGTAATAAGCAATGTCTTATCTGAAAACATCATGTTCTCTCCATTTATATTGTCCATTTAAGATGTACACACCAGCCGATCTCCTGCAACATCTGAGAGGACAACACTGATTTTTTAATGCAACTGCATAGCATATTATATTCTCCGTCCAATATTTTGAAATTTGTCCAACAGACGAAAAAAAACAGTGACTAAACCGAAATTTAGCCACTGTTCTTACTTGCTTCTTTTTATTCATCTTCACCCTCCAGGCGAATATCCAGCTCCTCGTCGTCATCCATGGAAAGCTCATATTCCAAAGGCATATCGTCGTCTAAAGGAACCGGCTCGTTCTTGGTCTTTTTCTTACCGGATTTGCCCCCAGCTTCCTTTTCCTTGTCCTCCTTACCCGTAGCTACGGTGGTATCGGCGAAGCTAGCTATCGTCGTAGGCAGATTGTAATGGGCGCGTATTGCCTTTTCCAATTCCGCGCTTATTTCAGGATTCTCTTTTAAGTAAAGCTTCGCGTTTTCCCGGCCCTGGCCCAGACGGATATCTCCGTAAGAAAACCACGCGCCGCTTTTCTTCACCAGCTTAAGCTCCTCGCCTGTATCAATAAGCTCGCTTTCCTTGGATATTCCTTGGCCGTACATAATATCAAACAAGCAGGTTTTGAACGGAGGCGCAACCTTGTTTTTCGCTATCTTCACCTTTGTAGAAGAACCTATTTTATCATCACCCGAGGAAATTGTAGCGACCTTGCGTATATCAATACGCACGGACGCGTAAAACTTCAAGGCCCGACCGCCCGTGGTCGTTTCCGCGGGGCCGTAGCCCTGGCCGCCTATGTTGGCCCTAAGCTGGTTGATAAATATGATGGTAGTAAAGGTTTTATTGGTAATAGCGGTCAGCTTGCGCAGCGCCTGAGACATAAGCCGTGCCTGCAGCCCCATATGGCTGTCTCCCATTACGCCTTCTATTTCGGCCCGGGGCACCAGAGCCGCAACCGAATCCACCACCACTAAATCAATAGCTCCGGAACGCACCATAGATTCGGTTATGTCAAGAGCCTGCTCACCGTCGTCGGGCTGGGATATGTAAAGGTCGTCAATGTTTACCCCTAGCTTTTTCGCGTATACCGGGTCCATAGCGTGTTCCGCGTCTATATATCCGGCTATTCCTCCAAGCTTTTGCACCTCAGCTACTATGTGAAGGGCCAAGGTAGTCTTTCCCGAGGATTCCGGCCCGAATACTTCAATTATCCTTCCTCTGGGTATGCCTCCCACGCCCAGGGCCGCGTCAACGCCCAAAGAGCCGGTGGGTATAATAGGTATATCGTCGGTTCTGGTTTCGCCCAGGCGCATAACCGCCCCCTTGCCAAAATTTTTTTCTATTTCTGCAAGCGCAGTTTCCAGCGCCTTACCTCTGTCATCGCCATACTTTCTCTCCACCTTTTGGGCAGCTTTCTTTTTTGATGCCAACTAACTCACGATCCCTTCTCTTTTAATTATATTCCTCAGTAAATTTAAAGCGGTCACTACCGCTCTTTCCCGTATCTTCAAACGATTACCCTTAAAGTGGAATTCTCTTGCCAAGGTCTTGCCGTTCATATAAACACCGATGTAGGTAAGCCCTACCGGCTTTTTATCGGTTCCTCCGCCGGGGCCAGCTATTCCGGTGGTGGATATCCCTATGTCAGCGCCTGCCCCCGCTGCCGCCCCCCGGGCCATCTCCGTGGCCGTTTGAGCGCTGACGGCTCCATACGCTTCAAGAGTCTCCTGTGATACGCCCAGCCTGTCAAGCTTTGCCTGGTTGCTGTAGGCTACAATCCCCTCCAGCAAAGCCTTAGAAATACCGGGTACGTCCACCAGCCTGGATGTAAGCTCCCCTCCAGTAAGAGATTCCGCAACCGCCAGCGTAAGCTTTTTACTTATCAAAAGCTGCGTGACCACCTTCTCCAGAGTATCTTCTCCTTCTCCATAAATCTTGCTGCTAAATCTTCCGTACAAGTCCTCCACCACAGGCGTGAGCAATGCCTCCGCGTCTTCCCTGTTCTCCGCCTTGGCCGTCAATCTCAAATGAACCTCCCCCGTCTTAGCGTAAGGGGCAAGGGTCGGATTGCTCCCTTCCATCAAATCCTTTATTTGCGTCTCCAAATAACTTTCGCCGATACCGCAAAGCCTGAGAGTTCGAGAAACTAATACGCTCCCGTTTTTTTTCTTTAAGTAAGGAGCCACGTGGTTTTCCAGCATAGGAATCATTTCATTGGGCGGCCCGGGCATCATAACTAAAATTTTCCCGTTTTCTTCTATCAGGCAACCGGGAGCCGTCCCGTTATCGTTTGGCAGTATAACGCTGCCCTCCGGAAAATATGCCTGCTTTAAATTATTTTGGGTATAAGGGATGCCCGAGTTCTTAAAATACTCTTCAAGCTCACGGGCAATATCCTCATGAAGAATCATTTCCTTATTAAAAAATTTCGCTCCAGTTTCCTTTGTCAGATCATCCTCCGTAGGTCCCAGACCCCCGGTGACCACTACTAAATCCGACCTTTCAAAGGCTGTGCCGTAAAAATCATGTAAACGTTCGGCATTATCGCCTACCACAGTTTGATAATATACGTCAACGCCCAAGGCAGCCAGCTTTCGCGCCAGTGTCTGGGCGTTTGTATTAAGTATGTCTCCCAGTAAAAGCTCCGTTCCAACGGACAATATTTCACCCTTCAATTATGCAGTACCTCCTTGTTTCGATAAATATAATCTATGCCGGATACGACGGTCAAAATAACCGAGGCCCATATGAGTATCTGAGATATAAGACCCGTACCGGGAATATCCAGCAGCACAAATATCGTCATTATCATACTGACGGCGGTTTTCCATTTCCCCCAGGGGCCGGCGGCTATTACAATGCTTTGCTCCGCCGCTACCAGACGGAAGCCTGAGACGATAAACTCCCGGCTGATTATTACTATTACCACCCATGACGCAAGATAACCAAGCTCTATCATGGCTATCAGGGCGGCGCTTACCAGCAGCTTGTCGGCTATTGGATCCATAAATTTACCAAAATTACTGACCAAATCATATTTTCTTGCTATATATCCGTCCAGCCAATCTGTAATTGAGGCTGCCGCATATATAGCTACCGCCGCGTAATTACTGACAGGACTTCCAAAGGGCTGCGCCAGCAGCGCCACCAGAAAAAACGGTATCATCAGCACCCTGATTATGGTTAGCTTATTGGGAAGGTTCATAACTCCGCGCTCCCTTCTATACTAAATGGCGCGCCGCGCTTTTACGCGGCGGCAACTCTTAGCATATTTCACCATACAGATCATAATCGGAATGACCTGTTATTTTTACCTTAACCAAATCCCCGCTGTTCAGCTGATAATCACAGGGGAAATATACCATGCCGTCTATTTCGTAGCAATCCCCCTGGCTTCTGCCACAGTATACCTCATTATCAGGAAGATAGCCGTCCACCATCACTTCTATTGCCTCTCCATGCTTTTTACTGTTTTTCTCATTGGAAATTTTTTGCTGTAAAAGCATTATTTCATCATAACGCCGCTGCTTTTCCTTATCGTCAACCTGCCCGGGAAGCTTTGCCGCCGGGGTTCCCTCCTCACGGGAATAAGTAAAAGCCCCCAGCTTGTCAAATCCCACATTTGTAACAAAATCTTTTAAGCCTTTAAAATCATCTTTAGTTTCGCTGGGAAAGCCCACTATCAAGGTGGTTCGCAAAGCAATGCCCGGCACGCTTTCTCTCAGATTTTTTATTATGACGCTGAGCTTTTCTCTTGAGCTTTTTCTGCCCATGAGCTTTAAAATTTTATCCTCACTATGCTGAACAGGTATATCCAGATATTTACACACCTTTGGGTTGCGGGCTATTTCTTGAATCAGATCCGGATAAATATGCTCCGGATAACAATATAAAACCCGTATCCAAACTAAATCCGAAATTTGCGAAAGCTTATTCAGCAGCTCATGAAGCCGCGGCTCGCCGTAAAGGTCTTTTCCGTACAGAGAGGTATCCTGAGCAACCAGTATTAGCTCCTGAACGCCCTGCCTCACAAGGGACACGCTCTCCTCCAATAGGCTTTCCAATGTCCGGCTTCTATATGCTCCCCGTATGGACGGAATAGTGCAATAGGTACAATGGTTATCGCAGCCCTCGGCAATTTTAAGATAGGCGAAATGAGAAGGCGACGTCAACACTCTTTTCCCGGAAAAGCCCGCCGAGGCTCCTTTTTCCGAAACCAGCTTTACCTTTTCTCCTGCGGCCGCGTCCCGGATAACCTGCCCTATAGCATCGTAGTCACCCACTCCTACCACCGCGTCCACCTCCGGCAGCTGGTCAAAAATTTCATCCCGGTAACGCTGGGCCATGCAGCCGGTAACTATTAAAGCCTTACAGCTTCCTTCTTCTTTATATGAGGACATTTCTAAAATCGTATCAATACTTTCCTGAGTAGCGTCCATAATAAAGCCGCAGGTATTTATTATTATGACCTGGGCTTCCTCCGGCAAGGATGTAAGGATATACCCTTCGTTTTGTATAAGTCCAAGCATAAATTCACTATCTACAAGGTTTTTATCACACCCTAGAGATACAAGATGTATATTCAAAAAATTATTTCTCCTTTCCAGATCTAAACGTTAGTTGACATCCCCGCGTTATTCGCGTCCTTTATAGTTTTCCATTGGGAATAGGTTATGAGCACCTTCCTGGGCTTGCTGCCGTCCTCAGGCCCTACTACGCCTCTCGTCTCCAAATCCTCAATCAGCCTGGAGGCCCGGTTATAGCCTATACGGAATTGGCGTTGAAGCATAGAGGCGGAAGCCTTTTCCTTTAAGATAACAAATTCTACGGCCTGCTCATAAAACTCGTCCAGGTCATCATCGTCAGCCGCTCCGTTTACACCGGAGGAAGACGTGATATTGTCGATCATTTCCTGGTCGTATTCCTGCTCTGTGCCTTGCTTAAGGAAGCTTACTATATGCTCAACCTCTTTATCGGAAATAAAAGCGCCCTGTATTCTGACAGGCTTGCCCATGCCTACCGGGTTAAAGAGCATGTCCCCCTTGCCCAAGAGCTTCTCGGCCCCTACCATATCCAATATCGTACGGCTGTCCGTACCGGAAGAAACCGCGAAGGCCAGGCGTGAAGGAACATTTGCCTTTATCAAGCCTGTAATTACATCCACAGAAGGCCGCTGTGTGGCAATTATCAAATGAAGCCCCGCGGCCCTGGCCATTTGTGCAAGGCGGCAGATCGCGTCTTCAACTTCTCCCGGAGCCGCCATCATCAAATCCGACAGCTCATCTATGATTATCACTATCTGGGGCAGAAAATCACTTTCGCCATTTTCCGCTTTGTAGGCGTTATATCCTTTTAAATCTCTTACCGAGGTTTCGGCAAAAAGATTGTACCGGTTAATCATTTCACGCACTGCCCAATTCAAAGCTCCCGCCGCTTTCTTCGGGTCGGTAACCACAGGTATAAGCAGATGGGGGATTCCGTTGTAAACGCTCAGCTCCACCACCTTAGGGTCTACCATCAGCAGCTTAACCTCGTCAGGCCGGGCTTTATAAATTATGCTGGCTATAAGAGTGTTTATACAAACGCTTTTTCCCGAACCGGTGGCCCCGGCTATCAAAAGGTGGGGCATCTTCGCGATATCGGTAACAACAGGATTGCCCGCTATATCCTTGCCTAAAGCAAAAGCCAGCTTTGAAGGGAATTTCTGAAAGGTATCCTCCTGTATAACTTCTCTTAAATAAACCGGCTGTACTTCCTTATTAGGCACCTCAATACCTACTACCGATTTACCTGGAATAGGAGCTTCTATACGAATCCCCTGAGCAGCCAGGTTAAGAGCCAGATCATCGGCCAGGCCGGATATGCGGCTCACCTTAACGCCGGAACCGGGAGAAAGCTCATAACGGGTGATAGCGGGGCCCATACTGACCTCCACAACCTTGGCTTCCACTCCAAAGCTCTTTAGGGTGCTTTCCAGCTTTCGGGAATTTTCCAATATCTGAGCTCTGGAATTGGCAAAGCCCTGGTTAGGGTTTATGTTCAGCAAATCGATAGGAGGGAAAGCATATTCCTTATCAATACTAGACGCCCGGGGAACTTCAATAGAAAAATCCGATCTAGGAGAAAAATCCGATTTAGGAGGGGGAGCCTCATGGCGGTCCGCAACTATTTCAACAGGTATCGCCGGAGCTGTGTTGATAAAGATTTCACCCTCCTCTATTTCAGGCTCTTCCTCAGACTCCATGACCGGATATGGCCGGGTTGCTTTAGCCTCAGGGTCGCTTTCCCGCGGGCGTACCTTCTCCAGCTTTACCCGCTTCATAAAATCAGGCTGCTTACCTTTGAGCTTTAATTCCTCTCTAATAAGAAGAATTTTTTCCTTATCCTTATCCTTTTCATCTTCATCTATTACATAAAGCTTTGGCTTGCCTTTATTAGCGCCGTGCTTTTCCGAAAGTCTTTTGCTAGGCAGTTCAGGCTTGATCACCGGCTCAAACTCCGGCTCTTCTTCTTCATAATTCTCATACTCGTCGTCTTCATAGGTAAATGAGCTTCTAATCCACGCGACAAATCCTGCTATGGTTTCAAAGACAGAGCGCCCTGTCACCAGCATAAGACAAATAAGGGATGCGGCTAAAAGTAAGATCAAGGAACCCGGTTTCCCCAGCACCTTATAAATAACATTGCCAAAAAGAGCTCCAAAAAAACCTCCGTTTGTAACAGAACCACTTTCGTAATTTACCAGTATGTAGTCTATAAAGTCGGCATATTTAACTGTTGGATCGAGGGTGATTATGTGTGTGATAGTTATAGCGGAAAAGAACAAAATAACAGCCCCATAGCTTTTAGAGGGCTTTACAATGGTTGTCTTATTGAAAAGCATATACACGCTGAAAATCAGCAGGAATATAGGCAATATATATCCGCCTGATCCAAACAACCCCAGCAGCACCTGCCGCATATATTCCCCCGCCGCCCCCATGCTGTCCCGCGCGAAGAGGCTTAGCAGCGCCAGCGCGCTCACCGCTATAGTCGCGATGCAAAACATCTCATTAGAAAGTATATTGTTTTGTGTGTTGATCCTCTTTACCTTTCGGCTTGTACTTTTTTTCCGAGAGGTCTTTTTTTTCTTAGTTGCCATTGTTACACCTGCCGTTTGGTTTTCTATCCTTGAAATGCAAATCTGTGTGAAGAAACAAATCGCGCTGCGCGCGAGTAGTTTTCCGCTATTTGTCATAGAAATTGCTTCCTTGTGCGTTTCGCCGCGCTTCTGGGCGAAACGCTGGAATCAACGCAATTTCCTATGACATGCAAAGTGTTATGTTTTACAGAAAAAAGTATAGCATCAATGGAAAGAACATGCAAACAAAATCAACCTCAATCCGGCTGTCATTGGTCTTGCGAGCGTCTGTTTATACATATAAGGCCTGTCACAAAACGCGTCTTCTTTTAATATGATAAAAAAAGGGGGGACAACATGGAAAAGGAAGCTTTGAATTATTTTGAGCAAGGCTGTAATTGCTCACAGTGTATTATTAAAGCCCTGGAAAGTTATTACAATCTGAACATTGACCAGCAATGCGTAGCTATGTGTTCCGCGGTTAATAGCGGCTTCGGCGTCGGAGGGATGTGCAGCCTGCTTACTGCCGGTATAATGTCTTTTGGCTTGCTTTTTGACGAGGCTACCGCCAAGCGTCTTAGAATGAAGCTTCTTAATGAATTTACCGACCAATATGACAGCATTAATTGCGGAGCTCTGATACGCGACCAACAGGATGAGAACGGCTGCAAGCAGCTTATCTGTGATGTCGCCGGCCTGATCCGTCGTATCATTGACGAGGAGAATAACCCAAACGGTATAATAAAATAAGCCTTATTCATATATTTATTAATAGAGGCGTTACGGCATGAGCAGCCCAATTAAAAAAGCAGGTGAACTAAATGGTAAGGATTTATGACCTTAAGCAAAAGGAAGTCATCAATATAAAGGATGGCTGTCGCTTCGGCTACGTTTCAGACGTAATTATTGATCCGGACGAAGGCAGGGTTGAAAAAATCGTAATACCTGGTGAGGGACGGATGTTCGGCGTATTTGGCCGGGAGCATGAGTATCACATATGCTGGGACGACATAGAGCAGATAGGCGACGATTTGATTCTGGTAAAGGTGGATACCAATAAGTGCCTTGTGGACTGCGACGATTGACTTTTTGCTTTCCTCTGTTTAAACTAAAAGAAGTTTAAGAGAGGAGGATGCTGTTTTGAAATTCGACGTCGTTACCCTTGGAGAGGTTTTAATTGATTTTACTATGTGCGGAACCTCCAAGGCAGGTATGAGACTTTTTGAGCAGAACGCCGGCGGCGCTGTCGCCAATGCTTTATGCGCTTTAAGCAGGCTGGGTAAAAAGACAGCCTTTATAGGCAAGGTAGGCCGCGATATGCATGGGGATTTCCTGAGAGAAACCCTGTCCGAAAACGGAATTGATACATCATGGTTATACACAGACGATAATGCCTTTACAACACTGGCCTTTGTAACCATATCCGATAAGGGCGAGCGTTCTTTTTCCTTTGCCAGAAAGCCTGGCGCGGATATCTGTATTACAGCGGAGGAGCTGCCTGTTGAAGCTCTGAAAAATACAAGAATATTCCACTTCGGTTCTCTGTCGCTTACTGACGAGCCTGCCCGAAGCGCAACATTTCAAGCTTTAAAATACGCCAGGGAAGGCGGGGCCATTATTTCCTATGACCCCAACTACCGCCAACCTCTTTGGAAGGACGAAGAAACAGCTGTTTTCCATATGAAAAGCCCTTTGCCCTTGGTCGACCTGATAAAGATAAGCGATGAGGAAACGAAGCTACTGACAGGCGAGGAGGACCCGGAGGCGGCGGCAAAAGCACTGCTGAAGCAGGGCTTGAAATGTGTCGCGGTAACCTTGGGTTCAAAAGGCGCCTTGCTGTGTACAAAAAGCATGACCATACAAGAACCCGGCCTTAAATGCAAGGTAGTTGATACAACAGGAGCTGGCGACGCTTTTTGGGGCGGCTTTTTATATTCCGCTCTGGAAAAGGGAATAAACCCTTGGGAGCTTGACAAGGAGCAGGCTCATGCCTGCCTGCGCTTTGCCAACACCGTCGCCGCCATATGCGTAGGGAAATCTGGAGGTATCCCGGCAATGCCTGTTTTGAAGGAGGTTGATGAATATGCTTAGGCCGCGAAACAGTGCAAAAGCCGGGCAAAGCCCAGCCCTCGCGTTACCTGTTGAGCTTTCAGCTCGAAAATATGAGAGAGCCGCTCCCGCCGTTCTGCTGATCCTTTTGATTCTGGCGGCCGCCGCATGGTTTTGGGGTATACGAGATTACAGCTTTCCCACCGCAAGCAGCTCAACCGCCGCTTCATCCGGCCGAAGCGAAATGAGCGAGAACCTGTACTTTTTGATTCCAAATGCAGACAACATTGTAACCAACCCTGAAAACGGCATACGTTATGTAAATAACGAAATTCTTTTGCGGGCAGGCCGTGAAGCCTCAAAAGAAGATATACAAGCTCTGGCTGATAAGTATGGGGGAACAGTTACAGGCTGGTTTGAGGCTTCCAACCAATTTCAAATACAATTTCAAAATACATATAAATATGATGACTTAAAGTATCTCATTGAAAAAACCGCACAGGATGAGGCTGTCGAATACGCCGGCTTTAATCTGGCGTTTAGGCTTGAGCCCGACAGCTCTGACGATGTAACAAACGACTCGGAATGGCTTGGGCAATGGGCCTCCGTCTCAGGCGGCAGCAACTGGGGAATCAAAGCCATCAACGCTCCAAAGGCTTGGGAATACACAAATAAAATGGAAATCGTGAATATCGGCATATACGACCTTCAATTTTACACCGACCATGAGGATCTTCAATTTGCAAGCCCTCCACTGATGAATGACTACGACCCTAACGCCATACACTACGACCATGGCACCCATATATCGGGAATCGCCGCGGCAATTTTCAATAACGGTAAGGGGATAGCTGGAGTTTCCCCTAAAAACATGCTGTTCGGCGTATCCAACTATGGGATTTCTTCCGGACTATATGGGGATTACACTACCCTGATGGCTGCCGAATACACTCTGACTTATCTAATTACGGAAAAAAACTGCCGCGCGATAAATATCAGCATGGGGGACAAGCTCCTTTCCTTTGCCGCTTCCCGTGGAAATGAAAACGCGATTAACGAGCTTAACGAGCTTAACAGAGAGCTGGGAAATTTTCTGGAGCGTCTGTTAAATGAAGGCTATGATTTTGTTTTATGCAAGACAGCCGGAAATCAAAATGCCGATAAATTTAAATATACGGCTGACGGCAATTCCCCATATGGATATACTGAGGACCCCAACGGAAAGGAATATGGCAGCGTAAGCGCGGAATATGATTTTTTATCAGGCATAACCAACCCGGCAGTTAAGGACAGGGTAATCGTAGTTGGGTCTATTCAAAGCGATTACGAGGGAAAATACAGCTTATCGGCCTTCAGCCAGACAGGCGGCAGGGTGGATGTACTTGCCCCCGGTGTCGAAATCTACAGCACAATAGAAGAAAATGGCGGAAGCAGCTACGATTTCAGAAGCGGGACCTCCATGTCCTGCCCCCATGTGACCGGTACGGCCGCCATGTTGTTTGGCTTGAATCCCCAGCTCACCGGAGCCCAGGTCAAGCAAGTAATTTGCGAAACAGCAAGCGGCGAATATGGAAGCACGCTAAACGGTATACATTACGCCCACGGACTGTTGGACGCGGGAGGGGCGGCTGAGCTAGCGCTGAACATGAAGGACGGTCATGATATAAGCATACAATCTGAACAATGATTTGATACCCAGGACACCAATTTTTTACATTTATTTTACAAATATATTAAAATTTATTTCTTTTGATGTAATGTGACTTTGTTTTTGTTATAATGTAATCGTTTAATATTTAAATAAAAAAGGAGGACAAGTAAATGAAATTCAGTAAACGGCTTGCACCATTTATATTGGCGCTTGTTTTAATTGCGGCAAACTTAGTGCCCATATCGGCAGCTACCAATGTCAGCGTTATTTTAAACGGTCAATACCTAAGCTATAGAGAGGTTGCGCCACAAATAGTCAATAACCGTACAATGGTTCCTCTGTCCGAAACAGCTACATATCTTGGTATGACTTATACCTGGAACGACGCCTCGCGAACTATGTATTTTACCAAAGGAAATCGTACTATGGTTCACGTATTAGGCTCCTCAGTTATTACCATTATTATTAACGGTGTTCAGCAGACTTATACATATGACACACCCTCGCAATCTATAGGAGGACGTACGGTTATGCCTATCAGCATGCTGGCGGACACCATAGGCGCTACCGTGGATTGGAACCCCAATACATACACAGTTACCATTACCACAGTAACCGACCCGGAAATCATATCGGTCCTTCCCAGCACCACAAATGTATCTGTAGATGAGAACGTCACAGTAAACGTAACAACCAACAGCTCTACCGCCAGTGTGCGTTTGTTTGACTCAAACCACAATAATTTGGCTACCGGTACTCAATATACAGACGTGGGGGCAAACAGGATGTTTACGGTGACCTATAAGCCTACTACCACCGGCACTCAATCTTTATATGTATATGGCAGCAGCGACGGAGCCATGTTCAGTGACAAAAACAGCAAAAGCTTTACCATTACGGTTTCTGGCAACCTGTCCATAAGCAGCATTGAGGCAAGCAAGACGAGCATAGCTACAAACAAGGACGTTACCATTACCGTTTACACCAATGAATCCGTCAGCAGAGTCAAGCTGGTCGACGGT
>Ga0153944_1000987_pt1 | contig 11915 bp, 10 predicted proteins | sample TSNJ028MetaG_FD_104703 | JGI IMG/M metagenome (GOLD analysis project Ga0153944, IMG submission 104703) | Attine ant fungus gardens microbial communities from New Jersey, USA - TSNJ028 MetaG | ecosystem: Host-associated > Fungi > Mycelium > Unclassified | place: USA: New Jersey, Wharton State... | reverse complement strand
GCCAGGTATACATCATTCTCCAAGCCTTTTATCTCTGAGCTGTTTTCTATGGCGTGAGCTATAGTGGTTGTAAGGTTTATGCTTTCGCCTATAGGCGCATATTCAAGCTCAAGCACAAGGGAATACCTTTTGTCCAGCTTCTGCCCCATAAGCTCATTTAGGTTGCGGTAATAGGACTCAATGGTGGCGGCAGAGTTATCACGGGATATAATGGCGGATTCATAAGAATACACAGCGCTGTCATAGGTACTCTGGCTTATAAGGCCAAGCTGCAGCCTAAGGGCCGATATGTCCAGCTCCCTCTTGGTCAGCTCCAGCTGTTTATCTGTAAGTACAAGGCCGTTTTCAGCCGCTATTATCTGAGCAAAATAGCTCTTAAGGTTATATTCCAGCTTTTCCTTCTGCACCTTGGTGTCCGTTTCAAGCAGAGAAAGCGACAGCTGGGCTTCCGTCACGCTTTTATAAGCGTTGACATAGGCTGTGTTGGTGGTGCTTTCCAGCATGGTGTCCCTTCCGGTGGTAACGGTATTCTTATAAGTTACTTCGCTTTCTTGTAGAGATTTGATTTTGTCGTTGTTATTTACCGCCATGGTCAAAGCCTGGCTTACTGTAAGCTCAGACAACTCCTCACTGTCCGCGGCGTAAACGGCGGTCTGGCTGAAAGCCATAACAAGCATAAGTACAAGAGCCGTTAATTTTAATTTTCTCATTTTATTTTCCTCCTTCATGACCTTCGGAAGCTGAATGGCTGCTCCGGCAGTCAGCTTCCTTCATTTATTTTTTTAAAAGCAACCGTAAAGGCAGTCCCCTCGCCTTCCCGGCTTTTTACATTAACCTTAGCGCCGTGCCGGCTTATTATCCACCGGGCTATGGAAAGTCCAAGCCCTGTGCCGGATATTTCCTTGCTCCGGGACTTATCGCCCCGGTAAAACCTTTCAAATATATGAGGAATATCCTCTTCGTTAATTCCTATACCCTGATCGGACACGGAAAGCATGACGCGGTCTTCTTCTTCAAATATACGTATGGTTATTTTAACAGGTCTGTTTCCGCAATATTTTATACTATTTTCCAAAAAGATATGAAGCATCTGCTTTAGCATATCATAATCTCCAAGAATAAGCCCCTTGCTTTCCTCCTGAAGTATGATTTCCGGCGCCGTCTCGTTGTTTTCCGCCATTACCTCATATTCACGCATAATGTCACGGGCTATGCTTCCCAACGACAGCTCTTCTTTTTGCAGCTTATTTTTATTCTGATCTCCCTTGGCCAAAAACAAAAGCTTCTTTATCAGTGTAGACATATGCTGCGTTTCAGATTTAATAGAGTCTATGGACTCCTGCAATATGGCAGGGTCGGTTTTGCCCCATCGGTCCATTAGGTTGGCGTAGCCCTGTATGACGGAAATAGGAGTCCGCAATTCATGAGACGCGTCGGAGATAAACTGGTTTTGCTGCTTAAAGGAGGTGTCCAGCCGGTCTATCATATCGTTAAAGGTGACGATAAGCTGTTTTATTTCGTCATCTGGCCCGGTGACCTCTATCCTCTGGCTGAGATCTTCAATGCTGATGCGTTCCGCCGCGTTAGTTACCTGTATAATGGGGCGCAGCATCTTCTTAGCGATGTATTTGCCCAATAGAAACGCAATAATTATGCCAACGATATTAAACGCGGCAAAAGCCAGGGAAAACCATTTCAAAACGTTGTATCCGCTGCCTGCCGTTCGTGATACCTGAATAAAAAAAGCATCTTCCCGGGTTTCGGCTATTCTTTCAAAATAAGAAAATCGGTTTTTACCAAATATATTGGCTAAGGAAAAAGAAAAACGCACGTATTTATCGTCTTTAAACCTTTCACGGACTTCTTCAAAATTATCAGGGGGCGGAGGGCCAAAATTCTCCTGTGGGGTGGACATGTATTCCTGCCGGGTGTTCATGTTTGTTACCCTTATAGATATGTTATCATTGGGAAGCAGGTTCTTCAAAGCCTGTTCACTTATTTCTTCGCCGGATCTTATCAGCTCCGCGGTCCTGTCGGCTACATTGTTAAGCTCCTCCCGGCTTATATTACTGTAATACCCATAAGCGCTCGCGAACAAAAATATACTGGCCACCATTATGGCGACGGCAAAAACGCTGCCAAAGCTCAGAGTGATCTTGGTCGTTATTGTGGGGTTAATTTTCATCTTTAACATAGTAACCAACACCCCTTACGGTGTGGATGTATTTTTCTCCGAACCTGTCGTCCAGTTTAGTACGCAGATACCTGATATATACGTCTACCACGTTTGTTTCACCAATATAATCATATCCCCATACATGGTTGAGGATCTGCTCACGGGTAAGTACGATGTTTTTATTCTGCATAAGATACGCCAGCAAATCAAATTCGGTTTTTGTCAGCTCCACCTCCGCGTCCCCTGCCTTTACGCTGTGCTTTAAATGGTCAAGGGTAAGATTTTTAACTGTCAGAACGTTCGCGTCCTGAGCAGGCTCCGCGCTTTTCTTGAAGGCCACCCTCATGCGGGCAAGCACTTCTTCTATGGCAAAAGGCTTGGTCACGTAATCGTCCGCGCCGGAATCAAGACCTACTACCTTATCCGTCACCTCGCCCTTAGCAGTCAGCATTATCACCGGGGTATCCGAATTCTTGCGTATCCGGCGCAGTACCTCCAGCCCGCTGAGCCCCGGAAGCATCAAATCTAAAAGCACTAAATCATATTTATTTTCATGAAATTTTTCTACCGCGGTTCGGCCGTCAAAGGCAGTGTCTACTTTATATCCCTCATATTCCAGTTCCAGCTCTACAAACCTGGAGAGCTTAACTTCATCCTCAACCAATAAAATATTTTTCATGTCAGCCCTCCCTTATATTTGCAGAAGTATTATATCAACAAATGCAGTATATTCTCAAATCCTAAAAAAAAAATAAGTGAGAGATTAAAATCCCATTAGAAAAAGGGTCATAATTTTTTTTTATTCATAGTATATATGAAAGAAGGAGTATTTTTTGAACAAGCGTATACCGAACGAGGAAAACATTAACCTCCTCTGTCGCCGATTAGTCGTTGAAACGTTCAACCAATCGGCTCGTCGTCAGTAAATGTTTTCACCGTTCGGTATAATTAAGGAGGAAACCATAATGGCAGGGCGATATGATCGGGCTTTTATCACATTAAAGCAGGAACGCGGAGATTACTCCATAAACGGAAAGGCGGCCATGGGCAGCTCTATAATAGAAAGCAAGGGTCATAACGGCAAAGTTTCCATGATAGTGCAAAACTTAAAGCCCAGGGTTTTATATAGATGTTATTTGATAAGAGTAAATAACGGCAAAGCCTTGGGGATTTCATTAGGGACGGTACCGGTGGACGCGAGAGGCAGCGGGCAGGTTAGAAAGGAAGTAGACGCCCGGGATGTTGAAGGCAGCGGTTTCCCCTTGGAAGACTTTAACGTTGTGGCGTTGATCGTCCCGAGAGATAAGGAGCTTATAGTTCCACTGGCGGGATATCGTAAAGACGATGTAAAGTGGAAGGACTCTTTTACCGAATACAAGCCAGGGACGCCGCGACAACGGCCGGCTGAAACGCCTGTTATGACGGATAAGGCGGTTGAAATACCGGAAGCGCCAATGGACACTGAAAATATAGAGGAAGAGCCTGAAACGCCTATAACTAACGAAAACGCGCAGGAAGAGCCTGAAACGCCTGTAACCGATGAAAATATTCAGGAAGAGCCTGAAATGCCTGTAACTGCTGAAACAATCGAGGAGGCTCCCGAGACTTCCGATATGGCAAAAGATGTTCAGGAGGAACAGGATATTTCTGCTTCAAATGAAAACCAATGGAAGCATATACTTATTCATGATGATGCTTACATCCCGGATAACACGGCGGAGCTTAATAAAGATAATGATTCGCAAGACGAGTCACAAGACCTTGCGAAAAACGACGCAGACGGATTTACCGCTGAGGCGTCTGAAGGCAAGGAACCGGATATACATGAGGAATTTCGGGCAATGATCCAAAGATTCAACAAGGAGTTAGAGGAATTGAAATACTACACCTTCCTAACAGAGGAAGAGCAGGAAGCGTATAAGGCTGTGACTGCCGAAGTGAACAAAAAGACTACGCCCGATAGCCTTAAAGATATTTTTGAAATCTATGAAAGCTTATCACCATTCGATCACCAAAGCCGTCCGGTTAAATGGGTAAGGATAACAACGAAGGAGCTTAAATATCTGCCTGTTGATTATCACCTTTTAATGTCAAGCCCCTTTGTGGCTTCGGCTTACCGGCAATATCAGCATTTAATTTTAGGATATGTTGACGACAATTGGGGCAGGCAATATATACTAGGCATACCGGAGCGTTATGATCCGGAGTATAAAACAAAAACTTTACGAATGGGCTTTAATCAATTCAAATGTTGTGAAAACGTAAGGCCCCAGGTTGGGGAATGCGGTTACTGGCTTATGGGTATAGATGTATAGTCTTGGACGCGGCCATTTGCCGCGTTTTTTTTAATGTCATAGGAAATTGCGTTGATTCCAGCCTTTCGCCCAGAAGCACGGCGAAAGGCAAAAGGAAGCAATTTCCTAGACAAATTGCGGAAAACAAATACGCGCGTAGCGCGTTTTGTTCATTTGCTAGAAAAATCAAGCTGGCGTTCAATTCTTTCCCTAGTATAACTCACTTTGAAAAAGGTTAAGTTATATATTGAGTAAAGGATGTGAAAAAATGTGAAGCCGGCTAAAAAATACTATTGTATACCTCTAGCTATATTATGCGCTTTTATTATATATATAATCATGATTTTTTTGTATTTTCCAAAAGAGCTTAAATTATTAGAAAATACAGCTCATCGGTTTGACTTTGGTTTTCCTATGGAGGCCACTATTTCGGCTGAGAGCATTGCCGCTTTAAATGTGAACAGCGAACCGGTAACAGAAAACATAACCGTAGACTTATCGAAGCCCTTGGTCATCGAATCAGGTGAAACTGGAAAAGCGGATATGACTCTGCGGGCTTTTGGCTTTCCTTTAAAAAGCATAACCCTTGACGTATTGCCCGATATGGAGTTAATTCCCTGCGGGATGACTATTGGCGTCAACATTTTAACAGACGGCGTCATGGTATTGGGAACAGGGCCGGTTAACGGTATTGACGGCTCTGCTCACAAGCCCTGCGACGGAATATTGAAGTCCGGCGATTTAATAACGCACGTCAACGGAGTTTCCATAAATAATAGTATAGAGCTGAAAGAAATTATTGAGTCAAGCGAAGAAGTTCATTTAAATATAAAAAGAGAAAATCAATCCATACAGGCGTCTATCCCTACCGTTAAGTGTATAGATGATAATCTTTACAAAATAGGCGTATGGCTTCGGGATAATACTCAGGGTATAGGCACAGTGACTTACTATAACCCTGTTACAAAAAATTTCGGAGCGTTAGGACACGGTGTAGTGGATGTAGACACAAAAAAGATAATAGTAATAAAATCAGGCGTTGTGATGGAATCTGAAATATCCTCTGTCAAATCCGGGAAAAAAGGAGTTCCGGGCGAGCTGGTAGGAGAAGTAAAAACCGACAAGGTGATAGGGGAAATTTACCAAAATACTACCTATGGACTTTACGGCAAGATGAATTTTGACGCGAAGCTGCCTTCAAAAAAAATGAAGATAGGGATGCAGGATCAGGTGCGTAAAGGTCCTGCCACAATTTTATCCAATATTGAAAAAGCAGTCGTAAAGGAATATGATATATACATTGAAGGAGTAAACCGTTACAGCGCTGATAATTCAAAGGGAATGGTAATCAGGATAACCGATCCGGAGCTTATAACAAAAACAGGAGGTATTGTTCAGGGTATGAGCGGCAGTCCAATAATCCAGGACGGCAGGATTATCGGAGCCGTCACTCACGTATTTGTGCAGGATCCTACAAAGGGGTACGGAATTTTTATTGAGCATATGCTCAAACAGGAGAACTATTCCGAAGATACTCAGCAAGAGAATGAATAAATTCACTGTTAGCTGGCTTATTGGAAATATCCTGTTTTAGATGCTTCTTATATTTCACCTGCATATCATTATCCCAAGCCACGCTTATAGCGTGGCGTATGTTTCTTTCCACATTAGAGGGGTTAGTCTTGTATTCTTTAGCCAATGTGGGGTAAAGCCATTTAGTAAGTCCTTCTGTTTCATTTGTGCTTTCACTCAGCATCACCAGTGCCCGTTTTAAATATAAGAACCCCTTTAGCTTTGCGGAAACGCCTAAATTATTAAGAAGAAAAGAAGCATATTTTTCTTGATACCGGTATCCGTCAACAGCAATATTTTCACAATTTTTAATTTTATCTAAATAAGCCTGCCGTATCCTTTTCGCGAGCACCTTCATAGAAAAAGGCTTCATAAGATAACAATAAGCGCCTAATTCTATTACCTCGCGAATATTATTATCTTCTCCTAAGGCAGACAATATAATTACCGCCGGGTTATTATCCATAGGATTTTCCCTTAATTGCTCCAGGATGTGCCGCCCATCTCCATGAGGCATAACCAGATCCAAGATAACTACATCCGGCTCGCTTGCATGGATAGCCTTAAGACCGCTTTCCGCATCATAAGCGAGGTTAACTACCTGAAATTCTTCCAGCTCCTCCAACTCATGAGCTAGTGTGTCACATAATGTTTTGTTATCGTCAATCAATACTACCTTGATTAACATTAAGCCCACCTCTTTTTACTGTTTGTACGCATGCATTAAATTACTAATAGTATTTTAACAGTTTTTTGTCAAAGTGTATATAGACATAAAACATTTTTTATATTTTAATTTTTTCAGATAATATGTCGGCGGTAATCTTGATTACAAATGTATTCAGCCATAAGTATAATTAATTGACACGTCAAATAATTTTTGATAACCTTTCATAAAAGGAGTGAATAGCATGCATAAACTCATAAAAGAAGGCTTGACCTTTGATGATGTACTGCTTATCCCGGCCAAGTCGGATGTTACACAGAACGATGTGGATATTACCACACGCCTTACAAATCAAATAATATTAAACGCTCCATTGGTAAGCTCCGCCATGGATACCGTAACGGAATCCAAAATGGCTATAGCTATGGCAAGATACGGGGGCATTGGAATAATCCACAAAAATATGTCCATAGAAGATCAAGCTGATGAAGTTGATAAGGTAAAACGTTCTGAACATGGAGTCATTACCGATCCGTTTTTTCTGTCGCCAAACCATTATGTTTATGAGGCCAACGACCTTATGGCCAAATATCATATTTCCGGCGTACCCATTACAGAAAACGACAAGCTTGTAGGCATCATAACAAACAGGGACCTCCGTTTTGAAACTGACCATAACAAAAAAATCTACGAGGTAATGACAAAGGATAACCTTATTACCGCGCCTGAAGGCACTACTCTGGAGGTTGCGCAGAAAATACTGACTAAGCACAAGATAGAAAAACTTCCTATTGTGGATGAAAAGGGCTATCTAAAAGGCCTCATAACGATAAAAGATATTGAGAAACCCATTAAATATCCAAATTCAGCCAAAGATAAACATGGCCGCCTTATTGTGGGCGCGGGCATCGGGGTGACCGTGGACATCATAGAGCGGGTAGACGAGCTGGTAAAAGCCAAGGTAGACATTGTAGTGGTGGATACAGCCCACGGACATTCTAAAAATGTTTTGGAAGCAGTTGCGCGTATAAGGCAAAAATATCCCGAGCTGCAACTGGCGGCAGGAAACGTAGCCACCGGGGAAGCTACCGTTGAGCTTATCCAGGCCGGAGTTGACGCCGTAAAGGTTGGCATTGGGCCTGGCTCAATCTGCACCACAAGAGTTATCGCCGGTATCGGCGTGCCTCAGATAACGGCTATTTATGATTGCTCCCAGGCTGCCAAGCCTTACAACATACCTATCATCGCCGATGGCGGCATTAAATTCTCAGGTGATATTACCAAGGCTATCGCCGCCGGAGCAAGCACCTGTATGATAGGCAGCATATTCGCGGGCTGCGAAGAAAGCCCCGGAGCAACCGAGCTTTATCAGGGCCGTAAATACAAGGTTTACAGAGGGATGGGTTCTCTGGCGGCCATGGAGCAAGGCAGCAAGGACCGGTATTTTCAGGAAGGCCATGCCAAGCTGGTACCGGAAGGCGTTGAAGGACGTATCTCCCACAAGGGCATGGTAGGAGACGTTATATTCCAGCTTCTTGGCGGGCTTCGTTCCGGCATGGGCTACTGCGGCTGCCGTAATATAGAAGAATTAAAGGAAAAAGCCCAATTTATGCGCATAACCAGCGCCGGACTAAGGGAAAGCCATCCTCATGATATTCAGATCACCAAGGAAGCGCCTAACTATAGTGTTGAATACTAGTTTTTGCTTAATTTTTGCCGAAGGAGAATACTATGTCTAAAGGGTTTACCCTTATAGAGCTGATAATCGTTGTTGCCGTAATAGGCGTATTGGCCGCGGTCGCGGTTCCCAAATTTGTGGATGTACAGGAGAACGCAAAATTATCCGTGTTTGAATCCAATCATAACTCTCTTAAGTCCGCCGTTATGTTATATTTGGCTGAAAACGCCGGCTCACCACCGGAGGACATGAAAAATATCATGGAATATATTTCTTCTGATAAGGAAAGCTTAGACGGTCAACCCGGCGGAGCTACATATTTATGGAGTAAAAGCGACCGGAAATTAACATCTACAATGACGGTATCTCAAAAAATATATGATAAGTACGCCGGAACAAATGCCGGAAAGAAGGATAATGTCCGGCCCGGTGATTTCAAATCAGACGGAAGCGATTATACGTATACTATTACGTATACGCCCTAAGCCGAATAAGCCGGAAGAGTTTTGCCGGTTTAGGATAGTTGTGCAAAACACGAAACGTGGTATTGAATATTGCTTTCGTGCTACGCGCGTGGCATTGTAAAGCACTTTAGACACAGATTGAACGGATTCACACTGATTTGCACGGATCATAAAGATTTCCGTGTTCATCCGTGAAAATCAGTTCAATCCGTGCCTAATTTCAATAATCATTATTTTCATTTGAAACTGTTCTGCAACAGCCTCTTTAAACTAAAGCTAACGCTAGTGGAATGTATCCACCGTTCCCCCTGCAAGCTATTGTTTTCCGGAGGCTGATTTGCGTGCGGATCCGCATTTGACTTGGCGCGCTCCGTAATTAACAATTTCATTTAAAAACGACAGCCGGGGAGCTGCCGATGTGGATCTGTTTGGTTATACACTATATATTGATTTTGACGAGAAAAAAATGGTATTCAATAATGAAACAGCTTATTTCGCCGGTGAAGAAGGTCTTTCAGCCAGAATTTTATTGTATATAACGGTTTTTAGCATAGCAAGCTCACAAATTAAATACCCAAGCTACAAACCGGATATATCATCATATAGATAAATAGGTTGATCGCTATTATTTTTTAACCCATTGTCTAACGCGTTAGCAGCTTCAAGGTAGTGTTTCCGCAATTCATATAGATTATCAAACGAACTGCTTATTCCGGCATGCATATTTTCCTGTATAAAAAGATTACGAAGCTTCCTTAATTCTATATTCACGCTAAGTTGTGGATTGTTTGTGCTGATAAGGATTACTATATAATCGTTATATATATAATATTTATACTTTCGCTGTGTTTGCTTGAATAAATCTCTAAAATGCCCAATTTTATCAAGCTTATCCTGCGGAACCTTGACTACAGCCAAATAAATGTTAAGCGCCATGTCTCTATCAATATCCGTAAGTTTAGCTGTTACAAGCAGCTTGTCTATGGGATAACCACTTAACAAATCGCATATCAAGGTTTCCTGATATGCGCGGTCAAGTTTTTGATAAAATTCACTTGCCCGAATCTCTTTTGAAAGGATATCGCATATGTCTACAATTAACTCCGGATCGCCGTCCTCAAAGGGCTTGTCGCATGCTACAACAATCAAGTTTGCTATTCGTGTCTTATCTTTGTCAAAAATTTTAGCGTTAATTCTATCATATTTTAATTTATCGCTATTCAGCAAAGCCAATTTGTCACAGTTTGCTACCGCGTCGATCCAATTCTCAGATTTAAACACGGTAAGTGTGTCAGTGCCAAAGCTGCCAGTGGCGATAAGCTCATTCCATAACGGGTCATCGGTAATAACATCGTCAGCGTATGCGATAAGATTATAAGAGAGGTCAAATGTTGCTACGGGGTTTCCTAATATTCTATACAATTGATTTAAAAGATTTTGCATCCCTTTGCCATTCTTTAGTGACTTCAGTTCTCTTTTTTTACCAGATAAATCATCACGCATATATACATGTACTCCTTTTCTAATACTTCAAATACTTATTTTATCAAATATTTGAAAATATTCAACAGTAAATTTATAGTAACTTTATATATCCAACTAGCGCCCAATAGAAAAAGCCCGGCCGGATTAATATCCAACCGGGCTTTTCAACACCTGTTTTCCTTACTGCTTCCTTAAACATTCTTTTATACCGGTTCATCAAAGCAAACGGATCTTATGACCGGCTTTAGAGGCTTCATCATGATCTGCATCACCTTGCCAATCACAAGGGCGGAAATAACGGTACCCTCCCTTACGCCGGTTATTCCGCCGGTTGCGGTTAACGCGATTATGGCTGCTGTCGCAACACTAAGAGAATCCACGCAGATTTTTATCTGATGGAATTGAAAGCGCGGAAGTTTTTTTGAGATTGCGAGACTCATGCCTTCCATTGGCATGGGTACCAGCTCGGCGGTGAGATAAAACACCAGCCCCAACGCAATCAGCACAATGCTGACAGCCAGCATGACCAGCTGTCCAAAATATGTAGGTAAGGCAAAGTCGCCTAGGATAAGCCTCGCGAAGTTTACAAAATAGCCAAATACAGTGGAAAAAGCCAGCTGTAACAAATTTATGAGCTTAAACTCCTTACGCAGCAAAATTATCTGGATCAAAATATATACACTAAATACAATGACAACGGCAATGCCTAAGTCGATGCCGCTTACCACGCTTACCACATAGGGCAGCGAGTTGGTCGGGGACACCCCCAAGCCGGAGTTTACCGAAAACGCGACGCCAAAGGCAAGCAGAAGCAATCCCAGTATATAATACAGGATACGGTATACAAGCTTCTGACGCCGCTCTGTAAATACCATGTGAAAACACCTCGTTTAATTAGATTTACGCCTCTATTCAATTAGAATGGTATCGCTCAGCTTCCCCCACGTTTCCTGGAGCATACTGCTATGCATTTCCGTTTTTATTGCAACGAGCCTCCCGTCCTCGTTAGAAATCATTCTATTTCACATTCTATTAATATCGACAAATTGAAGTTTACATATAAGTAATAATATTGTCAATATGACATATATGCTAATATATTTTAAATAATATATGCTAGATCTGTAAATTTCAGAAAAAATCTGCATTGTAGTGCTTTTTATTGAAAAACAGAATTAATTCTATATTGCCCAAGCTGCAGAATTGATCCAAGACAACCAATTCGCAGACGGCGCTATTTGTTTCAACATAAATCGTTCGTCATATGGGAATATTCTTTCCCAAATGGCGAACGATTTTATTGAAAAAATACTTCACATTTGTTATGGTAAATATAGAAAAAATATTGATTCAGGGTTTTTATTTATCTTTTCCGTATTGTATAGGAGGTGGGGCTTTGAATGAGATTTCCGGAGAATGGAGCGCGTCCCATGTCAAGTCGGTAGCCCGTTCTCTAATGTTACTGGAGTTATTGGCCCACGAAAACAGGGAAATGAGCCTGACCGAAATCGCGAACGCGATTAATTGGCCTAAGACCACTGTTCACGGGTTGATTGCCACGCTGCGTGATTATAATTAT
>Ga0153944_1000983_pt1 | contig 11944 bp, 10 predicted proteins | sample TSNJ028MetaG_FD_104703 | JGI IMG/M metagenome (GOLD analysis project Ga0153944, IMG submission 104703) | Attine ant fungus gardens microbial communities from New Jersey, USA - TSNJ028 MetaG | ecosystem: Host-associated > Fungi > Mycelium > Unclassified | place: USA: New Jersey, Wharton State... | reverse complement strand
AGATACTACCGCTGCGCCCAGCTTATTTGCCCATCTGCCACCGCCGGCAAAGAACGCCCTGTCAAGAAACGAGGTGATCTGACCGGAGGCCGAACCGTAATGAACAGGTGAACCGATTACAATTCCGTCGATGTCCGGTAATTGCTCCAGCAGTTCGTTCACCTTATCATTTACAGCACATCGACCAGTTTTCTGACAGGCTCCGCAGGCAATGCACCCGGACACCGGCTGTTTTCCAAGATACATGATTTCAGTTTCAAGCCCATGCTTTTGCAGCGATGTTTCCATTTCACGCAAGGCGGTGTACGTACATCCCTCTTTGTTTGGGCTTCCGTTGATCAACATTATTTTCATATTCTAACCTCCAGATTTATGCTATTCCACAACCTTGATATGGTTCTCCTTGCGGGGTTTTGCCTGTGGTGGTTTCGTGGCCGGATAGCCAAATATGACAAAAGCCTTTGCCTGAATAGCATCTGTCGCTCTCTGCAAACGGTCTTTATATTCAAGCATCGCAATCCCTCGTTCATGGTTATTCATCTTTCAGTACTTATTATACACGGCTTTTTCCGTCTCCACAAGTACGCACTTTTTTATTGGGTTAGTCACCTTTTTGTGACTTTTGCATGGTGGTGGGTTTTCCGCAGAAAAAGAACCGCAGAAAAAGAAATTTTGCGATATGATTGCGCTTTTTGAGACAGTATATTATACTCGATATCGAATGCAACGTTGTGATGATTGTGATGTATCATATTATGAAGTAATGGAGGGGTAATGATGATTGCAAAAAAGGATTTGCCAGCCTGCCCGGTTGCCACGACAGTTGACATCATCGGCAACAAGTGAGTATTACAATTCAGATATTGGATTGTTTTATGGACAGGATATTATTAAGGGAAATACACTGGAACCTGTTACAATGCATCCATATTTGGTTTGCTGGAATAGTCTGTTGTATTTCGTTGATTTGGATGGAGCAGATCTGGGAAAATGGAGAACTGGCGTGGAAGGTGTGGAGGCACATCTGGTTCTGGAGGGATATTTTATGGCGCATTATGTACTTATACCATTGCAGATGGGTATACAGACACCATGCAGGTATTTGAGTTAAAGCCGGTCTTTCATATGAAAAGCCCAGTCTTCCTTGAAAGCGATAAACTACAGATAGATGGATATATTCGCACTTTTATTACTTGAACCAGCAGCTTGGGCACTTTGTGCTGTATATGGTGCTAATGATGGTGCTGCTGCGGGTTTGGCGTACTAAAATAAAAGGGGAAGACTGCCATGAAGAAAGGATAATATATTGATGAAATGATAGGGGGAATTTTGTTTCCTATAGGGTTTGAAAGAGTTAAACATAATAGTGACTGGACATACAACAAAGAAATCATAACAGTAAGAACGAAATAATTACTTTTGCCACGATCGGCGAAATAACCACGGGCAAGACGAAAATCAAGAATTGCACTGGCGAAACGCTCTATAAGCTGGCAAAGGCGCTTGACGTGACAGTTGAGGATCTGCTGGAATAATGGTGGGATTACCCATTGAAATGTTAACTGCAATTTGGTATACTGCAAAAAAGTGGTCTCTGACGGGGGAAAGGAGCATCGGATGGCAGATCGGATTAAAGCGGTAAAATCAGCATTTCACAGTATCTGCTGGAAGCTTCCGGTGGGGCTTATGATTCCTACCATAATTGCGATGCTTTTCTTTGCCAGTTATTTTACGGCGTCACTGCAGCAACGTTCCATCGAACTGTATGAGCAGCAGACAGAAGCAGCCTTTGAAACCTCTGCTAAAAATATTGATTACTACATTTCCAGTTGTGTCTCGTCAGCGAGAAGTGTGTACATCAACGATGATTTGCTGACATTTCTTCGCTACAAAAAACAATCGTACACTACAATAGAAGAACGGAATATGATATTTTCTTATCTGAAAACCGTATACTATTCAATATCAAAGGCAAAACAAATTTTTCTGGCAATCCCCCAGATAAACACATCATTTTTGTACTTAACAGATAATTTGTGGAATTCTACCACGGATATGAAAGTATCTGTGGATGATATGCCTGAGTTTTCTGACTTCAGGGATATCGTGATAGAGCCGACCCATTTGGCCGGAACCTATGGTCATCTGGTGGGGTTTCATAACACCTCGCCCGATATCGTCGATAAAATGGTTTTTACGATCTGGATACCTATCTACAATCTCCCCTATACGAATACGCTATCGGCCTATTTAGCCATTGATATGCCAATTGGATTTATTATGGAAAATTGTCAGCTGGCCTACGATGAGACGGAAAAAGTTTATATTATCAATGCCCAGGGTGATATTATGGCATCCAGTGATAAAACCGTGGTTCATGAAAATATTGGAAACATTTACACAACTACAGGTGATTTTGATTCATCAGAATTCACCAGTTTCACCGACGGAGACCTTCTTATCATGCAGGCTCCGATTGACTCAAAGTATGTGGGTTGGAAGATTGTCAAGGTAGTTCCCGTGAGCAATATTTATGGTTCAACATGGGGGCAGGGGCAGATCTTACTGGTAACCATTCTTGTCATTTTGGTTATTGTTCTCGGCATCAATATTATCCAGGTACTTCATTATATGATACCGATTAAGCAGGTGACCTCATATATGTCTCTTGTTGTCCGGTCCCGGTCATGGCGAAAGGATATCAGTCTTTCGGATTATGTCACATATAAAACGGATGACGAGATCGGTGTCCTGATTGAGACCTTCGGGACCATGATGAGGTCTATCAATGACTATACGGTGCGGCAGTTCGAGCTGGAATTGGCTTATACGAAATCTGTTTTGAAAATGCTTCAGGCTCAGATTAACCCTCATTTCATCTACAACACAATACAGTGTTTTGCTACCAATGCGTTGAAGAACAAGAACCCCGAGCAGTATCATCTCATCTCGTCTTTTGGGCAGATGTTGCGCTATGCAATGATTCTTGATCCTCCCATCGTTCCCTTTTTCAAGGAGGTGGAGTATGTAAAACGCTATATTGAACTACAGAAAATGCGATTTGGCAGCGAGAATTGTGCCGAGTTTTATATCCATCCGGATACCGCCGGGGTTATGGTTCCCAAAATGTTTCTGCAGCCGATGGTTGAGAATTCTTTTATTCATGGGAGGGTGTTTTGTGCACAGGGAAGTATTCTGAAAATAAGTGCCAAGCTTGCGGGTGAGTCAATGTGGATCACCATTACAGACAATGGTGTACCTATTTCACCAGCAGATATGGAACGGATTTATGAGAAGATGAGTCGTGTTGGCAGATTATTCACTGTGACCGGAAGGCAGAGAGATGTACATATCGGAGATACCTTGCAGGAGGAAAGCGGAGAGGACGGCAGCGTGCAGGGATATGGAATTGGGTTGGAAAATGTATATGCACGGATTTTGCTGAGCCACCATACCTGTGAATTCAAAATTTTTGCAAACGAACTTGGTGGAACGACTGTTGTAGTCACATTTCCCATCGCAGTGGCGCAAGAGACTATGTTGACGAAAGACAACCGGGGGAATAGCCGATGAAAGTATTGATTGTAGATGATGAGAACCATGTTATTGATGCGATTGTGTTGCTGGTTCCCTGGGAGGAACTAGGGATATCACAGATTCTGACTGCATTATCGGTCAGCGAAGCAAATGCCATCCTGGCGGAGGAGCGTCCGGAAATTGCCATCGTCGATGTGGTAATCGGTGATCTGCTGGGAACCGAAATACTTGCTTATATTAATGAGCTGCAGCTGCAGACTAAAGTGATTGTTATATCGGGATATGATGACTATGAGTACATACGTAACATGTTTGTTCTGGGTGGGCTTGATTATCTCTTGAAGCCGATTGAGCAGAAGCCGCTTATTGCAGCAGTTATAACTGCCATCGAAAAGGTGCTGGAAAGTTCATGTGAGCGAGACGGACGGCCCGTGGCATTGTCGGACTATCAGAGAAGTTTATACCGGAGTCTGCTTCTGACCACTTCCCATGACGTGATTTATACTCAGATTTGCGACAATAACCCCAAAGTGCGGGCGGCTTCGGTGTGTCAGGTATTGTATGCGGACTGCTTTTTTCTGCCGGTATGGTCAGAGGATTATCTACTGAAGCTGAATCAAACATTGGATAGGATTCGTCAAGGGCTGGAGGCGGCCGATAGCGGAACATTGTTTCAGATCAGCAATACTCTGACGGATGTAGTGATTCTGCTTTATGCAGACTTTACTGCTTCTTTGGAATTGATTTCTAAGTGTATCAGAAGCTTTAACTATGGACAGCGGTCTTCAATCTGTTTTGGTTTAAGTGCGCAGCAGAATTTGCCAGAGGGGATCCGAGCCGCATTGCAACAGGCAAGACAGGCGGCGGACTCGGCTCAAATCTTGGAAAAGCGCGAGGTTATATCATATAACGTACCACTGCCAGAGAGTCGGAAACTGCCTGATATGAAATATGAAAACAGATTATTTGCAGCGATGATTGCAGGGAACAGCGAGCAAATCGATGTTGCTTTACGCAGCTGGTTTTCGGATGTTTGTGGGAGGCGGAAAAGGGGAATCCAAAATAGAGGCGAGATGAGATTGGTCTGGGAGCAGTTTCAGTTTTTATATGAAAAGCTAAACCGTTACTTCGCGGATCAGTATAACGGATATCGGTCGGTGGCCCCTCCTCAAGTGAGAATGCTTGAAACAGCAATCGCGTCGGGAATGGAAAGCGAGGCAATGCTTGCCGGCATTTTCAAGGATAGTCTGGACAGAATAAGCCTGGAGAAAAAGAAACTGCTGGTTACCAGAAGCAAGATGCGGGAGATTGCTGATTATCTGGAATTAAACTACGACAGCAGAATCCAGCAGGCGGAGTGTGCAAATCTATTCCACCTGAATAAGGATTATATGAGCCGCAAGTTTAAAGAGGAGATGGGGATCGGCATGGCTCAGTATATGAACCGGATTCGGCTTAATAAAGCAAAGGAACTGCTTGCTGGAACGGATAAAAGCATTCAGGAAATTTCGGATAATATTGGCTTCATTGATCAAAAGTATTTTTCTAAACAATTTAGGCGAGAGACAGGTTTTTCTCCAACTGAATACAGACTGTGGAGAGGTTTTATCACAGAGCATCATCAAGAGACTGGCGGCTGATCAGTCTTTTTTGTGCAAAAAATCCAATTAAAGCAAGATGACAAGGGTCAAAATTATACACATAGACGTCAAAATAAACAGTTTAAATGAAATCTATAATCATGTTATATATATATTAGACGAAATACAGCTGTCATTTCGGAGAAATGAAACAAGAAAGAGGGTCTGTACACGTGAGTAAAAAACGAACTGTTAAGTCAAGATTGATATACCGGCAAATTTCTGATTACATTCTCTTTATGGGACCATCAATCACTATATTTACCATCCTGTTTCTAATTCCGCTGATGGGTGAGATCCTTTATTCTTTCACTGACTGGAACGGGGTAGCGGCAAAGTTCAACTTTGTAGGGCTTTACAACTATATCCGCACATTCCGGGATAAGACCTATTGGAAAGCGATGTGGTTTACCGTTAAGTTTTCCTTTTTCGTTGTGGTGATATCGAATTTACTTGCGTTTGGATGGGCGCTGATTTTGTCAAGGGAGTTGCCTTTGCGTAATTTCTGGCGGGCACTGATCTATGTCCCACGGATTGTCGGAGGCGTGATTCTGGGATTTCTCTGGCGCTTCATCTTTCAAAATGTTTTGGTTCAATTTGGTGAGTGGAGCGGGATCAGCTGGTTTTCGCAGAAATGGTTTACAACACCAGAATCTTCTTTCTGGGCTTTGGTGATTGTTATGACATGGACGCTGTCGGGATATCTGATGCTCATCTATGGTGCTGGGTTCGCCACGATTTCGATGGAATATATGGAGGCCGCCCGGATTGATGGCGCGTCCCGGATTCAGGTCTTGTTTAGAATCACGATTCCGATGCTGACGGCGACCATTACAAGGTGTCTCTTTATAGCCATTAACTGGGCGATGTTGCTTTATGATACGAATATATCGCTTACCAACGGGAATCCGTTCCGGTCTTCGGAGGGCGTTACGATGAATATCTATGCAACGGCTTTCAAGAGTGATCAGATGGCTTTCGGAGCAGCAAAATCAGTGATTTTTATTCTGATTGTTGGAGCTGTCTCATTTGGCCAGTTTTATTTGACTTCGCGAAAGGAGGTGGAACTCTGATGAAAAAAAGTGAGCGGATTAATACCGGAATTCGTTTGCTGCTAATTGCTGTTAGTGCCATGATTGTTGTGATACCTTTGTATTTTGTAGTCCTGAATTCCTTTAAGCCATACGCGGAGATTGCTTCAAACATTTCGGCGTGGCCCAAGAATCCAACATTGGCCAATTTTAAAGAGGCGTTCCGGCGTTTAAACTTTTTTGTGGCACTTAAGAATACGATGATTATCACAGTATTTTCCTCGCTCGGGTGTGTGGTTCTATCGGGGATGACGGGGTACTGGATTGCACGCCATAACAATCGCTTTACAAGGCTATGGCAAATCCTTATCATGAGCGGAATGTGTATTCCTTTTCAATGTATTATGATTACCTTTGCACGGATAACTGGCATGATGAATCTGGGGAATCATTTGTTTGGTGTGGTTCTGAGTTTTTGGGTCTTTTCCTTGCCGATGTCCATGTTCCTTGTAACTGGTACGGTTAAATCAGTGCCATATGAGATTGAAGAGGCGGCTATTATTGATGGCTGCCGGTCCCTATCGCTATACTGGATGGTTATTTTTCCGCTGATTAAGGGAACTATATTCACAATCGTGTCGTTGAATGTACTGACCTATTGGAATGATTACCTGATGACGCAGTTTATTCTCACAAAAAATGCATTCCGAACACTGCAAATTGCTATGCAGTCCATGTTTAACGAAGCTTTTTTCTCATGGGATACGGCGGTTGCAGCGGTTACGCTCTCGATACTGCCACTGTTCATCTTCTTTGTGATTGCACAGAAGCAGATAATGGACGGGGTAACAGCCGGAGCTATTAAAGGATAAAGCAGGCGATGAAATAATGCTTGTTTATAAAAACCAATAAAACAAGGAGGAACAAAATGAAAAGAAGATTTTTAGCGCTTATGATGGCACTTATAATGCCGGTTAGCCTGGTGGCTTGCTCATCCTCGGGTACTTCCGGCAACTCGGCCGTCGAGACGAAGCAGACACAACCTGAGGCTGGCGGTGAGACTCCGGGAAATGTAACGGTTGCTGATGGTTCCATCAATTTAACCGTAATGATGCCACTGGGGCAATGGACAGATAATTTTGATATTTTAATTGCTTCCTATAAAGCAGAGCATCCGGAGATTGGAAGTATTGAAGCAACTTTTCCGAGTTCAGACAAATTGGAGGATTTAATGAGGGCGGCATTATCTGCCGGAGAATTACCGGATATCATTGCTTCTTTCTATGGCGTCATGCAGGAGCAGTGGTTCCCTTACTGTGTTGACTTAAGTAGCGGATGTTCGGCCTATGACTTGCTGACTGAGGATCAAGTTCGGCTGGGTATAACAGATTACGGAATGATCACCATGCCAATCTACGTAGAAGGTACAGGGATTCTGTACAATACCAAGTTGCTGGCAGATGTTGGCTGGGATCATACACCACAGACCAGGGATGAACTGGCACAACTTTGTGCGGATCTTAAGGCTGCCGGCATCACTCCATTTATGCACCAGTGGAGTGAAACCTGGTTGAATCTTTTTAACTGGGTTGGGCCTACCTGGCTGGGGAATAAAGAAGGCGGCGGCATGGATTTTCTGGACCGGATGTTGGCCGGAGAAGACGTGGATCTTGAGAATGATAAGGAATGGAACGACTTCATGGATGTCTATGAGATCCTGATCGAGTATGCTCAGGACGGTGCCATTGCCACTGATAAATGGACCTGCAGAAATGCGTTCTTTTTGGAAGAATGTGCGATGCTGGTAGGTGAAGGTTCCTGGGAAACACCAAATATTGAGAACACCAACCCGGCTTTGCTGGATCATATCAAACAGGACATACTACCTTGTTCCAATGATCCCGATGCCAATAATCTGCAGATTCAGACGATCTGTGCGGCGGTGACAGATAGCGGAGATGCGGACCGGGTCGCCGCGGCCAAGGATTTCTTAAGCTACATTGTATCTTCCGAAGAGGCGCGGGTATGGCACCAGAATATGATGGGAAGCCCAACCGCAATTGTATCTCTGGAGCTTTCTGACAACCTGCCGGCTATTGCCTCGGATGTAGTAAACCTGATGAAAGCGGGAAGAACTGCAGAATCCTTATATACCTGGATACCTTCGGTACTGGGGACGGATCTGGAGGAAGCATGGGCAAGGTTTGTGGCCCGGAATTACTCCTGCGAGGAATTTACAAAGCGTTATCAGGAGATTTTTTCCGACTATGCGGCGGGTAAATATAATTAAAAGGGAATTAATATGGAGGTAAATAATGAAGAAGAATGCCGGAATTTATTATGATGCATCGCATGTTCGTAATTATAATGAAAGTGGTATTGATGTCACCGAACTGCTTCCTGACACGCATGACGAGGTAAAAGCTTATAAGTATTTTATGAAGGCGGGCAGTGTTCTGGCGCCAGAGCTTTTTGCCAATAAATATGTATTGCTTCTCTTTGATGGAAAAGGCGATGGGATCTTAACGGATGCGGAAGCAGAGCACCGCTTAAATACCGTTTGTTTCTATGCGCCGAACTTTAATAAAGTTTCTTACAGTATTTATGCAATTACGGATATTGCCTTTGTAAAAGTGGTGGCGAATCAGGATTCTCATGATCGGGCAGTCACGGGCGAATATGCTGTTCATCTCCCCTTCTACCGAAAAGAGTCGCAGTGTGACCGCTATGATCAGGATTGTAAGACACCAGGTACTATTTCCCGAACGGTTCTGTATGGTGAGTTTGACCGCCTTGGCCGATTAACTTGCGGAATGTGTAAGGGTGGTAACTGTGGAGGGACGATTGAGAAAGGTCATGGGGAAGTTCATCAGTGGAATTACGCCTTGGGCAATTCGGATTATCAGATGAAAGTGGGTACCGGTGACGAGGCGGTTGTTTATGACCGTAAGGCTGGTGACTGGGATTTCATTCCGGCAGGATTGGATCACAGTCTGTATGCCGGAACCGGTAAAGAGGTCTATTATGTATGGGTAGAATTTAACACTTATAAAAAAGGGGAATAAGAGGAGGAAATAACAATGGCTTACCCTTATGTATGTAAAGCTGATGTTGAAAAGAAATATGATGAAAATGGCTTTTCTATGATAGAAATGCCGCTGGACACGGATTTTGAGGATATCAAACGTGACCATATCAAGTTTTACCGGTGTAATCTGAAGGCTGGATGCACGGTCTGGCCGGAGCTGGATGGCGAGAATATCGTGCTACTTATATTTAATGGAAAGCGTGCCTATGTAAATTGTGGAATTGAGATTTTTCATGTGACGGAACCGGCATTCTTCATTCCGGATTTTGACAAACAGGCCTATGTGGTCGGAGCCGTTGAGGATACGGAGTTTATCATGGGAGTCTTCGGGATGAATGACTGGGACAAGGCCAGCTTCAAGAAATGGCACAAACATCTTCCGTTCTTTACTCTTTATACCGATGGACAGAGATATGATCAGGAATGCAAGAAGCCGGGAACCTGCTCCTGGATTATCTTACAGAGAATGATGCTGGGGCACCTGACCATTGGTGTGGTGCGTGGGATTGGGTCCGGCACCGATGAAAAGGGCCATCCGGATGTTCACCAGTGGAACTATTGTCTGGGCGAATCCGATTTTGATCTGGATGTCGAAGGTGAGTTTGAAAATCATAAGTCCGGTGATTTCTCCTTTGTTTATGCCGGATTGGATCACAAGCTTCTGGCAAAGCCAGGCAAAGAAGTATTTTATGTGTGGGTGGAATGGTATTCGGTAGAGGACCTGTCGGAATTCTGGGAGTCCAGCATACATAATGATACAACGAAAGAGGCTTTTGCTAAAATTCTGGGGAGATAGGAACAAGGAGATTGACCACAGTCGAATGCAGGCGTTCCGGTATTTGACTGTGGTTATTTTGTGCTATGGTGTGCCATAAATGACACTTGTGGCAGCCAGTGTTAAGGCGAGACAAAGAGTAAGGAGAAAAAATGTTATGGCGCAGGTTAGTTCTTCAAAAAATATTGATATGACAAAGGGAGAACCGGTGAGGTTGGTTTTGACCTTTTCAGCGCCGCTGGTAGTGGGAAACCTGCTGCAACAGGTATATTCGATGGTGGATGCGGCGATTGTGGGAAATTTTGTAGGAGTGAATGCGCTTGCGGCAGTAGGCTGTACCAGTTGGGTGGTGTGGCTTTTACTGGCGGTGTGCCGTGACTGTGCCACAGCTTTTTGTATTGTAGCATCTCAACGAATCGGGGCGAAAAATTATCATGTATTTAAGATCGTTGTGGCGAATGCGATGATGATAAGTGTAATCTTTACCGTATTGGTAACGGGAATTCTGGTATTATCCATAGACAGCATTTTGCTGCTTATGAATGTGCCGGAAAATATTATGGTGGATGCAAAAACCTATCTTTTCATTTATATCTGCGCCACGCCTTTTATCGTGTTGTATAATACGGCTGGAGCGATGCTTCGGGCGGCTGGGAACAGTCGTGTTTCGCTGTATGCGATGGTGAGTTCCACCGTTATAAATATTGGGCTGGACCTTCTCTTTGTGGTAGTCATGAATCTTGGAGTCTGGGGAGCTGCGACAGCAACTCTGATTGCCCAGGTCATTGCGGCAGGAATTGTACTGGTTGGCATCTGGGGACATGAACCTTACCACACTCTGGCAGAGCACCGGCGGTTTGACTCCAGCACCCTCAGGGAAGTATTTGCACTTTGCCTGCCAATGTTCTGGAGCAGCATGGTGATTGCAGCTGGAGGACTCTATGTTCAGAAGAGTATTAACAGTCTGGGTTCGGGTTTTACGGCGGGAGTTGCTGCGGGTAATAAGCTATTCAGCCTTTTAGAAGCGATTATCATGGCCATCCAGGCAGGAACCTGCATTTTTGTAGGACAGAATCTGGGAGCGGGTATGATAAGCCGTATTCGAAGTGGACTGCGGCGAGTAGTTTTGGCAACTGTGATTCTGACCTGCTTTTTAACGGCAGCAGTATGGCTTTTTTGTAATCCACTTGTAGCCGCTTTCTTATCCAAGGGGGAGCAGGTAATCTATGAAATTGCGTTGATAACAGGCTGCCGTTATACAAAAATAATAACTGTGGGTATGTTGTTCATGACACCAATGTATCTGTACCGCGCTACAATCCAGACCTTGGGACATGCTAACTATCCTATGGTTGCAGGTGTTTTTCAACTGATTGCCCGCATCTTTACGGTAGTTGTTTTGGCCCGATACTGGGGGGAATATGCATACTATGTTGCGGATATCCTTGCCTGGATTGTAACACTGCCGATCGTAGTTATTCCATACGTTTATTATATAAAACGGCTTCCGTGAAGGTCGCAGGTGTCCATTATTATTTTAAGGCCATTCATGTTTATCTTATCATGGAGCTTTAGTCGGGGATCGATTTTACAATGCCGGTACGAAAGTCTTCATCCCGTCAGGAATTGGATGAGTATCAAAAGGCCTTTTTATGTGAATTGGGAAAGAAAAAACATCTCCTGCGATGCAGCAATTTGCAGAGGATGTTTTTCGTTTGCTTTTGTTCTTTCCTATCCTTGTTCCAGTAACTGCCCGATTACCTCTGTTGTTTCTTCCAGCTCCTGAGCAATTGTCTCTATGGATTTTCCTTTCGCCACTTTCTTTTCAATCAATTCTTTTAACTTCTTCTCTTCGCCCTGTATAATACCTTTT
>Ga0153944_1000978_pt1 | contig 11983 bp, 10 predicted proteins | sample TSNJ028MetaG_FD_104703 | JGI IMG/M metagenome (GOLD analysis project Ga0153944, IMG submission 104703) | Attine ant fungus gardens microbial communities from New Jersey, USA - TSNJ028 MetaG | ecosystem: Host-associated > Fungi > Mycelium > Unclassified | place: USA: New Jersey, Wharton State... | reverse complement strand
TCATTATAATTTCTAAATTCTACAATATATTTTATTTATTGTAAAATTGTTTCATGGAATTGCGCAAGAAGTTTTTATTAGCCTTATTCGTGTGTTTGGTATTCTGCAGCGACGTTTTTGCCGCAGAAGAGAGAAGGATAGTTCGGGTAGGTATATCTAATCAGGCTTTTTCAACTTATGAGCACTCCCAAGCTGACTTTGTGTCCACGGGCGAGGTTTTGGTAACTGATATAAGCAGTGCTGTTAAACTGCCCAGGGGAACGGTTATCAGTGTTTCGACGGCAGAAGGCGGTTTTACGGTCAAGGGAGACAATAAAACGGTTATTAACAACTCTTCAGGGCCTGTTGTTCTGACGTCAAACGGTCAGATAGGAATTGTTAATCTTAACAGAAAAGGGTCGCCTGCCCTGTATAATGGTCAGTTTGAGCTGAAGATGACCAAAAACTACAATTTTAATATCATAAATGTGTTAGACATGCAGAGCTACCTAAAAGGCGTTGTGCCCAATGAAATGCCTGTTTCTTTCGGGCTTGAGGCTCTTAAGGCTCAAGCGGTGGCAGCAAGAAATTATGCTAACCGCTCGCAAAGCAACGGTAATTTTTATGACATATGTGATTCTACCGCTTGTCAGGTGTATTACGGTGCGAATTCATACACACCTTTGTCTAATCAGGCTGTTGATGAAACGACAGGCATAATGGCGCTTTACATACTTGAACCGATTTTAGCCCTATATTCCTCCACAGGCGGTGGGATAACGGAAAGTTATGAAAATACATTCGGCCAAAACTCCGGCTTTATGCCGCCGACAGTTCTCCCGTATTTGAAGTCTGTCAGTGATAATAAAAAATACACAACGCTCAAGACAGAAAACGAAGTAAGGGAGTTTTATTCAAAACCCGTTGAAACATTTGACGTTAAATCTCCTCGTTATCGGTGGAAAGTAGAGTGGTCGCCAACAGAGCTTGAAACCATTTTAAATAAAACTCTTTTGGAGCAGTCGAGCCGCGGACTTGTAGAGCCTGTTTTTGACAGGAACTCTGTCTTGGAAGGCCTCGAAGAAATTAAAGTATTAAAACGGGGTGATTCGGGTAAGGCCCTTTTAGTTGAAGTAGTTTCCAGAACCGGCAGGTGGTGTGTCAAAAAGGAACTGGGCATCCGCAGAGTATTTCAAAAAGACAACAGGATACTCTATGGTGCGAATTTCTTTGTAGATATCGAAAATAACGCTCAACAAACCGACTTGGAAAAGGCTATTTTTGACACAGGCGGCGGGCTTACCAAAATTGTCTTTACAGGTGGCGGTTACGGGCATGGTGTCGGTATGAGCCAGTACGGCGCAGGATTTATGGCGTCAAAGGGCGCAAAATATACGGATATATTGAGCCATTACTATACCGGTATTACCGTTGGAACCGTTCCTCTGACGGTGAGTTCAAATGCACAGAACTACAGGATGGTTTTTTCGGCGGAGCAAGGTTATAAATATCTTTTAAAGTTTGATAACACAAGACGTCTTTCAAAGTTTGAATTTAATGTCAATTCAACTCCGTTTGCACCAGACATGAGTGTGTTCGGAGGTAAAGTTTTATACTTTGACATAACTAAATATTTAAAAACAGGCATAAACGAAATCGAGCTTTCTCCTTTGAGTGCAAGGGACAGGGGTAAAAATATGCGTGTTTGGGTCGAAGTTGTTAAAGATTCGAAGAATGGTAAAAAGTGAGAAGATGACAGGGCTTGATGATACAAAACAAATAAGGGCCGAAGGCGGACTTTTAAGGGCTGCAACCTGGATTGCGGTTATTATACTGCTTTCTAAAATAGCAGGTTTTCTGCGGGATATCGTAATTGCAAACTACTACGGCGCAGGTCTTGTGTCGGACGCTTATTTCTACGCGTATCAAATACCCGCACTTGTTTTGGTGATATTGGGGGGCGTCAGCGGCCCTTTTCACAGTGCTACGGTTGCTGTTTTCTCAAAGCTCGTTACAGACTTGAAGGCTAAACCGCCTGCCGAAGTGAAAAAATTGTTCAATACCTTTGAAACAGCTTCTCTCATTGTTTTTATAGTGCTTGCGCTTTTGTGTTTCTTTTTCCCTACACAGATTATGCGAATAATTATATCAGACTCTTCTCCGGAGCTTTTGTCTCTGGCATCAATGCACTTGAAAATAATGTCTCCGATAGTGGTTATCGGTGCCGTTATAGGTATTTACTACGGCATTTTGGTAACATATAAAAGGTTTCTTTTGCCTAATATTTCACCAAGTCTTTTGTCACTGGGGGTTATTATTGTCCTGTTTATATCTAAGGGCGATAAAACGGGTGCAATGCTGGCTTTGGGTACAACGTTCGGCGCCTTTTTGCAGCTTATGATACAGGCTCCTGCTGTCTATAAGCTGGGTTATTCGTTTAAACCGAGTTTTGATTTTCTGCATAACAAAAATTTGAATGACATTTGCGAACTTTTGTTTCCCGCATTTCTAAGCTCTACAGTCGGGCAAATAGGTATTTATATCGACATGTTTTTTGCCTCGGGTCTTAAAGAGGGTGCCTGGACGGCATTCGGGTATGCAAACAGAATTTTCCAATTCCCTGTGGGTATGCTTTTGACCGCGATACTCGTACCTTTGTTCCCGCTTTTTTCAAGACTTGTGGCTCAGAAAGACTTGAAAGGTCTGGAGCATTATTTTACGAAGGGTGTCGGCTCGCTGTTTTTTATCGGCAGCTATTTAATGGTTACAATATTCTTGATAAGAACAGACGCTATTCATGTGGCGCTTGAGCGCGGAGCCTTTGACCACGGTGCTACTCTGTTGGTTTCGGAGATTCTTTTCTTTATCTCCCTTTCCATACTGCCTTATGTGTTTAGAGACAGTGCTACAAGGCTTTTGTACGCGTTTAACGACTCGAAGACTCCTTTTGTAATTGCAATGTTTGCCATTGTTTTGAAAATTCTTTTAAATATGCTTTTAGTCGGACCGTTCGGTATTAACGGCATAGCTCTTTCAACAACGCTCATCACTCTTTTTAACGGCGCGCTTTTAGGTTATTTTGCCAGAAAAAAAGTGCAAATCGGTTACAGAAAACTTTTCTTTGTGACCTTAAAAATACTTTCGGCTGCTGCAATCGCAGGTCTTGCAGGTTGGGCTGTGCAGGCTTTATTTGATAAAGTTCAATATTGGAGTTTGATATTCGGTATAGTTAAAATATCTATCGTATCTTTAGTTACTCTCGCTGTCTACATTGCAGCCTCTTATGTTTTAAAAATAGAATACTTGAGTGAGCTTACGGAGCGGATTAAAGGCAAAATTGCTTCGAAGTTCGGGGGTAATTCCAATGCAGGGTAAGGGCAAGGGTACTGTCTTCGCCTTTGAGACAGATACTGTTTGGGGTTTGGGGTGTGTGCCCAATGACGAGGAAGCTGTTGATAAGATATATGAGATAAAAAACCGTGACCGTTCAAAACCTTTAATTTTAATGAGTAATGACCTTTTAAATTTGCTTCCTTACGTAGAAGATGTTCCGGATAACGCTATGGAACTTATGAAAAAGGCATATCCGGGCGCGCTTACCATGGTGTTTAGAAGGTCGCCGAACTGCCCTGTTGAGATTTGTGCAGGGCTTGATACTGTCGGAATACGCGTGCCAAACCATGAAGGTTTTTGGGACTTGTGCGGATGCGTAAGAGGCAATGTCCTCGCGACAACTTCAGCCAATGCTTCAGGTGAGTCTCCCTGTAAAAACTATGAAGAAGCCGTTAAAAAGTTTGGTGAAGTGTGCACTATTATCAAGCCTGAAAAGGTGCAAGAACAAACTTCGGCGTCAACTATTGCAGCCTTTGAGTCTGACGGCAGTTATAAAATACTCAGACAGGGCGATTATATTATCTAACCCATTTGATAAACCAAGCTTATCTCAATGCTTTAGCCAATCTGCTTTTTACTTTATCTTTTCCCAAAAGCGAGATAACGGCGCTTATATCGGCACCTTTTGTCCTGCCCGTTAAAGCTGCACGAACAGCCCACATTGTGTCTTTAGGCTTTATGCCCTGTGCCTTGAAGTGTTCGCGAAGTTCCGCGAGCTTGTCGTGAATGTTTTCTTCACTGTCAAAGTTCCAGCCGCTGCAAGCTTCAAAGGCGTAGCTGATAACATCTTGTGAAGCTCCGGAGTTTATAACCTCTTCAACCTCGCATAAGTCAGTGTCTTGGCCAAAGAAATATTTCGCATCATCTGTGATTTCAGACAACACCGTTAGCGGTTCACGTGTAACTTCGACTACCCTCTCAAGTTTGGAACGTGAATATTCAGACAAATCATATTCTTCGAGAAAGGGGATAATCAAGTCCGTGAGTTTTGACACATCCATCTTTTTGATGTACTGGCCGTTCATCCAGTTGAGCTTGTCATATTCGAAGATTGAGTTTGAACTTGAAACTTCGTTAATTCTAAAGTCTTGCGCTATTTCGCCGATTGTTTTTATCTCTTCTCCGTCGCTTGGCGACCAGCCTAAAAGGGCAACGAAGTTTACAAGGGCGTCTATCAGGTACCCGACTTTTACAAAATCACTTACTGCTGTTGCGCCGTGACGTTTGGAAAGTTTACTTCTGTCAGGTGCAAGTATCATGCCAAGATGCCCGAACTCGGGTATTATGTCTGATTTGCAGCCTTCCCTGGCTGCAACGGCTCCAAGCGCCTTGTATATCAAAATTTGTTTCGGAGTGTTTGAAATGTGGTCTTCGCCCCTAAGGATGTGAGAAATTTTCATTAACATATCATCCACTACAACCGCAAAGTTGTAAGTAGGGGTGTTGTTGGACTTCATAATAACAAAATCGCCTATGAGGTTTGAATCAAACTTAAGCTCACCTTTAACAAGGTCGTTAAAAATAACCTGTTCATCTTCGGGAACTTTGAACCTTATGGAAGGTAAAAGTCCTTTAGAGCGTAGCTCTTCACGTTCTTCGGATGTCAGATTACAGCATTTGCCCGAGTATACATGGGCTTGCTTGTTTTCCATTGAGTGCTGCTTTTCTGCTTCCAATTCTTCGGGAGTACAAAAACACTCGTACGCGTGGCCGTTTTCAACGAGTTGACGAGCGTATTTCGGGTAAATGTCAAACCTTTCACTTTGACAGTACGGGCCGTATTCTCCGCCCACATCTGGACCTTCATCCCAAGTCAGACCCAGAGCCTTTAAGCTGTCAAAAATATTTTGTTTAAATTCGTCATTAGAGCGTTCAATATCGGTGTCCTCTATTCTTAAAATGAACTTCCCGCCAACTTTTTTTGCGAACAGAAAATTAAAAAGAGCTGTTCTTGCTGTTCCGATATGCAAATTGCCGCTTGGAGAGGGCGCTATTCTCACTCTTATGTCGTCTGTCATAAATCCTCTTTTTATGTTCATACCGCTAAATCCTGAACCGTGGCACTGTCTCAAACGCTTGTGGGGCTTGAGCAAAAAGCCTGATTCTTAATTTGCTGTTAAAATCATACAATAAAATTAAAAAAAATGCTGTGTTTGTTATATAATTCCTTGTAGCGCGGAGTGAGCTTTACGTTTACGGCAAGCGCGTATACGCACAAGAAATAATGAGGCATATTATTATGGCAGAGAAGTTAAAGGTTGGTGTAATAGGACTTGGTGTAGTCGGAAGCGGTGTGGTTAAAACGCTTGCGGACTTTCAAGATAAAATTGAAATTGTTCAGGTTGCTACGCGCGATTTGAGTAAAGCACGCGGTATTGACCTTGCAGCTTTAAACATAGTTGATGATGCCTCTATAATCGTAGATAATCCTGATATAAATGTGGTTGTTGAAGTTGCAGGCGGCGTTAATCCTATGTTCGACTTTTTAAAAACCGCCATAAAAAACGGTAAACACATAGTGACAGCCAATAAAGAGCTTTTGGCAAAACACGGCCCCGAGCTTTTTGACCTGGCTAATGAACATAATACGGTAATTCTTTATGAAGCTGCTGTAGCAGGCGGTATTCCCGTTATAAACACTATAAAAACTTCATTGAGCGCTAACAACTTTTCGCTTGTGGCAGGTATTTTGAACGGAACTACAAACTATATCCTCACAAAAATGGAGGAGCAGGGGCTTTCGTATCAAGAAGTTTTGAAAGAAGCTCAAGACTTAGGCTACGCAGAAGCTGACCCTACAGGAGACGTGGAAGGTTTTGACACTATGTACAAAACCGCTATTCTTGCAAACATTACTTTCGGTAAAAGAATCGACCTTTCAAAAATATACAGGGAAGGTATTACAAAAATAGGCGCTCGGGATATTGAAGTGGCAAATGAACTCGGTTATAAAATAAAACTCATAGGTCTGGCGCAAAAAGAGATAGGCGGACAGCTCGATATTCGCGTTCATCCTATGCTTGTCAAAAAGTCCGGTGCTATTTCAAATATTAACAACGCCATAAACGCGGTTATGCTGTATGGCGAACCCGTGAGCGAAGTTATGCTCACAGGTCCGGGCGCTGGCGAGTTCCCTACGGCAAGCTCTGTTGTAGGCGATGTTTTACAGATAGCGTCGGAGTACTTTATAACAAAAGACATACTCCCTATGACACGCTGCAAGCACAGTGAACCTGCACGCCAAATGGATATTTTAGAAACTTCAAACAGCTACTATATGTCAATTACCGCTAAAAACGAAGCAGGCGCGATTGGTCTCATAGGAACAATATGCGGAAACAATAAAATAAACCTTTACAGTATCTTGCAAAAGGGCGTAAATAACGACGGAAGTGCAAATATTGTTGTGTTAACCGATATGTGTCTTGAGGCTGAAATCCAAAAGGCAATCAGAGAGCTTAATGAGCAGGACGGTATACTGGTAAATAATTTAATAAGAGTAATGGGGTAAATATGAGCAGCAGATATAAAGGCTTAATTGAAAAATACAGACAGTATCTTCCCGTAAGTGATTCAACTCCGGTGATTTCACTTTGCGAGGGAAACACCCCTCTTATTAAGGCTAAAAACCTTGCAAAGTTTTTAGGGCGCGAGGATCTTGAAATATACTTAAAATTTGAAGGCTCCAACCCTACGGGCAGTTTCAAAGACCGCGGTATGACCATGGCGGTCACAAAGGTTGTTGAGGAAGGTTCAAAGGCTATAATCTGCGCTTCAACCGGTAATACCAGTGCGGCAGCAGCTGCCTACGGAGCTAAAGCAGGCTTAAAGTGTTTTGTGATTATTCCTGACGGGTATATTGCTCTGGGAAAACTTTCTCAGGCGATGATGTACGGTGCAAAAGTTATAGCGATTCAAGGGAATTTTGACCAGGCCCTTGATGCAGTCAAAGAGATTTCAAACAACTACCCGATAACGCTTGTGAATTCACTAAATCCATACAGGATTGAAGGCCAAAAGACGGGCGCTTTTGAGCTTGTAGAAGCCTTGGGGGATGCGCCTGATTACCACTTTATACCAGTTGGAAATGCAGGAAACATTACTGCATACTGGAAAGGGTACAAAGAGTTTAATGCCATAGGTAAGTGCAGGCTGCCCAAGATGATGGGTATTCAGGCCGAAGGTTCGGCAGCCATCGTTAAGGGTCAGGTGATTAAAAATCCTGAAACCATAGCAACGGCTATCAGAATAGGGAATCCTGCAAGCTGGAAGCAGGCCGAAGCCGCACGTGATGAAAGCGGCGGTACAATCGATATGGTATCTGATGAAAAAATTATTGAAGCATATAATATTTTGGCAAGTAAAGAGGGGATACTGGCGGAACCCGCAAGCTGCGCCTCTATAGCGGGACTTATAAAATTAAAAGATCAGGTTGTCCAAAATTCCAAGCTTGTCTGCATTTTAACGGGCAACGGTTTGAAAGACCCTGATAGCGCGATTAAATATGCTAAATCACCTGTTGAAAAAACAACAAGTGAACTTTCGGATATTGTAAAACTGATGGGCCTGTAGTTACTGCAATCAGGCTGTCTTAGAAAAACTTTCACGGTTCGTGATAATTTCAGGCCTTGTTAAGGTGTTTTTTAGCGTTACTATGCTTGTTGCTATGGCCGCACCGATAGCTATAAACAATAGCGCAGGCCTAAGAGACTTAACTGCTGCCTGTGTTGTTTTTTGTGCAGTTATAGCCGCTTCTGCGCCCGCGTCGTCAACACGGCTCAAGAGTTCTTTTGCAGCTTGTTTTGTAGTACCGTCCAACTTGTTTAGCGCTTCTTTTAAAGAATCTTTTTTGTCGTGTATAATATTTGCTTTATTGGCCATAAGAAAATTATTTAAACTTTCCGCAATTTCAGAACCTGCATCTTTTCTTATGTTCCTTAATGTTTCAGCCCGCGTACCTTCAATCTGGTGTTTGATGCCCGTCTTTATTGCATTTGTTACGTAAGTATCATATTCGCTTGTGCTTGGCGGAAATGCATATTTTGCTGCATAGCCTGATAAGCCTCCTATAACGGTAGCTCCAAGCATTTCTTTTCTATGCTTGTTTTGATAATATTCTGCTGTAACCGGTTGTGTTCTCATTTTTTACTCCACAAAAGACATCAGGCGGTACCCGATTCTCGTGTTTGATATAATTACCATCACCTTGCTTAACTTTGTTCAGTGAAGCCGTTAATGTATCGACATTCGCATCGCAAATTTCTAAGTATTTTAACATATCAAATAAAAATGTCAATAGGTTTAAACCATATAATGTATTGCTTTTTCAATAACCGCATCAGGAAGATTCGCGTCTTTGGCTGTTTCTATCCCATAGCTTTTGTTGAGAAACCCTTTTTTAATTTTATGCTGAGTCTCTTTGCTCATCATAAGGTTCTCTGCCTGAGAGTATTTTTTATCTAAATCAGCCAGTTTATGATAGTGGGTGGCAAAGATTGTTTTAGCGTGCACATTTTCTATAATATACTCGCTCACTGCCCTTGCTATTGCGGGACCTTCTTCAACTCCCGTATTTTTACCCACTTCATCCAGTAAGATAAGGCTTTTATGCGTAGCGTTTTTCAATATATTTGCAACTTCAAGCATTTCAACCATAAAGGATGATTTGTTGTGAATTAAGTCGTCTGACGACCCCATTCGTGTAAAAATTTTGTCTATTATCCCGATATTAGCAGCTACAGCAGGAATATAGCTGCCCATTTGGGTCAAAATTACAAGAAGTGCATTTTGCCTGAGATAAGTTGATTTACCTGACATATTCGAGCCTGTCAGCAGTATAAAATTTCTTTCCTCCAGAAGAGTGTCATTTACTATAAAGTTTTCACAAAATAGTGACGCACAGGGGTGTGCACCTTCTCTGATTTCAAATTCAGGACCGTTTTTTATTTGCGGCCTGATATAGTCATACTCTAAAACACAACGGGCAAAGGAATGCAGGACATCTAACCCTGCTATATTGTGAGCCAATATACGAATGTCTTCGACTAACTCTTTCGAGTATTCTCTGAGTTTTACATAAATTTCATATTCCAGTTCGTTTATTTTGCGTGCTAAAAGATTAATTTTTTGCTCAAGTTCCTGCAGTTCATAGGTTGTATATCTTGTGCAATTTGAGAGAGACTGTTTTTGTCTGTAGTGTTCGGGAACTGTTTTAAGTTGGCTGTTGGGCACTTCAATGAAATATCCTATTATTCTGTTTTCTCCCACTTTTAAACCTTTTATATTTTCTTTTTCTTTGTTTTCATACTCCTCGAGCTGCTTTTGAAGTTCAAACATTTTACTTTTCATAAAATCAAGGTTGCTGTTGGCGCCTTCCTTAATAAGGCCGCCTTCTTTTAGTGCGTTATTCGGTTCGTCTAAAATAGTTCGGCTTAAGATGCCGGCAAAGTCTTCAAGGGTGCTGTACCTTTCGTTAAGAAAATTAATATAAACGCTCTTGCACTCCTTGAGAATATTTGCAAACGAAGAAATATTACAAAGACTGTCCCTGAGCGAGAGAAAGTCTCCGGGCATCATTGAATTGTTAGTAATCTTAGTGCTTAATCTTGCTATATCATAACAGCCCTTAAGTTCATCTTTTAATTTTTCCAATAAAGACGGTTTTTTAAGAAGTTCTTCTACAGCATCTTGTCTTGCTTCGATTTTCTCCACATTTCTCAGCGGCTGGTTAATCCATTGTTTTAAAAGCCTTCTGCCCATTGGGGTTTTTGTTTTATCTATTGCCCAGAAGAGTGAGCCGTATTTCTTATTCTCACTTAAGTTTTCCGTTAATTCCAGATTTCTTCTCGCGTTTTCATCCATAACAAGATATTCGTATATGTCATAACTCTCTACCTTGGAAAGTTTTGGCGCATACTCTTGTTGGGTTTCCAGTACGTAAGCGAGGATGGCATTTGCACATCTGTTTCCAAGTTCATATTCGGGATGTTGACATTTAATCAGCAAGTTGTTAAATGACTTTGAAGACACGAGGGTGGGTTTAAATTTTAAAGTTAATTCTTCATCAAGGTCTGCCTTTTCTTCTTCTATAACAGTAAAAGGTTTTATTTCTCTGGGTTTAATCGGTGCGAGAAACTCTGACGGGTTTACCTTTGTCATTTCTGAAAGTATTTCGTTCAATCCCCCCTGAGTAATGAAAAATTCACCCGTTGATACATCACAATACGCAAAACCAAAGCTGTTTTCTTTTTGTAAAACCGCACATATATAATTATTAGAGTCAGAATCTAAAAATTCGCCGTCACAAACCGTTCCAAGTGAGAATGTTCTGACAATTCTCCTTTTTATAAGACCCGTATCGGGGCATTTTTCATCACTTTCCTGATCGCACAGCGCAACTCTTAATTTTTTTGAAAGCAGTTTTTGGATGTATGCGTCTGCCGAATTGACCGGAACTCCTGCCATGGGGCACATTTTACCGTTGCCCACTTCTTTTTTTGTAAGGTATACCCCGCACTCTTGTGAGAGTGTGTTCGCGTCCTCACATAGAGTTTCATAAAACTCACCTATCCTGAAAAATAAGATGGTTCTGAGATTTTGAAGCTTTATATTCAAATACTGTTTTATTATATTTGAAGCTTCACCATAGTTTATATCCGTACATTTTAAATAATCATATTGATGCATTGAATATATTTTACAATAAAAATCAGGCATGCGGTATATATTTTCTGAAATCGCAGAGAAAAGCGCGGTATTTCTATAATTTAATCTGCCCAATCAGATATGTCATATTATCCGATTTATCGTACTATTCGCTCGTTGTAATTTTTTATTATTATTTAAACCCGATAAAGTGAAAATATGAAAGAATTCAATCGCTCAATTGCAAAAAGAATAGATAAATTCAGGCTTCAAAGAGGACTATCTTGGGAGAAGCTTGCTTATAGTGCAGGTATTGCCAAAAGTACAATGAGCGAAATCAAACAGTCCAAGTTTGAGATTAAACTTTCAAATTTATACAAAATAACCAACGTGCTTAATATATCTGTGATCGATTTTTTGTCGGAAGGAATCGAACTTTCAGAGTTTGATTTTTAGAGAATGTTACAGTTCTGTTGGTGGTGCATAAATATAATTTGTCTATAGGATTTTTTTATAAACACTGGAGTTTCGTTTGTCGTTGTTGTATTCTATAATTGGTTTAGTAGATGGATTTAAAAATGTTTAGAGAACAGTCTTTAAAGTTTAAAATCGTTGTGAGTATGGTTCTGCTTTCTTTGGTCACTACCATTATTGCAAGTTGTGCGGGCATTTGGAAGAGCAGTCAAATAATAACAAATAATGCGAAAAGCTCTTTTGTGCAAAGTGCAAATATTGTTGCCGAAAAAATTTACGCACAATTTTATCAGGTTGAGAAAAATACAAAGCTTCTGGCGCAGCTGTCATCTAATGCAACGTCAATTCAATCTCAAGCTGATATGAACAAACTGAGAGTTTCTCAAGACGGTGAATACTCAAAAGTAAGAAGCTTTTCGAAGACAATTGCCCAGAATGTAGACGGAGCGCAGGCAACATATTTCTATTTCGACCAAAAATATTCGCCGGGTTA
>Ga0153944_1000976_pt1 | contig 11997 bp, 8 predicted proteins | sample TSNJ028MetaG_FD_104703 | JGI IMG/M metagenome (GOLD analysis project Ga0153944, IMG submission 104703) | Attine ant fungus gardens microbial communities from New Jersey, USA - TSNJ028 MetaG | ecosystem: Host-associated > Fungi > Mycelium > Unclassified | place: USA: New Jersey, Wharton State... | reverse complement strand
CGTTGAATATTAAATACCAGTGGACTAGGCGTTTTGATTCCCTCCTCCCTCAAATCACATCCATGAATATAATCCAAGCTTATTATATCCCTCCGGCACCGGCCCGTCAATGTAAGCTCCAACGGCAAAATCCGGCGCTTGTTTTCACTGGGTTGGCAGAGTGATTAGAGGATATTCGCGTTCCGGGATATAGATTCCATATCTATGAATTGTGGCGCTGTCATAGCACCCTTCGCAGCCATAGTCAATCGGTACTTAACCACCACTGTGCGCCGGATTGACAGGTTGTAAAATACATTGACAACCCGTCAAATATGCTGTATGTTCTATTTAGAATACAACTGTGAAAATGGACCCAATTGTGACCACTTAAACCACTAGCGTACCGGAATAATCCGCTAATTCTATATTTAAAGGAGGTGCCAGAGAATGAACAAAATCAATATTCAGCAGGTTCGGGTTCGGGACCCTTTTTGGGACAGACATATTCAGAATGCGATACATAATGTTCTTCCCTATCAATGGCGCACGCTCAACGACCTGGAGCCTGACGCCACGCCCAGCCATGCCATGAAAAATTTTCGCATTGCCGCCGGCGAAGAGGAGGGTGAATTTCATGGATTTTTGTTCCAGGACAGCGACCTGGCAAAATGGATTGAGGCCGCCTCATACAGCCTTATCTATGAAAGCAATCCGGAAATTGAGCAAAACCTTAGCGACGCTATAGCACTGATCAAAAAAGCACAGCGGGAGGACGGTTACTTCAACACCTATTATCTGCTCAAACAGCCTGATATGCGCTGGAAAAATATTGCGATGGGGCACGAGCTGTACGTCACCGGCCATATGCTGGAGGCGGCTGTGGCTTACTACCAGGTGACCGGTAAGGATGACTTGTTGATTGCGCTGAAAAAGAACATTGAGTTGATCCGTTCTGTGTTTGGGCCGGGAAAACTCGACACCTTCCCCGGCCATGAGGAAATCGAGCTTGCGCTGGTCAAGGCCTACCGCGCAACCGATGAGAAGGAATATCTGGAACTGGCGGAGTATTTTATCCAAAACCGGGGCAGAGTTCCAGGTTTCCGGGAAGAGGAAGGTTTCCGCAGCCTGTACGGAAAGCACCACGCCTTCGATGAGGCTTATTATCAGGCCCATGCGCCAATCCAGGAGCAGGAGGCCCCGGAAGGCCACGCGGTCCGAGCCATGTATTTTTTCTCCGGCGCGGCTGATGTGGCCAAGGAAACCGGGGATAAAGGCCTGTTTGAGGCATTGGACCGGCTGTGGGACCGCACCGCCGGACGGCGGATGTATATTACCGGCGGCGTTGGCTCCCAGGGAGATGGGGAGCGCTTCACCATTGATTACGATCTGCCCAACGACACGTGCTACACGGAGACCTGTGCGGCTATTGGACTGGCTATGTGGGGCCACCGCATGTTACAACTCGCCCCTGACCGGAAATATGCCGATGTCATGGAGCGGGCTTTGTACAATAATGTCCTTAGCGGCATTAATCTGAACGGCGACCGTTACTTCTATGTCAATCCCCTGATGCTGAAGCCTGATGTGGCCCATTACCGCGCGGACCACAGCTCCGTGGAACCGTCCCGGGTCAAATGGTTTGGCTGCGCGTGCTGCCCGCCCAACGTAGCCCGCACCCTTTGCGGATTTGGGGCATATATTTATACCCGCTCCGGAGACGACGTCTATCAACATCTTTACGTGGGCAATGAAAGCAAATTTCTTGTCGGAAACGGCGAGGTTTCTCTTGTCTGTGAAACAGAGATGCCGTGGACAGGGCGGGCCAAAATCACCTGCCAAGGCAGCGGCGTGCGGCTTCATCTTCGCATCCCCGCCTACGCTGAAAATTTCCGGCTAACGCTCAATGGCGGTGTGGTGGCATTTGCCGAGAAAAATGGATATGCGGCATTGCCCCAGCCCTCTGCTGACGGCGATGTGATCGAGGTTCGATTTGATATAAAAACTCGCTTAATAAAGGCCAATCCCCGTGTGACTGAGGATTGCGGCCGTATCGCCCTCACACGCGGCCCCTTTGTCTACTGTGCGGAAGAGGCGGATAACGGTCCTATGCTCAACGATTTCCGCTTTGATCCAAGCCTTCCGGTAACAGAGGAACAGGACGGCTGCTTTGGCGATTCCGTCATATTGCGGGTTCAAGGGCTTAGGCGCCGTGACAACTGGCAGGAAAACAAGCTATACCGAGAGTATAGTATTTCTGATTATGAACCGGCGGAATTTCGTCTGATACCTTATTACCTGTGGAACAACCGGGGCGAAGGTGAAATGTTGGTTTGGATGCATCATCTTGTTAAATAATGCTTGAGCAAATTGAGGCCCTCTACAACTCCGTCAGACTTCACTCCGGCATTGGCCGGCTTATACCAAGGCTATATCATACTCCCGCCCGTTGTGCGCAAGGGGATGGCTGCCGTCAATGGCAACCATCCCCTTGCCGGTTATTGCATCCCCAAGTTCGTCACGAATCATGCCGAGCCGTCGGAATCTGTGCTCGTATAGTATCTGGTATTATAAAGTGGCTTTTTGAGCTATCCGGTAACTACTGGGTGTGACGCCTTTTTTCTTTGATTGCCCGCTAAAGCCGTTGCATACAAAGGGCATAGTTATTTTACGGCCTTTTCAATGGCGGTGTCCAGGTCGGCAATAATGTCGCCGGCACCCTCTATCCCCACCGATATGCGGATGGTCTCGGGCGTGATGCCGGCCTCCTGAAGCTGTAGATCAGTGAGCTGGCTGTGGGTGGTGGTGGCGGGGTGGATGACCATGGTGCGCAGGTCGCCTACATTGGCCACATGCTTGACCAAATCCAGGCTGTCCACAAACTTGGCCCCCACAGGGCGGCCGCCCTTTAGACCGAAGGTAAAGACGGAGCCAAAGCCGCCGGTGAAGTACTTTTTAGCCAGGGTGTGATAGGGACTGCCCTCCAATCCAGGATAATTGACAAAGGCCACTTGGGGATGCTTCTGCAAATGGCGGGCAACCGCCAAGGCATTGTCACAGCAGCGCTCCATCCGCAGGGCCAAGGTCTGCATGCCCTGGGAAATCAAAAAGGCGTTAAAGGGAGCCAGGCACGCGCCGATATCCCGGTTGATCAAAGCCCGCAGCCGCGCGATAAAGGGAGCGCCCTGAAAGTCCTCCGCAAAGCGAACGCCATGATAGCTGTCGGTGGGCTCGTTGTACTGGGGGAACCGGGGATTGCCCGCAAAGGGAAATTTGCCTGAATCCACCACAATACCGGCCATGGTGGTGCCGTGGCCTCCCAAAAATTTTGTGGCGGAATGAATGACCATGTCCGCGCCGAACTGGATGGGCCGCACCAAATAAGGGGTGGTAAAGGTGGAATCCACAATAAAGGGAATGCCGTGGCGGTGGGCAATCTCAGCAATGCCCTCCAGATCCGCCACATTGGCGTTGGGGTTGCCGATCGTTTCCACAAAAAAGGCTTTGGTCTTTTCGGTGACAGCGTTTTCCCACTCCTCCAGATTGTCGGGGTTTACAAATTTCACCTTGATGCCCAGGTTGCCCAGAGTTACGCCCAACAGGTTGATGGCTCCGCCGTAGATGCAGATGGAGGAGACAATCTCATCCCCGGCCTCCGCCAGATTGATAATGCAGCTGAAAATGGTGGCATGGCCCGAGGAAAACCCCATGGCCCCCGCTCCCCCCTCCAGGGTGGCTATGGCCTCCTCCATAAAGGAGGCGGTGGGGTTGGACAGGCGGGAATAGATATTACCTGGGGCCTGTAGGCTAAAAAGGTCGGTGGCGTATTGGGAGCTTTCAAAGTTATAGGCCGCCGTTTGGTAAATGGGAAGGACATTGGCATGAGTGACGGGGTCATCGTAATTTGCAGTGTGGACGGCCAGGGTTTCCAGGCTGTAATTCTTATTTTCCATAAACATTTTCCTCCGGATATTCTAAATTTTCCTCTAATTTGGACAGATCATAGGGGGTGGATTGATAGACAAAATAATTGAGCCAGTTGGCGAACAGAAGATGGGCGTGGCTTCGCCAGGTCAGCAACGGCACGGCTGCGGGATTATCCGCCGGGAAGTAATTTTCCGGCGGCTCGATGGACAATCCAGCGGTTAGATCCCGGTGGTATTCATTGGCCAGGGTATCCCGGTCATACTCGGAGTGACCGGTGATGTAAAACTGGCGGCTGTTTTTATCGGCTGCCATATACACCCCTGCCCGGGGAGATGTGCTCAACAGCTCCAGCTGGGGACAATTTTCAATGTCTTCCCGCAGGACGGTGGTGTGGCGGGAATGGGGCACGCAAAATACTTCATCAAAGCCTTGAAGCAGGAGGTGGGTTGGTTTTTCCACATTGTGGGCGAAGACTCCAAACATCTTTTTACCCAAGGGGACCTTCTGGATCCCGTAATGGTAGTACAGCCCCGCCTGAGCGCCCCAGCAGATGTGGAAGGTGGAGTAAACATGGGTTTTGGACCACTCCATCACAGCGCAGAGCTCCGGCCAGTAATCCACCTCCTCAAAGGCCAGCTTTTCCACAGGCGCGCCGGTGATAATCAGCCCGTCGAAGCTCTGGCCCCGCACCTGGTCAAAGGTGCGGTAAAAGCGGATCAGGTGCTCCGCGGAGGTGTTTTTGGAGGCGTGGGAGGCCATTTGCAACAGCTCAATGTCCACCTGGAGCGGGGTGTTTCCCAGCAGGCGGAGCAACTGTGTCTCGGTTTGAATTTTGTTGGGCATCAGATTGAGGATGGCTACCCGCAGTGGCCGTATATCCTGGGAAAGGGCTCTCTTTTCCCGCATAAAAAAGATATTTTCTTGTTGCAATACTCGAGTGGCGGGCAGGTCATTGGGAATGGTAATGGGCAATATGCTTTCCTCCTTAGCTTGTGAAGTTTGGGAATAAAAAAACAAAAACGCCCCCGGCTATAAACCGAGGGCGGGGAAATTTGACTTCCTCGCGGTACCACCTCTAAATTGCCTTTTTCTCACGAAAAAGGCCTTCGCGGGTACTGGAACAGCCCTAGCAAAAAAACCTTTATGCAAGGCCAAGCGTTGCCCAATAAGGACAGCGCCCTCAGCCCTTCCGCAGGCTCACTAAAACACTGTTTTGACATACCCTGCCGCTATAACGGGCGGTCCCGTCGCCACCTAAGCAACCATGCCTCAGCGGCGCGACTCCAAGACCATCTTCAGCAAAATGCCGTTCCGCTTCCTTTTCAGCGGCCGGAAGCTCTCTGGGGAGGGCAATTTTACCTACTCTTCTCTTCACTGCCTTTACTGCGATTATTTCTACCATCCATCATAAACCACGGGACATCAATTGTCAAGGGCAAAGCTTTTCCTGGAGCAATACCTGTATGTCGGTTTCCCCCTGGTCAATTTCACCGGGTGAGAATCCGCCACGGGTCAACTTTTCTTGAGGAAGGCTTCTCAAGAGATGGTAAAACCATGCGGCCACCTCCTGGGGACAAACGAGGCTATCCTCCTCCACCAGCTCATAGAGAAGGTCCTCAGCTTTCCCAACGGCGTCCTGGCTCACCAGTTCCATCAGCAGGTGTTTCTGTATCAGATCCTCCAGGGGACCGGACAGAGATTCCGCCTCCATATGGATTTCCTTGCCGGCCTCCCGCTTCCCGGTGAGCAAATATCCCAGGGCGCGCCCAAAACCCTCTATCTGCCGCAACAAATAATCCTCTGCCATCGCATTAAGCCTCCCTTTAGCGCTGGTGACCGCCAGGATTCCCGGACATTGAAGCCTACTTTCGATCTACCGCTTGGCTTGTCTACGGAACCGTAAATAATACGGAGGTTTTATAGGAACTGTTAGCTATATGAAGAAAATAATTAATATCTTCGCCTTTGTGAATTAGAGTTTTAAAGCTTCCAGCCTTTTTGCTCTCTCAAACGCTTCGTATAAAAACTCTTCTGCCGATAAATCCTTATAATCCCAATTCATGACCTCTATTGCAGTCGCACCTGAGTAACCCGTTTCCGTAATTTTTTTCATAATTGTAGACCAATCAAGTGTACCATCAAAGGGTAGCCGGTGGATATGGCCGCCGTTATTATCATGTAAATGCAGTGCCATCATCCGGGAACCGTATACGGATAATAAATCCTTGCCTGGATAGTAGTTGTAGTGATGACAGCAGTCATAACAAAATCCGACGCGAGAAGAATCCACTTGCTCCATCACATATGCCAAATTGGTAAAGTTCTGTAAATTTTCCAGCACAACATTAACGCCAAACAGTTCCGCTTTTTCAGCAATTCTCTTGATTCTATCCAGCCCCAACGCGTTACATGGTTTATCTTCACCGGGCAGGTGTACCACCATTGCCGGAATTTCAAATTCGGCACAATCCGAAACACATTGTAAATAGCAATCGGCTGCGGCTTCACCATCCAGATTATCAAGCCAGATGTTATCTTGCACTTGGAATGGCGTGTGGATATTTTCAATGAAAAGACCCGCTTCCCGTGCAATTTGTGGCCCGCCGCGGTAATCACCCCGATTAAGGTATTTGCTCCACCACAATAAAACGCCGTCAAATCCTGCTCCTTTGATTAACCGATAGCGTTCTTTTATCGGCAAATCGTAACCAAACCAATCATAAATGGTAATCATATAGACGCTTCCTCTTTTGCCGCTCTGATGTTCAAAACATAAATAGCCTAATTGATTATACTATATAACATAAGCGCAGAATTGTAAATCAAAAGGACATGAACACATCATGCCCTTTTACATACATTACCTGTTTGCTGCTGCCTAAAACCGTTGATTTAGCTGGGTCTCTCGCAACCTTGCCTATCGTATCCCCGCTAACACGAAGTTTTATGTGAGGCTGGCTTGGCCGCTGCGCTGAGACGAAAGAACGCTATCCGCAAAGGCTTTCATATGCGCAAGATACCCCTCAGTATCCTCTATGATTGACCTTCCATGCTGGGCGCCCGGAACAGTCCAAAGGTCCCGGAGCGACGGATCGGCGGCGTTGTAAAGAGTATGAACCATGGGAAACGGGACAAATGTATCGCTTTCACCATGAATGAATAATATAGGTATCCTGCACGCCGCGACCTGTGCGGCTACGTCCGCTTCCCCGAAGAAATATCCCGCGCGAAGCTTGCATATCAAGCTTGAGAGTGGGATTATGGGAAAGGAAGGGAGCCTGAACATACCGCCAAGCAGTGTACTTAATTCATTTTTAACCGAGTCATACGCGCAATCGGAAATAATGCCTTTCACATTGGGGGGAAGCTCCGCCCCCGACAAAATAGAGACCGCAGCGCCCCCCATAGACTCCCCGTGCAAAATGATCTCCATTTCATTGCTTTTACTTTTTAACAGGTGCCCGATCCACTGCAAGTAATCGTCCTTATCCAGCCAGCCCATGCCGATAACCTTACCCTCGCTTTTACCGTGCGCGCGGTTGTCGGGAGCAAAAATATTAAAACCCATTTCATAGTATGCTTTTGCGTAAGCGGCCATTTCCATGGCGCTCCCGTTATACCCGTGGGCTAGGATAACCAACTTACCGGATGGCGTTTCATTTTCTATGTAGTATCCCTGCAAAGCAAGGCCGTCGCGCGAGGTTATTCCCATAGGTTCAATCGGCACACGATTCCACCATTGCTTGGCTTCGGTTCGCAATGAAGGTTCGACATATTCATTGGAATCAAATCTGCCCTTTGGCAACCGGTCGATCCCTCCGGAGGTAAGGGCAATATTGTATAAAAAATTACAAATAACGATTAATATCACAAACAACAGGATGAATAGCGACACAATGATACATGCGGCAAGCATATCCTCAACTCCATTAGGGTCTTATAACCTATTTTTATAAAAGGCTGCCGCTTCGGGCTTGGCGTTTATAGATCCCTAAGCGGCAGCCCTTTTTAGAGGACTAGAAATAGATTTTGCTGAATTTTTCCTCCAAATAATCCGTGAGATACGTTGGATTGAGCTTTTCGCCTGTGGCATCCTGGATCAACTGTCCAGGGGTTTTTAGCTCCCCGTATTGGTGTATATGTTCATTCAGCCAACCGCTGATGGGGGACAGGTCTCCCTTGCGGCAGGCTGCCTCAATGTCAACGGTCTTCTTCATGGTATTGGCAAGTTGCGCCCCGTAGGCGTTGCCCAACGCGTAGGAGGGGAAATAACCGATCATGCCGCCGGACCAGTGGACATCCTGCATGACGCCCACGCTGTCATTGTGGGGGATGATGTTCAGGTATTCCCCGTACTTTTCATTCCATAATTTCGGCAGGTCGCCCACCTGGATTTGATCCTCCATCAATGCCTTTTCCAGTTCGTAGCGGATCATAATGTGCAGGTTATAGGTGAGCTCATCGGCTTCGATGCGGATCAGGCCGGGGGCGGAGAGGTTGATGGCCTGGCAAAATTCATCCGCTGTAACATCCTTTAGCTGCTCCGGGAACTCCTCCGCCAGCATGGGGTAGACATACTCCCAAAAGCCTTGGCTGCGGCCCAGAATATTTTCATAAAACCGGGACTGAGATTCGTGAATGCCCATGGAAACGCCGGAATCCAGGAGAGAACCGCTGACAATGGGACTGGCCTTGGCGTGCTGCTCATAGAGGCCGTGGCCGCCTTCATGTATTGTGCTCAGGATGGCGGAGGTGAGGTTGCACTCATAGAAGTGGGTGGTCAGGCGGACGTCGCCGGGACTTAAGTCCATGGTAAAAGGGTGCTCACTTTCAGCCAGTACGCCGGCCTCCAGGTCAAAGCCAATATGCCCCAGCAGCTTGTAGGAAACCCTCTTTTGTCCCTCGGTGGGGAAGGAGCGGTTTAGGAAGTCCTTGCGGATTTTCTTGCCGGAGGCCGCGATTTTTTGGATGAGAGGGACGCTCTTTTCCCGCACAGCGCCAAAGAAGGTATCCAGCTCCGCGATGGTCAGCTTCTTTTCATAATCATCCAGACAGGCCTCGTAGGGATGGAGGCCGGGATGGGTCAATTGGCAAAACCGTTTTTGGGTGGCGACAATCCTTTCCAGATAAGGCTTGAACATGGACCAGTCATTCTTTTCTTTGGCTTCCTCCCAGACAAATTGAGCGGTGGAGGTCAGTTCAGCCATGGCCTGATACTCATCCTTAGGGATCTTCTCCAGCTTTTCGAGCTGCTCGCTCAACAATTCAGTTTCCCGGCGTTGTACATCGGTCAGCTCCGCCTCATGCTTGTGGAAGGTGTCCAGAATTTCCTTCATTTCCGGAGAGGTGCGAAGCTGGAACATTTCACCGGAGAGTATGCCGGACGCCTTGGCGGCAGAGGGCTTTCCTTTTGGGGGCGTCTGGGTGGCAATATCCCATCCGGCCAATGATAAAGCGTATCCATAGGCCCGAATCCGGGCGGCAAGGGCCTCAAATTGCTGTAACGCCTTTTGTAAATCCATTTTGTCAGTCCCTTCTTTTTTGACAATCATAATCCCATTAATTATTTTTGTCAATCCGGCGGAATACGCATAAGATTGAGGGGTATCAGCGGCCGGTAAGCCGGTTGGAAACAGGCGGGCAACCAGAGGTGCTCCGGCGGCTCGCCTGCCTCATTTTGGATGTGAGGCCTATTGCCCCCCACAGGCTCCTTAAGAAACGGAATTTTGCTGCGTCACGGCTTGTAAATATAGGTCATACCGCTCCTTGGGTGAACGGCCAAAGTTGGGAAAGCTTTTTAAAGCGGTGGCGTTATATTGCTCTAACCACGCGGATAGCCGTTGATTTATTTCATTTGTTGAGCCAAACCTGCCTGAACGGATGCCCGACTTCAAGGGCATGTCAAAACAAGCCTGCTTAAAGCGGTCGGCGTGGCCATTCGTTTTTGGGACTTTGTCGCGGGTAGTCAGGTGTTGAACCCCGTTGATTCGTAAGTAGGTTTTCAGTGGGTTATGTTGAGAACTGAACCTGGCGCCAGCGCTGGTTAGCACTTTCTCGACTAAAATATGAGCTGTCCTTAAAAAAGGGAATACCTGATTGTTTAATAAGGTGGCCACAATTTCAGGGCTGTCGTTGGTGGAGACAGCAGCAAACGCCAGGGAGGTATAACTGTCCACCGCTACCGAAAGATAAACGGCTCCCAACGCAGGGTGATAACCGATGAGGTAGATGTCGCCGCTAATCAGCTCACCGGGTTTTGTGCCGGTAAAATCCCGTTCCTGAAAAGCCGGATTGAGCCTTTCCATTCGCCCCAGCCTGCCCTCATCAAGGTCTATTTCACCCTGGATGAACAATTCCTCCAAACGGCACCACCGGTCTTTAATAGTAGCAATCTGGTTTTTAATCAAGATTTTTTGCACTGTGGGGGAGCTGATGGCGGTGCCTTCGGTTTGCAGCTGCTGGGCAACACGGATGCAGCCCCATTGGGGATGCTCCAGACTGATTTCCACAATCCGCTTTGCCACCTGTCCGGGCGTGGTCCGCGGATTGGATTTAGGTGTGGAGGGCAGGTTATTGAGACCATCGAACCCATATTTGTCGTAACGGCGTTTCCAGCTATAAAAGCTACTCCGGTTCATGTTGCAAATGCGGCAGGCCTCGCTGACGTTTCCCAGCTCCTCGGCCAGCCGGATCACTTTCATGCGCTTTTCAACAGTTGATGTATTGCTTTTTTCATTCATAGATGTCCTCTCACTTAAATGTCAATTGATGGAAATATTTAAACCATCAATTACTATTTTACACGATTCGTCTCCATAGATCAAGTCTAAAAACCCTTATTTCGCCAACAAATAGCCAAATACTAGGTAAAAAAAGATAGGCTCCCCCTATCTTTTTCCATCATTTTCAGGTACAATACTCTCCATGCCCCATTTTTATGATCTACACTTGTGATGTGATGGAGGGATACTGTGATTAAAATCGTTACAGACCGCAAATTTTATAAATCCCTGCTGGCTATGGCCATTCCCGTGGCGTTTCAGAATTTGATTTCCTTTGGTGTCAGCCTGACCGATAACCTGATGGTCAGCGCGTTGGGGGATGCACATCTGGCGGGGGCGTCGACAGCCAATAACATAACCTTTTTGTATAATATTCTTTGCTTTGGCATCGCCAGCGGCGCTGTGGTATTGGCATCCCAGTATTGGGGCAAAGGGAACACCTCAGCGGTGCGGAAAATCGTAGCCATAGCCATGCGCATTGCCGTGGCGGCTTCCATTTTGTTTATGCTGGCAGGGGTGATCGCGCCGGAGGCCTGCATGAGGATATTCGTGCCCCAGGAGGATGAGATTGTGGCGCTGGGCGCCGAGTACCTGCGGGTCGCCGCTATTGCTTATGTGTTTTCCGCCGTCACCTCAGTGTACCTCATCTGTATGCGGAGCGTGCAGCAGGTGGCGGTATCTACGGTGGTATATGGCACATCCTTCGTCAGCAACATCATCCTAAACTACATGTTTATCTTTGGTAAATGGGGAGCGCCTGAACTGGGTATTGTGGGCGCGGCAGTGGGAACGCTGGCGTCTAGAATAGTCGAATTTATTATCGTAATCGTGTATATGCATTTCATTGAAAAGAGAGTAAAGTTCAACCTAAAGTACCTATTTCGGTGGGACAATGCGCTCACCAAGGATTATCTGCGTCACGGCACAGTGGTTATGGCCAATGAGCTGCTGTGGGCGTTGGGGATGACCATGCAGAGCATGATCATTGGCCGTATGGGCAGTGATGTGGTCGCGGCCAATACGGTGGTGGGCAATGTGAGCCAGCTGGCCAATATTATGGTCTTTGGCGTGGCCAACGCCGCCGGTGTTCTGGTGGGCAAAGCGGTGGGGGCCGGGGACCGGGAGCACGCCCTCAAATGCGCCAACACCTTCCAGATCATGGGGGTGGGCCTGGGGATCATCAGCGCCGTCTTTGTCCTGTTGGCCAGAGGACCTATTGTAGGGCTGTTTAACCTTGAACCGGAGACCTATGAGCTGACTATGGAGATGATGGCCTCTATGGCCATAATCCTCTGCTTTGTCTCTATCT
>Ga0153944_1000973_pt1 | contig 12010 bp, 5 predicted proteins | sample TSNJ028MetaG_FD_104703 | JGI IMG/M metagenome (GOLD analysis project Ga0153944, IMG submission 104703) | Attine ant fungus gardens microbial communities from New Jersey, USA - TSNJ028 MetaG | ecosystem: Host-associated > Fungi > Mycelium > Unclassified | place: USA: New Jersey, Wharton State... | reverse complement strand
GACACCGATTGTTCCGCTTGTAACTCCTTTGCTCTCTAACTCTGCCAGCATGGTTTCGCCTGCTGTCGTACCTGCGGCTTTGTTATCTGTTGCAAAGGTTGCTTCTCCCGGATAATTTGCTGCAGAATCCACATAAATGATCTTAACTCCTGCCGCAGATGCTTCTTCCAGAGCTGCTGTCACCGCCTCCGGACCATTTGCTGCCAACAGGATTGCCTGTGCTCCGCCGGCAACTGCATTATTGATACATTCGATCTGCTTTGCATCGTCTTTTACATCCGGTGCTGTCCATGTGTACTCAACGTCTCCTAAATCGGCAACTGCTTCCTGACATCCATTGTCTACATTTTTCCAATGCTGGTCCATTTGGTCCATGGTGATCAGATATACTTTATAGCTCTCACCTGCGCTGTCACCATCGTCCGCTGCCACAGTGTCCTCTGCCGTAACGTCGCCTGCTGCTTCTGTTACCTTCACGCTTTCTGTTGATGCGGTGCTTCCATTGTCATCGCTTCCACACCCTGTCAACATTGCTCCTGCCATTGCCATACAAAGAATCATGCTTAACACTTTCTTTTTCATTGCTTTTCCTCCTGATTTTAATTTATAATTAAAAGCTCCTGCTTTTAACTTCATGAATTTTCTTATCTGCTTTTCTTTTTGAACTTTCCCGTACGAACTACCACATCCAGCAGTACGGAAACTACTACGATAATACCAATTACAATGTTTCGTATTGCTACCGGTGCTCCTGCAAACTGAAGACCATTCTGCAGTACACCCCAGATTGAGGCACCTACGACTGTCCCTAACAAAATACCCTGCCCCCCCAATGTGGACACACCACCAATTACAGAAGCTGCTACTGCATACATTTCATATGCATTACCTGCATCCATGGTACCCATTCCTGCTGTGGCACAAGTAATAATACCTACCAGAAATGCATTAAAAGCACTCACCAGATACACTTTTACTGTAGTTCCCACTACGGATACTCCTGACAATTTAGCTGCTTCCACATTTGAGCCAATGGCATATATATGTCTTCCTGTTCTGGTTTTACTCAAGATAAAGTTGAAGATAAGCCAGACGGCAATTGCAATTAAAATAGTATTATAGATTCCTGCAGTTTTTCCGTAGTAAAAGAAATCTCTAAACCCCTTTGCACTTTCACCAATCGAGTCAGTATTGTAATTACCGTTAACAATTTGTGCAATTCCTCTTGCGATCGTCATGGTGCCAAGTGTCGCTATAAAAGGCGGCAGCTGACAGGTGGCAACTAAGTGACCGTTGACAAAGCCCACTGCCAGACAAGCTGCCAGAGTAATCAACGTAGCCATCCATGGATTTACACCTTTTGTCATTAAGGTTGCGGAAATCATACAGCTCATGCCAACCACTGATCCTATAGATAAGTCGATATTTCCGGTAATCAATACATAGGACTGTCCGATACCAATCAATAGAATCGGCGCAATCTGCCTAAGCAGGTTCCCCACATTTCTTCCGGAAAAGAAGGTGGGATTTAAAATTCCAAAAACAATGCACAGAATGATTAATCCGACTGTAACTGTGAGCACCTGCCCTATACCTCGCACTGCCAATAGCTTTTTTATGCCTTTTTTATTCGCTTCCATAAATCTATCTCCTTTGCTGCTAATTTACCTTTTTTTCGAATTGAGTTGCAAGTTTAAGAATCTGATCCTGTGTCGCTTCTTCTTTATCTAATTCACCGGTAATGCGCCCATCGCACATTACTATGATCCTGTCACTGATGCCCATGACTTCCGGCATCTCTGATGAAACAAACAGAACTCCGATTCCATTTTTTTTCAATTCATTCATTAAGTGATAGATCTCTACTTTAGCTGCAACATCAATGCCTCTGGTAGGCTCGTCAAATATTACTACTCTTGAATTTCTGGCAAGCCATTTCCCCACGACTACTTTCTGCTGATTTCCTCCGGACAGACTTCCTGCATCGACATAATCGCCTGCCAGCTTGATTTTAAGGTTCGATACGGTCTCTTTCGTCATCTTATCCTGCTTTTTCATATTTACAATGCCTATTTTATTACAAAGTATATCTAAATTGGGTAAAGCAATATTATCTGCCACACTTAATTTGGTGCACAATCCATCTTTTTTTCGATCTTCAGGAGCAAGCACGATACCGGCTTTAATGGCGTCTTCCGGCTTTTTTATTGGAACATCTTTTTCATCCAGTATGATTTCTCCGCTTATCTTTGCATCCACACCAAAAATTGCCCTTGTAGTTTCCGTTCTGCCGGCTCCCATCAGTCCTGCGATACCTACAATTTCGCCTTCATACAGCTTCAAATTAATATTCCGTACCATGCGTCCGGCATTCAAATTTTTGATTTCCAGTATTTTTTTTCCTTTTTTACATTCGATATGAGGAAACTTCTCTTTTATTTCACGTCCTACCATATATGCGACAATTTCGTCCAGATTTGTTCTGCTGTATTCCAAAGTAGTCACGTACTGTCCATCCCGCAGGATGATTACCCGATCTGCGATGTACTGCAGCTCCTCCAGACGGTGTGATATGTAAACAATTGCGCATCCTTCATTTTTCAGTTGATGAATGATCCGAAACAGCTCTTCTATTTCTGCCGATGTCAATGCGGAAGTCGGCTCATCCATGATCAGGATCCTTGCATTTGCAGATAGTGCTTTTGCTATCTCTACCATCTGCTGTTTCGATACCGGCAGACTTCCAACAATCGTTTCAGGACTGATGTTTATCTTTAACCGCTTTAGAACTTCCGCTGCCGTACGATTCATTTCCCTGCTAGAAAGTACACCTGATTTTGTTATTTCCCTGCCCAGAAAAATATTTTCTGCAACCGTGAGATGAGAGCACATATTTAATTCCTGATGAATAATTGCAATGCCCAACTCCTGTGCTTTTGTTGGGGACATATGTTCAACTGTCTGTCCATCAATTTTAATGGAACCTGAATCTTTTGCATATACACCGCTTAAAATCTTCATTAAAGTGGATTTTCCTGCTCCATTCTCTCCCAGGAAAGCTAATACCTCACCTTGCCTTAGATTAAACTGCACATCATCTAATGCCTTTACACCAGGGAACTCTTTGGTAATGTGTTCTAACTCGACAATAAATTTCTCCATTTTTTTCCCTCTTGTCTGTCTTTATTCTAGTATAATTATAACACCTTTTTTATTTTTCATAAAAGGGGGACACCATTTGAAAAAGGGGGAACTTCATTTGTTTTCCTTTCAATAAATTTGCAAAGCCTGCCGGATACAGCATGCTGCTTTTAGCAGGCTTTGTTTTAATTTACTGTTTTATAATTTTAACCGATTTTTTCTGTCCCTTATTTTCCAGCAATCCTTTATACTTATTCAGTTTTTTACTATTAACCGTAATGCTCTTTAACTTATTACATTTATAGAAAGCCTTACTTCCTGCCTTCGTAAGAACGGTACTGTTAATCTTTATCTTTTTTAGTTCTTTACAGTTATAAAATGCTTTACTTTCAATGGTTTTTACGTTCTTTCCAATCACTGCACCGGTTGCTTTTTTACAGTTCTTAAATGCCGATTTTCCAATTGCAGTTACTTTAAAGGTTTTTCCTTTAATCTTAACGGTGTCCTTCACTGAAATTTTCCTTAAAGACTTTTTCTTAACTCCGGTTACTTTTACCGTTAATTTTTTCAGGCTGGTCACTTTATACTTGTAGCTGCCTACCATATAAGTTTGACCCACTTTAACCGCTTCCGCCTGTTTCTTTAACGTTTCATACCGGGTTTCTGCCGCTGTCAGTTTACTGTAGTTCGTTACCAGCTGCTTCTGGTTTACAGTTAACTTATTGTAAGCTGCTCTTGCTGCATCGATCTTTGCTTTTGAAGCGGCATTATAAGATACCGTACCAATATCATGAATGAGCTTTTCAACTGCTGCTGATAACCGGCTGTCAGTTTCTAATTCTTTATAGTCTTTTTCTGCCTTAATAAGCATATTGAGATTATCAACCAATGCTTTCTGCTCATCTGTCAGGGCATCGTATGCTGCTCTCGCCTCTTCGATTGCCGCCTTTTTATCCAGTGTAACTTCACCGATCGCCGCGATCATCTCAGAGACTTCCCCGGCTGCCTCTTTATCCTTTTCCTGCTGCAGTAATCGGGCACATGCGACCTCTGCCTGCGTCAGCACATCCAGATTGTTTACCAACTCTTTCTGATTATCTGACAATGCATCATAAGCTGCTCTTGCAAATTCTATTGTCGCTTTTTTGTCCGGTGTAACTTCACCGATTGCTGCAATCAACCCGGAAACTCTCTCGGCCGCTTCTTCGTCAGACTGTTGCTGCAGCAGTTGGATATATGCAGTTTCTGCCGCAATCAACACTTCCTGATTCGTTACCAATGCTTTCTGCTCATCTGACAGGGCATCGTATGCTTCTCTTGCTTCTATAATTTCTGTTTCCTTATCCAGAGTTACTTCGCCAATTGCGGCAATCATATCGGAAACTCTCCCGGCTTCCTCTTTATCTGATTCCTGCTGCTGCAACCGGGTATATTCAGCTTCTGCCTGCGTCAGCACATCCATATTGGTAACAAATGCCTTCTGTTTCGCTGTCAACGCATCGTATGCTTCTCTTGTTTCTTCAATTTCCGTTCCTTTGTCCAGTGTTACTTCACCAATCGCTTCGATCATATCAAAGACTGCTTTGGCCGCTGCTTTATTTTCAACATTGGCATCGGATTCAAAACGGAACCAGTCCACATTCGATACATAGGGGTCGGAAGTGTTATTGGTAAATACCAGATACACATCATGAAGTCCCTCTGTCTGAGCCTGGAATGTAGTACTGACTAATCTGTAATCACTCCATCCGTTTGTTTTCGGAACATCTATCGTAAAGATTGGGGTATCCCCTTCTTTATCTTTACTGTCCAGATATACCTGCACTACTCCACCTGCATCACTTGGCTGGGCAGAATAATAGATTTCAAAATAGTCCGCATCACTGTCAAACAGCACATCATTATACTTGACCCAGCTTCCCTTCTTGACTCCGCCAATGTTAGGACCGTCATCTACAATGGCGCTTGAAGCTGCATCATATTTTTCCGCTTCTATTTTTTCAAAGCCATTTTTAATATTCTGAGTACGTGTTATGCAGGTTTTCAATTCCGTATACGCACTGTTCAATTCTTTTTCTGTCGCATTTTCTTTGTCCAGAACATTTTCTGCTGAGGTAATCGCTGTGGTCAGCAAGTCTGCCAGCTTCTGTGGCAGTTCGCCTGTATCTATGGCTTTTGCCGCCGCAATCAGGCTTGTCAGCTCATTCACTACATCACTGTCTCCCAGGAACTCTATTTCTGCCAGCGCACTTCCTCCGGTAAGCTCTACTTTATAGAAATTGTATTCATCCACTTTATTTTGGTCTATGGCAAATGGACGTGTATACTGTTTCCAGGTGAAAGTTACATCTTCATAGTCCGCAAGTGTTTCCCATTCACTGTCGCCGTTCTTTGCACCGTAGATCTTTACGCCTGATGGTGCTGTTCCTACCGTTTTTCCAGAGGTCAAAGTGACTGCCTTCACCTTCTGTCCCAGAGGATCTGCAAAAGTAATGGTAGTATTTGGGTCTAATGCTGCCTCTGTTGCAGAGGTATCGTCAATCAGGCTGGATACGGAACTGATATTCCCCCATACTTCTTTTGCCGAAACGCCGACTGTCGAAATTTCTGTCTTATTTTCCCTGACTGCCGCATTATCACTCAGGTCTGCTATGGCACTGGGTGTTTCATCTTCTGCCGTTAAGGAAGACGGCAATGCATCTGTATCGCTTCCCCAGGCCGTATTCGGCTCTGATCCCATATTAAATACGATAGCAGCACCATCTTTCAGATTTTCATGTTTCAGATAGTTCTTTGTATAGCTTTCTCCGTTTAAAGTCATACTTTGAACGTATACGTTTTCTTTGCTGTTATTGTTTGCATGGATGGTGATGGTCTTTCCATTTTCCATATTAACCGTTGCCGAATCAAAGAGCGGAGAACCAATGGTATATTCATCACTTCCAACAGTTGTCGGGTAGAATCCAAGGGCTGAAAAGATATACCATGCAGACATCTCACCATTATCTTCATCACCGATATATCCCTGTCCAAAGCTTGCGCCTGTATAACACCTGTCTAATACATCCCGCACATATTCCTGGGTTTTCCACGGCTGCCCTGCATAATTGTACATATAAAGAATATGATGGGAGGGCTGATTGTTGTGTCCATACTGACCCATCTTCACTTCCCTGGATTCTTTCTGCTCGTGGATTCCCCCAACACCGTTTTCTGCTCCATAGCCGCTAAAAGGTGTATCGGTCGTCATGATTGTATCCAGTTTTTCTGCCAGGGCATCACGTCCTCCATAGAGATTGGCAATTCCCTGTCCATCCTGTGGTACGGATGCGGCCATGTTATACCCGTTGGTTTCTGTAAAGTTTCCTGCCCAGCGGACCGGATCAAAGATATCATCGGTATTGTTGGCATCATTCCATGTTCCATTACTGTTCTTTCCTCTTAGCCATTTTTCCGAAACAGAATCCCCTGCATCGTCAAATAAAAGCGTATAGTTTTTTGCACGGTTTACATAATAGAGATAATCGGACTCGTATTCTGCCTTTTGTTCCGGATCATTTGTATTTTCCTTCAGATATTTTGCCATCTGGGAAATTCCGAAATCATTAATATAACCTTCTAAAGACCAGGAGAAATTCTCATCTCCGCCTGCGGTATAGCCTTTAAATATAGAAGTCTCTAAATTTTTTCTGCCGCCTCCGGTCAGATTGTCCGATACGGTTGCCGCATTTCGAAGGGCAGATGCGTAGGCATTTTCCAGATCAAAATCAATTCCCTTTACTGCTGCATCTGCAAATACCACGTCACTGCTGGTACCTACCATACTATTGGTTCCGCCGGGGGCGATCCAGCGGGGTATCCATGACTGGTCATTGTAATGCTGCACCAAACCGTTCAGTAATTTTGTGTCCGTTTCAGGAGTAAGTAAAGCATATGCCGACCAGGCTGTTCTGTAGGTATCCCAGAACCCATTGTTAATATAGATCTCACCGGATACCGGAGCTGAATCATCATTTCTGTAAGGACTCTTATAATACCAGTCGGGGCTTTCGTTGCTGCCCATATTTTCCGACATGGTATTTGGATACATAAACAGACGGTACAGATTTGAATATAACGTAATTAACTGTTCTTCTGTCGCTCCTTCTACCTCTGTAATCACGCTCAGCTTATCATCCCAGACCTGCTGTGCTTCTGCTGCCACTGTATCGAAGTCTTTGCCTTCCATTTCCAGTTCCAGATTTTTCTTTGCCTGCTCCTCACTAATATACGAAGTCGCTAATTTCAATTCTACCGCTTCCACATCATCTGCAAATCTTGCAATTCCCTGCCCGCCGCTTGCTTTTGTACTGACAGGAGTCTGGCTGAACTCTCCATAGACATACATTCTCTTAGAACCATTTCCGGTGTGATCTGAGTATGCGGTAAAGCTTTGCTTATCTTCTGAGAACGTAATTCCGCCTCCTGCACGGATGCAGTCGAAAATCAGATTGCGGTTCGCCACACCACTGTCAAAAGCCGCCCTGACAACAGAACCATGAATGGTCGGTGTGATTTCGATCCTGGATCCTTTTGCATCACCGGAATCTTTGTCAAATTCTACACTGTAATAGTTTGCTTTCGCCACTTCATTGTCATGGGAAAATGCAGACTTAATACTTCCTGAACTAAAGCCGGTCGACTCTGCGCCCAATGACGTATTCACCATAAACTGCCAGGTTCCCCTGTCCCCTATCCAGTAAGACGGTTCATGGCTGATGGTAAAATAACGGATTGCATCATCTTCATAGTCGTAAATATTGTTATCATTATGATTTGTTACCGGTACCCAGAAATTAAAACCGTGAGGCATGGTAACGGCCGGTGCAGTCAAGCCCCTGGAAAATCCGGGAGAGTCATTGGTTCCCCGCAGTATAGATACATAATCGGATAAATGTTCATAGGTACTGTCTGCCTTCGTATAAATTTCTATGTCATCAAAGTATGTCCGGAAATTGACACTTCCTTCTGCCTCTTTCGTATCTTTCTTAAAGGCCGCCAGTACCTGATCTACCGTTTTCCCGATTGCCTTAGAAGGGATTTTCGCATAGATCCGATTCCACTGTTGGCTGGTAAGCGTCCGGCTCTCTCCCTGGGACACAGGATCCAATCTGTTTTCATTCTGATCCAGTACATCCAGGTCACTTAAATATGTTCCGTCCGTAAATTTCAAATCAATTGCCATATACATCTGCGTATAATTATAATCATAATTGCTTCCGCTCATCGACGGAAAAATCACGTAGCTTAAATATGTATCCTCTTCCGTAATCTGTGTATTTACATTGTCAAACAGAACATTGTAAGCATAGGAATCCCCATCTGTCTGTGCTCCGGATACCTGCAGTGCTTTCGAACCGGTCCATCCTACATTGGCAGACTGATTCCAAACGTCAGCCGGTCCGTTGCAAACATCCGAATACATCTTATACTCAAAGATTTCATCATCCGCTGTGTTTCCCGTAGCAACGACAAATTCCGAAAACTGGGTCATTAAGCTGTTTCCCGCATTTTTCGTAATTTCTAAGGAAAAATACTGAAACGCCTCCGTGTTTTCAAATGTATATACTTTTTGTTCAAACCGACTGCCAAATACCTGATTCGACTGCGTATCCAGAACAGTCCAGTCGGAACCATTCCTGCTCCCTTTAAAAGCCCAATCCATAGGATCCCTGTCAGATACATCATTTGCCGAGGTAATTGCATAGGTGGTTACGATTTTATCACTTTCTGTTAAAGAAAACGTAAGTTTAATGGGGTTTTCCTGACTCGGCGTATTGGCACTGGTCAGCCACTTCGTTCCGGTACTTCCGTCAAACAGTTTTTCCTTTGTTTCATCGCTGTTAAAGTTGCTGCTTCCCGATATACTGCTCTTGTCTACAAACCTGGTAACATCTCCGGTAAGCCCCTCGCTGGCACTAAGCTGTATATTCCGGCTTCCCTTGGTATCCTCTGTCGCAGATACTTTGAATTTTGTCATATCCGCCTCATCCTCCTCAAATGAAGTGGACCATAACACCTGTTTGCGTATATTCTGTTCTGCATTATCCACAGGTGTGGCTGCCGTTACAGGCATCGCTGATGCAAAACCCGGCATTACCATCGCAACACTTAATATCACACTGAGTAACCTTCTTTTCATCTTTTCCTCCTATTCCAAACCAAAGGTATACTGTCGCCTTTGTTCCTTTATTTTGTCACTAAAAGTATAACACTCCTTTTATATCAAATAAAAGGAGTGCTCCATTTGAAAAGGGGGGAAATTCATTTGTTTTCCTTTGTTGTCTTTCCCATAAACCTGTCTTTATAATAATTATTTTTGATCAATTGACTATTTATCATGTTTTTCTCTGCTACCCGTATGCCTTTTTCCATCAATACCATTCGATCGGTTACCGCCAGGGTATCTGCCAGGTAGGAAGTCAATACAATGACTGCTATATTTCTTTCTTTCAATCTGGTAATCAAATTCGCTATGTGAATCCTTAAATACATGTCAGCTCCCGCAAACGGCTGTATCAGGAGAGCGATTTTAGGATGATACAGTAAAATCCGGTAGTACAGTAAATCATATAAATCCTCTGCCGGCAGGCCTTTCAAAGTCTGCGCATCCGCATTTTTCCCTATTTCTTCTTCCCACTCTTTGATAATGCTTTTTTTTACGTTTAGTGGAATAATCCCTTTCCCAATTTTTTGGTCAATTTGGAAACAAAGATTAAATAAATAAGATTGATCCCAAAAAAGATATTTATGTATCGGATCCTCAGGAATTATCATAATGTTTCTTTGTATATACCGCTTTTTCTTTTTTCTTAACTTTCCTTCAAAGTAAATATATCCTGATTCCACATCCGCCTCACCAGATATCATATCGATAAAATCATAAATCATAGAATGATCCTTATCCAATATGGTAAGACATTCTCCCGAAAAAATTTCACATGAGAAATCATGTATTTTACCGGTTGATACCTGCTGCATTTTCAGTATACACTCACTGGCATTTTCCCGCAGGGTCACTACTTCTTTTATTGGGCGAACTAATGGTGCTATGTGGGCTTCGTCCATATCTTCGGGATAAAAAATCTTTATTATTTTCCCATTGTCATATAAAACAACTCTTGTACAGATCTGAAATACTTCTTCATGATGATTTCCAATATATAGAAATGTAATTCCCTGTTTTTTATAATATAACATTAAATCATAAAATTTTTGCATGTCAACATAACTGATAATCGTACTAATGTCACGGATAATAATGAATCTTATTCCGGACATGACCGCTTTGATCAACTCAATCTCACATCTTTCAAATGTGGATAAGTTCTCTGCCAATGCATCTGCCGGGATGGAAATTTCCAGTTTGCGAAAGGTCTGCTGTACCTGCTGTTCTATCACTTTACTGTTGATCACATATTTTTTAAACCCTTTACGCAGAACAAATATATTATCTGCCACCGTCAGTCCCGGTACCAGACGTATCCGGTTATCAATGACACATACTCTGTTGTTGCCTTTTCCCTCGCGGATGTAGTCATTCACAAGCACACCCTCAAAATATACACGCCCGTATTTCAACGGTATATTTTGCACGATCAGCGTGGTCAACTGCTCCATTCCGTGCTGGTTTGTGGCAATCATACCCAGGATTTCTCCTTCACAAATCCATAGACTGAAATCATCCAGGTAAACAATATTTTCTTGTTCTGTTGTTACTCTCTCAATACGAAGTACTTCCTTCTTCATATCTTCCGCCTGCGCTTTCCGGTTTGATACCCTCAAATGGCAATGACACTTCTACATCCGTACCCAATTTTTCCGTACTATAGAAACGAATTCCAAAATCTTCTCCAAACAGCAATTTAATTCGATTATTGACATTGACCATGGCGATTCCGCCTTCTTGATTTGGATTTACAGTCTCATCTAATTGTATCTTTCTTAATTTTTTATTTAACTTTCTTAAATCCTCTTCTTTCATTCCCACACCGTTATCAGAAACGAAAATATTCAATCTGTCTGAAATTCGTTGAAATCGAATCGTTATCATACCATTGCCTAAAAGCGGCTCAATTCCATGCCGAATTGCATTTTCAACAATTGGCTGTAAAATTAATTTTGGCATATAACATTTCTTTATATTCTCTTCTTCCTCTTTTTCAAATAAAAGTTCCAAAGATATCTTGTCACCAAAACGATATTTTTGAATCCGGCAATAATGCTGTACATTACTGACCTCATCTTCCACAGATACCATGGACTGTACATTTGAAATTGTGTAGCGGAAAAATTTCGCCAATACCTCAGCCATTTCACCTACCGCCGGCAAACCGCCAATCAAAGCCTCACTACGGATTCCTTCTAATGTATTGTATAGAAAATGAGGATTGATTTGATTCTGAAGCGCTAAATACTCGGCCTGGCTTCTGTATAATTCCACTAATTCTTTTTGTTCTATGATATTATGCATCTTCTGCATCATTTCATCATGCTCTTTATTCAACTCATAATTTTGGTTAAAAATATCATAGCCAATATATCCCCCGGCAAAAGCATGACATGCCTTATTTAATGTTTTTATTGGCTTTAGCATTTCTTTATAACCCCAAAATGAAAAAATCAGTAAACTAAGGAGACCAATTCCAATGATTAAATTTGAGTAAATACTTCCGTCGTCCAGAAATAAAAGCACAACAAAAATAAGAGCTAAAAAAATGCCTTGAAACAGCAGTCCCCATTTTGCCTTTATCAAAATATAGTCTTTTTTCATATCCGTCTCCTAAGAATACAGTTTTCGATATTCTTTTGGTTTCAAACTTGTATATTT
>Ga0153944_1000970_pt1 | contig 12021 bp, 19 predicted proteins | sample TSNJ028MetaG_FD_104703 | JGI IMG/M metagenome (GOLD analysis project Ga0153944, IMG submission 104703) | Attine ant fungus gardens microbial communities from New Jersey, USA - TSNJ028 MetaG | ecosystem: Host-associated > Fungi > Mycelium > Unclassified | place: USA: New Jersey, Wharton State... | reverse complement strand
TCCGTTCTCATTTCGTCGTGCTCTGTTTCAAAATGAGTTTACAGCCTCACTTGTATGTATGGGGTATTTTCCTACCTGAAGAAAGTGTATGAGAGTACGACATCATCCACATTCTTGCACGCCGGGTCGTCCAGCATGTCTTTGTCGATGAAAAATAACAGAGGCATGTCTACTTCTTCTCCTGCAAGCAGTCTTTGCTCTTCGAAACAGAAACACTCTACTTTGGAGAAGTAGGGGGCAATCTATCAAGCGAAGCACTTTCATTTGTGGCCTTCAAAATAGATGACAGTCTGATACATACCCGATCTGGCGTTACATTATAAGTTGCAATTCCAATGATATCCTTGTCCGACATATTTTTTGCAGTGTAGAAGGCTAAGCTCGACTCCCCCGGAAGAACGTTAACATATTTCTGCTGGGGACGAAATGACCAAGGAAGCTGATCAGAACGATCGGCGTTGAAATAGACCTTTATCCGGCGGGCATTCTCGACTGGAACAAGTCTGGACGGCTCAAATCGACCGGTACCAACTTTTGGCGTTCCTGCAAAACCGGTCGCGGCACAGAACATACGATATAGTGGAACTGCTGCGTAAGAGGCACCAATAGCTACAACTATCTACGTGGTCGTGGGACTTTAACTGTCGTCTGGAGGTCAGATAAAAGTGGCGTACGACTGCAGAGGAGTACATGAGCAAAGCACGATTACGCTTTGCATAAACTTGTTCGCGAGTTTTTTTGGGACCATTTTGAAATGATTCTCTCTTGACTGAGAAGGGAAGACTTGACGATAGTCGAGAGCCAGTAAATATCTGTCGGGATGTGACTGGGTGCCGATGCAATTGATCTATTAACACGGAACGATGCAGAAATGTCTTTCAAAATTCTGAGTTGTTTCACGGTTTATAATTATAAGAAAACTTACCCTCAAGAAGGACATGGTCGTGATCACAGAGCTATGTCAGAAGTTGTTTGAGCACGTGACCAACAACAATTTACGTCCAAGCTTCAAGCAACCACCATCCTCTCTTCATGTCTGATGAACCTTCCGGCTTATCGTTATCTTCTGCAAATACAAAGGAAAATTTAGCATCGTCATTCAGTACTACTGATGACATCGAGAAACTGCTCAATCGAGAAGCCTCAGCTTTTCAGCGTGAGGTTGAAGTAGAACGGATTCTGAAGGCATTCAAGCTCAAGTGGGTTTCAAGTGTGCTTTATGATTGATCCTTAATTTATCATGGCTAGCCCGTATGATGTATTGGATATAGAAACCTCTGCTAAACCAGAGGACATCAAGAAGAAATATAGGCAACTATCTCTATGTATGCGTTATTTTAGTTCTGACCTCGTTCACGAATCTCACCCTTTGACACCTAGTCATCCACCCAGATAAGACGCCGCATGCCCGTGCGCCAGAGGCATTCGACCTTTTAAAGAAGGTATCGTCACCTTTTCCGGTTTCTTGATTTTCTTATATGCCGTCCACAGGCGGAGTCAGAACTCTCCGAAAAGAATAAGCGCGAGGAGCTTGACGCAGTGATACTCCAAGCCCGCATTGAGCTCCTTAGAAGCTTGAATTTGTCTACATCGTTGGCTGATAACGATCCCAAATTGCGAGAAATAGGGGACCCTCCTTTCAAGGTCCGCGTAAGAGCAAAAGCCAAAGAAATGCTCATTGATGAGGAAGTCCGGCGACGCAAGTACGTTTTTATAGCACAGCGCACGAGAAAAGACAGTTTCATTTTTTGTCAGAGCTATCAAGCTCAATCTGGCCAATGAAGGTCTCGAGGCTCGTAAGAAAGAGGACGAAGCGGCTGCCAAGAAACGCAAAGCTGAAGATGACAAAGCTTGGGAGGGTATGTATCTTTTTGACTATTAACATCTTCAGCACCATTTATTGATCATAGAGCGCCGAGAGGAACGTGTCGACACCTGGCGAGCATTCGCAACTAACAACACTCGCAAAAAGAAGAAGCAAAAGGTGGCAGTCCTTGGCTGAGTATCTAATGCTCCTGTTTCTCTTATCTCTCACGTTTCATGATGTCAATGGATTTGTAGTGTCCATCATCTCTAGTGGACGTCGCCGTTTCTTGTTGTACTTGTCCTATGTTTCTGCCGTTTCGGTAGTATGTATTTATTATAGATTGTTTTCTCACTGATTCAACGTGACCAACATCTTCTCTAGCGCGAAAGATTCTATCAGGATGCAAAGTCAAGTGTTCATTGTGCTCCTTGCCCTATTCTGATTCTGCTGTTAGGGGCACCACCTGAGCCAATCTCACCAAATGGCAGGTTCGCTTAACAATTGGGAATGAACCGTGGTCTTGGATCCTCTCGAGTGCATGATGTGCAATTTGCTTAAATGTCATCAGTCCCCGAGCAATCTTCGTGCAACAGTCCAGTTTGAGACTCTACAATAGGCATATCTTCATGTGGTCTTTTCATCATTACGGAACACCTAATTACTGAGTAAGATTGATCATCAAGAACGCCCAATAGAATACCGCCCTAACGAGTGTCCTGAGCAAATGAAAATATGGAATCATGCAAAACAAGGAAATATACATCAAGCACCTCTTAACAGCAGTGACCATCTTGAGAAACACATCTATCAATTAGACAGGTCAATTACGTCGTCCGAACAGCCGCCTTCTTTCTTCACGTTTTCAAAGTTTGTGTCATTGAGTGCGACATTTCGAGTATTAATCTTTCTTCTAACATGTCTCATCATGACTGGCACATTCTCCTTATCGTATTGTTCATCATCGCTGAACCCTTCGCTTTTCTCGATCGAGAGAACTTCTATATCATCATCATCACTACCCTTCATCACTCCCGACAACAAAGCAGCCCTTGGTGAGGGCGAGTTTGAGGAATCACTATTAATTTCGATTACTTCTCTAAATTGTGGATAAGACCCTTGGCTTGATGACTTGCGCCGCTTGGGAAGTGGTTTGATGGGTCGTTTGCGTCTCTTCTCAGGGGAAGCAGATGTAGCAACATATATGTCAGGACTTGTAGATCGGCTAGAACCTTTCAAGAAAAGACGCTCAGGGCCGATATCCTTCGATCCCTCGACTAAGGATCCCGAGGAAAATCTTCGATCGCTCGAATTGGCCTTTTCCTTTCCTATGGTTCTCGAATGAGTCTGAGGACGGGATTTGGTTGGAGAAGAAGAAGTGAAAGAGACGATCTCAATGGAAGACCTCGAAACGGGTGAATGTGTAGCTAGATTGCGAGTTTTCCCCGAAGAAGGAACAATCTCGATAGAGGAGTCTTCGGAGGTTGATGCACGGGTAGCCGGTGTGATTTTGGTCGAGGATCTAGTGGGGAATGAAGATGGTGTCAGAATTCTAGGTTGGGACGGGGTAGGAATCGGGTTGAGGGGCTGGACCACGGTAGGTGGAGCGTTCTCGTCAGGCAGGGAGGGGTCAGGCGCTTCTAGAATTACAGCAGAGTCAAAGTAATTGAGCATCGCCTCTTCTTCCTCATCAATTTCATCTGGAACAGGTGCCTGCGATGACTGAGCTGTAGTAAGATCGAATCTTAGGCCGTATAACCCTGTACTAGCACTTGAAGAGGGTGATTCTGAGTTCGAGAAGTAATGGGAGGTAGTGGCAGAACAGTGGGAAGCCACGAGTGTAGCAGATGAAGCAGATGTGGAGGAAGCCTGTGTGGGGGCGATGGTCGCGCCTGTAGATGGTAATTTGCGACGACGCGGCTCGAGATTCTCGTCGTCGTTCAAAGTTGGGTTCAATGAAGGATTTGATGGAGAAATTTCACGCAAGGGTGAACGGACAGGTGGCACTACAACGGGTTGGGGAATCTGTGATTGAGGACTGATCTCGGATTGATCATGATCAGGCAGTCTGGACAAAAGTAAATTTGGATTTTACTGAGGACATGATAGTACTTACCCCATTCGGGCACGCAGTCCACGCGCAAAATCACTGGCTTGAAGTTTCTCGCGATCATTAGTCTTGTGCCCTAGGAGTTCTACAGTATCAGGCTCGAGGAAAGCGATACCGTGGCGTATCAACGGGTTTTTAAGAAGTATCTGAAGCAAAGGAGGTTTAATTGAGTACATGAAGTGGATAAAACCATACTTTGAAACCAAGTGGTGTTTTACCTAGGACGATCTCTGGTAGTATCTTGTATTCGATAGCGGTCAGTGTCGTTGTACCATCAAACAACTCAAATTTGAGCATTCCTCGCGGATACTTGGGCATTGGCCCCTCTCCTTCTATCTCCAGGTCGCCTTCGTCTTCACCGTCCTCATCTGTTTGGCCAAGCCGCATCCGGTCTTCACGCACGACACGGATCTGGTCAAGCTGATATGCGCTGTGCCCGATTTCAGTCATAGCTGCAATCTCGACAAGGATGGGAGGCCCAGCGAGCCGAGTATTAGCCTGTGGATGGTCTGACTGAGAAATGTTCTCAGGCAGGCCTGTCCCGTCGACCATAGAATCACTCAAGTCTGACTGAAGTAATTGCAGCTCAACATCGATGAGAAACTTGTGAGACGAGTCATTTGCGCCCGGCTGGCTCATAAGCCATTCATGACAACCCAGCAGCCATTCCTATGTGCAAGTGCCTGTCAAGTCTGGACATACAATTGCAGTATAGCTGCGTACTGGATCGACTTTTGGACGCGGAAAGCGACTTTCAAAGTACCTGGTAATATGAGGGGGAGGAGGCATGAGAAGGAGCGCGTCGTTCACGTGGACTTTGACTACTCCATTCGTAGTATCTTAATGCTCAATGATCTTACAAAGGCGCAATCTGCGTTTGCCTCTTGCCGTCATGCATACAAGGCCGTCTTCAACTGCAAAGACCTTGCCTCGTCTTCCTGTTCCAGACCTTCTTAAAACCCTTGATAAATATCTGACGTCAATTGAACCTTTCCTCCGCGAGTCTTTTTCAACACCTGAAGATTTCTCGGCCGCATATCAGCTTCGCAAAAAGTGGGCAGACCAGTTTTACTCTGGCATCGGCCCAACCCTACAACAGAGGCTCATTGGTACGCCCTCTGTAAAGCTTGTATAGATATTCAAACTTATTATAGAAAACAGCCTTAGACAAGAAATCGCCCAATAACTGGTTAGATGATAACATCTGGATCTACAAAGCTTACCTTGAATGGCGCGCTCCTCTACTTGTCAATTCCAATTGGTGGTTATCCTTTTATGATGACAATCTCATCCCGCCGGATGCTCGTCAACATCATCGTGTTGAGGACGGGATAGCCGGTGCAACTACCTGGCAACTACGACGTTCAGCATGGCTCATACATCGCATGCTTGAATTTAAGGAACGCCTTGACACGTAAGTCGGCTGTCTTCTTTCAGGTGCCCAATCTGACTACATATTGTCAGACAAATGCACCATTCGGAAATTACACATACCGGAATTTGGCTTCGCGAAAATGTATCCAAACTATTTAATATCGCACGTATACCCCAAAAACATTGTGATAATCTCTCGACGCCGCCTCTGCGGCCTTACTCGCTTTCTGCTCGTTCTCTGCTCGTCATGTTCCACAATTTCTGTTATACGATACCTGTTTATTCATCTCAAGGACAGCTAGCATCGCCTCAATGCATATATCATAGACTGCGCAGCGTAGTTGCCGATGTTGATATAAGACTGAAAGCTCAAGAGGTGGCATTCCCTATTGGCGTACTGAGCGCTGATGACAGGAACATCTGGGCCAAGGCATGCGATGCTCTGTGGAAATATGAAAAATCATTAACCCATTCACAGAATCTCCAATACTTGCTCTTGCTCTCGACAGAGAACAAAGTATCTCACGAAGCACTTCTCAACAGCATCATGGCACTAAGTCTTGACGATTTTCCCAGTAGTTATCCCTCTTCCACTTGGTCTCGGGAAGAACTAAAGCATTATCACACCCACGACCGACCTCTCCGCATGATTCGCGGAACCCTTGACAACTTCGCAAATAGATTCTATGACAAGCCATTTACCATCGTTGTTGATGCACTCACCCATGCAGGCGCTACGGGCGAGCACTCGCCCTGTGACGCACTCGTACCTAGTATCGTTGCTGAATACGGTATTGTCCAGAGTATTGAGGAAGAAGCCTTTCAGTTACCCGAAGGTGAATCTCCAACTGTGCCTGACGGAGAAGACTGTTTCACTCGAATCGATTGGGTTGCTGATGACCAGCTTTGGAGTGAATGCGAGGCGGCCAAACAGCGTTCGATTTCAATCATCATGGACTCAGATGACAGCGTGCTCTGGTTTGATCAGTATGGCACAGATTGGATTAAAGGTGTCGGTGTGCACTGTTTCATTTCTAGTCACCTTCCGTTCAGGACCGACATCCACTATCACAGCCAAATTTTCACCCGATGCTTACATACAAATGGCTCTACAACTTGCCTGGTACCGAACTCGCCGCGAGTTCACAGCAACATACGAAACTGTCCTGACGCGCGTATTTAAACATGGTCGTACAGAGACGCTTCGCACATTCACAAATGAAAGTCGTGCTTGGGTCCTCGCTATGGAAAGTGACCAATGGCGGCTGAATGTGTGTTGTAATCTCCTCTTATTACCCATCTCCCGTCTCAATACATATTTTTCAATAGGCTGGGAATGCATTGAACCTCCTGACAAAAGCTATCAATACGCATACTCGACTTACTCGCGAGGCTGCGACCGGCCGTGGAATTGACCGTCACCTCCTTGGCTTACAATTGATGCTCGACTCCAATGAACAGCCACCATTACTCTTCACAGATTACCTTTTTGAAGAAAGTCAGAAATGGAAACTCAGTACTAGCGGTTTGAGTGCAGGACACTGGTTCAATGGAACTGGATTTGGTGCTGCATATAAAGATGGTTATGGAATCAATTGTGGGCTTTTGTTCGTGTGTATTTGTCCTCGACTGATGAAATATGATATATTAGATCTTGCTGCTCCTGAGATGATAAAATTTGGGGTAGAGTGTAAGTTCTCAGGCCCCAAGACATCCACAGGCACCTTTAAAATAGCCATAACCAATGCTTTGAGAGATATGAGAGAGATTTGCCAAGTGGTGTCAGCTTTACCCGAGAATCCATCTATCAAAAGTAACTTGTGATTAATCTTGGATTTTTTTTCGGACTCAACAATTTATTACGCGATGCTCGAACGCAGTCCATGGTCAATGGGTCTACTCAATACCTAGAGCATAGATCAATCTTAGATTATTTGTGAATTTTTAACTTTTTATCTGTATTTTTTTGATTTAATTACTGATGATTGCTGGCAAATTTTTCAGTTTCCCTGACTTCCCCCCAATCTACTTGAGATTCTTCCTGGGTCCAAAAAAGTTTCCCTTTGCAATATCATCTGTACCCAACCAAGCTCTGCTTCCTATCTTTGCAGCTATCTCTCCAGCCAAGCAATCTCTCCCAGCCCCAGCTAAAAACTTTTTACTGCTAACAACAAACATACCTTGTTTGAACCTGGTAAGCATGACATTGGTACGACGAAGGCTTTTCAAGAAACCCTGATCTCGGGATCGGACTAGGGAAAGGATGATGTAATCCTCTTCGTTTCCTTTGTTCAAAACAAAAGTCAGACTTTTGAGTGGAAATAAGAAGCAACAAGAAATTACCCTGAAATGAGTCAACATTGAAACAAGTATTTTCCCATCTCATTCCTTCTGGTGAATTCTTCATCTTAGTCTCGATGGCATTCCTTTGAGCATCATAAGGTGATATTATTTTGTAATTGAGTTGTCTGTTCTGTAGATGCCGTGCAATCTGTATTACAACATCTCTCTCTCCTTCATTCTAATTATTTGTTAGTCATAAAATCATTTTCTTTGACCAGACATTATTCACCATGAATGAATCGGCTTTTCTTTTTTCATCGCTAGGTACATCCACAAAATGGCAAGCCATGATATTATTACCAATGGGATGACGTGGGTTGGATTTTAGAAGACCATCATAGACGGCCTCAGAGATGAGCTCGCCCATCTGGGGTGGCATTCGGTCTAAAACTCCATCAGTAGTAGGTACATTACAAAAAATAAATTACTTGCATTGTGTATTCAGAAAATATGCATGACTCCGAAGGTGGGCGAACTCAAAAATACTTGGCAAAGCATTGGGACTGGAGTCATCCTGACCAAAAGGTGGCACTAAATATTAATGAGTTCTTCCCTGTATAAAAGAGAAAGTCTATTGGTACTTACACTGTTTATCGTCACCAATAAAGCACGCTTTGCGGAGCGAGACATATTTATAGAAAACAGAGATGTAGTCAGCAACATGTATCTGGCTAGCTTCATCAACAATAAGAGTACTGATGGGGCACTGTCTAGTAAAGAATTTTTTAATGGCATCGCTTGATAACATGCTGAGTGTACATAAGAAAACCTTGATCCCCTTGACCCTTGATCCAGATGTTGAGAATTCTCCAGATTTGATAATATTTTCATTAACATCACCATAGAGATGTTCGTGCCTTTCCCAGCTTAGTTAACCAAGTGAGTCGAGTAAATCAGTCCTCCACTCACCAGTCGTCAATGAACCCATCTGAAACCAGCAGTCTATAATCATGAAAACCAACTCGGGAAAGTTTTTCAGCAATATTCTTGACAGCAACATTGGATTGTGCAACGAGCCAGATACCGCTCTTGCCAAGTGCTACTGCCATCTGAACGAAGAAGGCTATGACACTGGTTTTCCCTGTACCCGGTGGCCCTTGGATGATGGTAATGACATTTTGCGGTCCTTTAGACATCATGGCGTTGACGGCAGTGTGTTGGGATCCATTAAGCCGCTTGGCATCTATGGAAAGGCTCCTACAGACTTCAGATGACAACATGGGGTATTTGGAGGCACTGGTAAACCATTCATCAGGCCACGATATAGCGTCTTTATCCTTGTTGAACCAGATGTTCTGCAGCCACGGGTTATCGGGTGACTCAAGGCCCTGCAAAAGGCGGAGTAGATTTCGACTGCGGGCTTCCTCGGCTATAGTTGGAATGTCACGACCAATGCCAGTGATAGCTGTGATTCTTCGGCTTCCGATACTCAGCTCTCCTTCCTCGTTGAAGGTTGCGTATCGACCAAGGGCATCAATCTTGCCGCGTGCAGCAAATTTGCCGCTACCGTCTTCAACGATGATTCGAACTTGCTAGAACAAAAGACATAGATTAATGTCGTTTAAACGGGGAGGGATGTCATTTGCTCACCTCTTGTCTCCTGAATCGATTATTGAATACTTTAGAGGCAAGTGCATGCTCTTTATTTTTCGGATCATAGCCGCGATAATCGAAATCGCGATTGATTTGATCGGGCTTTTTGCGATCGAGACGCTGAGAATCGGTAGTAATCTTTGCAACAACGTCCAGAAACTAGGAAAAAACGATCATGAAATCTCAGCCGTATTGGAAACCACAAGACATACGCCCTCGTTCATACCATAGGTATTAATTCTTCTCACGTTACTGTATGTGGTGACAGCATCGTCAACTGAGCCAAGAAAAAATGCAAGCCATCCCCGCTTGACCGGCCCGAGGGCAGCGGTTCGCTGTTCGGGATTGTATGTTGCATTGCCGAAGGCTTGAGAAACTTGGTAGTCTGATATCTTTACTCCACCACCTAGCGCATCTTTGAGGATGCTAGAAATCCTGTTACGATTCTGTCCAGGAAAGGCGGACTGAATGTCGACAGCATTTTTGAGGAAAAGCCCTTGTTCTTCGTATAAGCTCATAGCCAGAGGGGCCAGGTCGAACGCAAAAAATGCCCCAACATCGCGACTCAGGAAGCTCATGAGTGACTGGTATTGTTCACTGTCAGGATCGTAGGTAGGTGTAGTCTCGATTCGTCGGTTTGGTGGGGAAAACTCGATGACAAGGGCAATTTCAGCGCTAACGATGGCCAGAGCAGCGAGCGCAATAGATTCTCCCCAGTACGCCACATCGAGACCAATGGGTGTGGCAACTTCAAAAAATGGTTCCAAATCTTGATATTTCAACTCCTTGTACGTCACCGTCGTTATTTTACATTCCGGGTCGTCTTTTCCTGTATCAATAAGAGCTTGCTTGAAGAGCATTACAGATCGCTTATCGGACATGGTGTGAGTGATAAAGAAACACGATGGAGCGAATTCTTGCCAGAGGATTCCACGCTGGGAAATGCCTGCACCCAGTTACCAAACAAGCAATTTACTATTGTAGGAATAATTGTGGGAAAATCTATCTATGACGTTTGCCAGCTTGATTTTTGGCCACCCCTCTGCAAATGTCTTTCTTGCAATGGGTGAGCACGACGTTTACTCGTCTCATATATCAAAGTCCGACATTGTCAGAAAAATGATGATATAGCTGTCTACGTCGTCCCGAAATAATAAGCATCCGTTTGACAGAAAACTTAGCTGACCCCGGAAAGAAGACTTTGTTCTTGTAATCTAGGTGCAGCTTCCCAAGCGAATTCTCCATGGACATATGATACAATGCGATGAGAATATCCTAGCTTTCCCGGAGAGTCAATTGCAATCCTTGTTACTTGTTTTGGAACAACAAAATTGGTCCAAAATAGATTGCATTTCGCTTTGCCTATCTAACTTTTTCCTCGGCGTTCTTCCTGACCAGTAGTGATGCTGGAAAAGGGGGATCGACAGTATTTTTCGTAGAAATTCTATGTATATGTAAGACGGTTGTTGTACACCTTCCTGGGAAATGATATTGAGTATGTGATCTGAATTTTGAAATCAGCCAAATTCACAAAGACGAGGAAACAGCAAACGCTGGGCATCGAGGGAAAGGGTGCAATTTCATAGATGATGTAACTGGAAAACACTGCAGAGATTGTATATCATTTTGCCTGTACGGTAGATTTATGGCGTCAAATTGAAAAGTACAGGAAACGATCATTGTTTGTGATTTGTTATCACCGATGAAGACTGGTTTTTGCATCGTCATAACATTCAACTTCAATTAAGAAGCATCGGGGAAATTACCAGATCGAACGCGGAGATGCCATCTTTTAAGAGCACACTTAAAGTGCAAAAGATGACTCTTGAGCCAGTAGTTTTCTTTCAGCAACGGGAGCATGCTGGAAAGTCATCCGAGCGAAGCGCATTTTCCGTGGTCTCGTATGACTGTTCGAAATTACATCAGAATATCTTTTTGTCAACCATGATGAAAGTCTTTATGGACAAGGAGTCTGAAATCAAGGAAGCCCCAATTTTCCTGCTATACTCTTGATAGTGACATTAGATTGCGCGGTTAACTTGACATTCCTGCTGGCATCCAAGCTTGCAATGATCTTGACAATAGCAGCAGCAATAACAATAGTTCTTCCACTACCAGGAGGTTTATGCGTAAGTACTCATTCACGTGGCCGATTGGAGAGGATTGCCTTCACTGCAGTTAATATGATATATTGTTGTTCCTGGAACCAGATTTCCCGGACAAAGGGAGGCATTGAAGAAGTTCACTGATTCTTGAGAACTTGAAGAACATTGATGTGTTGTGCCTCTGCCATTGTTGGGCCATCGCGACCTTCGGTATACACTTTCACATTTTAGACGTTAGAATTGCTGCTCACCATGACCAACTGTAATCAACATGTGTTGTATTGAACGTGAGCTCCGCAGCGAGTCGAGACCTCGACTCTATTCCAATATTCTAACAATTAGAATAAATTGCCTGGTAAAAATTCAGATCCTTGATACACGTGTCAAAATATAAATTTTGAGCTAGGAGCTGACCGACGTAGTCATCCTCAATTTTGTTCAACGCCATGACAGGTTGAAAGGTTGATATCTTCTCTGCGATTGGATTGGTTCAAGTGAGATTCCTGTGAAAGTTCATGACTACAAGCATCCGAAATAAATTAGGCACATACCTCTGTCAAAAAAATGGCCATGTTAATCATGGAAATTGAGTGCGTTTGAGACAGGTAGACTTAACAGACAGCCATATCTGGGTTGCTGTTATAGTCTTCCCAGTTTTGAACATCTTTCCTCCACGAAATAGGTCCTTCATA
>Ga0153944_1000963_pt1 | contig 12055 bp, 10 predicted proteins | sample TSNJ028MetaG_FD_104703 | JGI IMG/M metagenome (GOLD analysis project Ga0153944, IMG submission 104703) | Attine ant fungus gardens microbial communities from New Jersey, USA - TSNJ028 MetaG | ecosystem: Host-associated > Fungi > Mycelium > Unclassified | place: USA: New Jersey, Wharton State... | reverse complement strand
TTCGGAAGCGTACTTATGAAGGCATGAGAGAAAGTACTGTCAAAGTTGAGACCCATGTCTCTCCAGAGAGGGATCATCTGCATGACCTTCCTCAGTTGCTCTTCGGTCTGACAAAGGGCCAAGGTACGAATCCAGGTTGATTTCCTGATAGGAGGATGGCGAATATCCGGTTTGTGACCGAGTCGCGGTTTCATGAATTCGACATTCTTGTTGAAAAGCTGGACTTTATGGTCTGCATTTCTCGCACACACAGATATTCTCCTAGTCCTTTTCCGTCGGTCAGCAGCTGGTGATGCAACTTCCTTTGGCGCAGCTGTTTTCGCAGGTTGGGACTCAAGTTGAGGGGCAGATTTGACGGCGACGTGTTTCGACTGGGCCTCTGCGCCCTCCGGCGCTTTCGACAGCGTAAGCCTGTCCTGGTTCTTTGGATCAAATTCGACCTTTTCTGATGCGTCTGGCTGCGGTTTTTCTGTGACTGATTTTCTCTTGAAAAGTCTATTAAACCATGATTCCTGTGCTGATCGACAAAATGTTAATCCTGAAAAAAAAGTCACAACTTGGAGACAATTTACTGCAAGCGGTCGTGTTTATTTTCCTTGATGAGCCCGAAGCAATGATTCTGTTGCAGGCTAAGTGCAAAGCTTGACGGGCCAGAGCACTGGCCATGATGAGCAACGCCAACACGTCAAAATTTGAAAACTTAAGCACGTGACCTTGTACTTCTGTGCTCCTCATTGAACCCCTACTGAACGTGGTTACCTAAGATTCAAATTTCACAACAAGGTGTTGGAGGAGAAGACATATAAAAATTAATTATGTGATCCTCTCAGCAACTTGGAGTGTTTAGTTAATCGTACGACGGTAAGACTGCTCAGTCAGGAGAGAGATATACTAGTCTGGGACGATAGAAACTGAAATATGTCATGTGCATTATACAGGCTCGCACGACGCTCATATTTCAACAGAAGGGACTGATTTGACATAACCACAATTGTCTGCAATTGCTTATCTGTTATCTTATATGGTTTCATTATCTGCTCTTATCTGGACGGGCCCCGGGAAACTCTTGTGGCGACCCGACCTACAGCGACCCGATCAAGGCTGCTTGTAACCGCAGAGCATAATAGTCAAGTTGCCTGTTTCAGCAACGTCTTGTGGATCTAAGGGCCCAGTAAAGCAAACAATCTCTTTCAAAGAACGTCGCGAAGTTGTGTTCTTCGAGAATTGACAGGTCACACAAACTGGATGATTTTAATTTCTTATTTGCCTATATCCTTCGCTCTGTTTCTGGCAAGCTAAAATCCTGTTTTGATAACAAAGGGTCTGATAGAGGTATATCGCACCTCGATCAAATGCACACTTGTCGATCCTTATACATTCTCACGGTCACTTCGTTCGTTGGCATCACTCGTTAAATGAAGCAGTCACCAGTTTCTGAGAGCAGTAACTGGTCTCGAACTCCCACTTGTGGTTGGGACGCGTTTCAATGCATCCAAATTGCATGAATCGGGATGTATTACCGGAGGACACGGAGAACAATGATGGTAACAATCGGGATTTCCTCTTTCGATATAAAGTGATTATTTCCGATAAAATAACACCTGATAACCCTTGATAAGACTGCGCGGCACTGATAAAGATTACGTTGGAAACATTAGTTTCCCTCTGTTTTCAGCCTAATGAGCTCTTGACGACTCAACATATCATGATCAAAAGGACAGATACTCTGAGCCTGGGTGGCACGAATTTAAAGGTAGGAAAACTAGACCCTCGGTTCTGTACTTTTCTTGGCTTACCGCAAAACAACAGTCTTTATCAATTTCTGACCGGGAACTCACACGGCACTGATAAGAGGTCTGGTGTGAGGACATGCTTATTGGACGATAGCAAGAACTACTTGCGCTGAATCAGCAGGATATGTTGTGTCCAGACGGCACCCTATGGTGGCAGAAAATCAGGGACATACGATATTGAATGGTATATATAGCTGACATGAGGGTATTCGAAATTTTCGACTACCTAACCCTTCCACAGTTTTTTCATTCCTTTCTAGTTGACATGGTCAACGTCACGTTCGACACGTGTAATTAAAACATTATCTCATGTCCTCGCCATGGAATAACTTTTTTTTCCAGCCCAACAGCTCGTTTATACGGACTCCGACACTGGGCAGCTCATCACTTATGGCTTGGGTGATATTGTATGGGTATTAACATCCACTGCTCTTGTGTGGATCATGATTCCTGGCGTTGGATTCTTCTATTCTGGCTTGCTGCGTAGGAAAAATGCCTTGTCGATGATTTTCGTCAGTCTACTCGGTACAGGAGTAGTTTCGTTCCAAGTAAGTGCCGGCCCTCTCCTTTCAGCTATCCATTATTAATCCTCGAAATATAATACCAGTGGTTTTTCTGGGGATACTCACTTGCCTTTTCTGACAACGCGAGTCGGTACATTGGCACCCTTCGTATGTCATTTTCTTTTCAGGAAAGATCAACCCTCTCACGTATGAGCAATAGGATACTTTTGTCTCAAAGGCGTTCTTGGTCAACCATCTGTTGGTAGCCCACGCATCCCTGGTTTAATGTTTGCAATCTACCAGTCTATGTTCGCCGCTATCACGTATGTGTTTGATCATATATTGTTTATTAGACATCTCACCAGTCAACAGCGCTGTCCTCGCCGTTGGTGCGACTGCGGAGCGTGGACGTCTTGGCCCTCTCCTTGTCTTCATTTTTGTTTGGTCCACTCTCGTATATGATCCTGTTGCATGTTGGACATGGAATCCCAATGGCTGGTCATTTAGATTGGGTGGTCTCGATTTCGCCGGAGGTACCCCTGTTCATATTGTCTCTGGAACTGCTGCTCTCGCCATTAGCGTCTACTTGGGAAAACGCCGTGACTGTGGCGTTGAGCATCTGGCGTATAAGCCTCACAATACCACACATGTCGTGATTGGCACCGTTTTCCTCTGGTTCGGTTGGTTCGGCTTCAACGGTGGCTCCGCCCTTGCTGCGAATCTCAGGGCTATTCAAGCTTGCGTCGTTACTAACCTCGCTGCTTCTTGTGGGGGGATGACCTGGATGCTCTTGGTAGGTCCATTTTGTCCAGATTGAACCCTCAGATAGATAGACGTCATCTTAGGATTATCGCATTGAGAGGAAGTGGTCTGCAATTGGTTTTTGTACTGGGGCTATCGCAGGCTTGGTAGCCATTACTCCTGCCTCGGGTTTCGTTGGTTCTCGTGAGCCCTTTGCCTTGATCTATGGCTATAGCTTGGTATCTCATAACTGACTAGCCGCTGCCGTCCTATTTGGTATTCTTGCTGGAACCATTTGTAATTTTGCAACACAGCTCAAATTTATCTTCGGCTACGACGACACTCTCGACGTGAGTTTTTCACCCTTTTTGATTGAGCGACATCTTATTGTTGATCATCTAGATATTCGCATCTCATGCTGTCGGCGGTGTAGTCGGTAATATTCTCACTGCCTTCTTTGCCCAGGCAAGCATTGCTGGAGCAGATGGTATGACTGTGATTCCTGGAGGTTGGCTTGATCACAACTGGGTGCAACTTGGATACCAAGTTGCGGAATCCTGTGCTGGCATGGCTTATTCATTCGTCATGACGGTAGGTCAGTTTTCCTCATTAAGACAGTCTAATCATCTGTGAAATAGAGTATCATTCTTTGGGCCATGCATTCAATCCCCTGTCTTCGTCTTCGTGCTTCTGAAGAAGCTGAAATTCTGGGTATCGATGATGCAGAGATGGGTGAATTCGCGTACGACTATGTTGAGTCCGAACGGGAAATCAGTCCTAGCGCCAAAGCCACGAATGATAACGAGAATTTCATCCGGGAGCACGGCCAACATAAATCAGGCTCAGGTATAGTTGAGGAAAAGCTTGTGCGCTCTGCTTCTTAGTTCTTATTTATCATATCTAGACCTGCTCTTTTGTATTCTAGTACTTGGTGTATTTTCTCTTGACTCTCAAAGGTTCTATATCTTTTACTGAGGCATTTAATCTTGGCTAGTAATAAAGACAATGCAGCATTGCATTGATTCAGGGATTTGAATGGAACTGAGACAAGCATTGGCCACGGAGGCACAGTGAGTAGAAATAGGCCCATGCTGAGGAACGGACTGTGCACATCCTGTTATTGTCATTTCCATTTTCTTGATTTCAGTCGTATATCTTGCATATCACATCAGGAAACTGGTCTAACTGTTCTATTTTCATTGTGATAAGTAGAAAATCAGCCCACAATATGGTTCAATAAGTAGAAGAAAAAAACCCCTCCATTTGTTGAATCAATAAAACGAGTCCATAAGTGATTGAAGTGATCTCAAAGAAAGTTCACAGCGACTCAGGAAATATATATATATATATAATGATCACGAGGACCAAAAATAAGAATCTGATCCTAGAGATAGCTCAGCTACAGCTTGAATACTGTAACCATGCAGGTATATCATTCACAAGGCAAACAGATCATCCATTTCTGCATGCTAAGTCGTGGACAGGAGAATAATACTAAATGACAATTTCGCTCACTACGGACTCAAAGTGTATCTTTATCCCTGTATAACGCTTAACCCTGGTCTAAGCAGTGTTCTCAATGAACCATCAGTCAAAAAACTGTCCGCCGTTAACAGATATCTAATGGCCATAGACCTGTCAAGATAGAGTGGGAAATACTGGAATTCACTTACTGTTTGCCCCGTGGTGAAAGAGGAATCCTTAGATGCTAAGTACGATACAAGGTGAGCAACTTCTTCAGGCTTTCCAACTCTTCCGATAACTGTCTTTTCAGCTTCCTAAAGCAGTATGAACATGTGAGCCCCTGCCGAGATACGAGTCTTACGCGATGGAGGAGTTTTTCTAGTTCGTCCGAATTGAAAATAAACGATTGCACTATATCCTATTCAATGTGACGATCAATTTTGTTTGGTGCTCGCTCACGTATAGGGGTTTTGACTGGACCTGATATACCATAGGGAGTCAATGTTTGCAGGCAAAACCGATTCAGAATGGCATACCGGGTGCATAAGCATTGACAGTGATACCATGCTTCCCGAGCTCTTGAGCTGCATGATTCAGAATTGATAACATCATATCCTGTCTTTAGTCACAGACGAGTGCCTACCTGCACTCTGGGTTAGGCCCCTGACAGCGAACTTCGAGGCCGAATATGATGGGGCAAAACCCACGCCTGCCAAGTTTCCCAAGACTGCACATAATGTTATCGAGTACGCTCAACATACCTTGTTTTGATGTCACGGAGGCAGCACCAATAATTCTTCCACCTCTTCCTTGAGCGATCATTGCCTCAGCAGCGTATTTATAACAGAGATAGACACCGCGAGCGTTGACGGACATGGTTTGATCCCAGTCATCGACAGTTCCCACTGCACTTTCTATGAGTTCTCATAGAGAGAGAGATACGAGAGGTTATTACAAACGTCTGACCGGGCAGGACGTATGATTCCTGCGTTCGCCACCATCTGTAAGATGTGAACCTCATGTCACGGAACACTGAAGGAACGCTGAAGGTTGGGAGCCTCACCACGTGTAAACCACCTAGACTTTGAATCGTGTCATTGACCATTTTCTTTACTTCGCTCTCTTGAGATACATCTGCTGGGTGTATATACGCACGTCTCCCGCTGGTAGAGATTTCTCGATGCAGTGCGTCCAACGCTGGCATCTGAGAAGACAAATCGTTAAGGGCGATGTCGAAACCATCTTTGGAAAGGCGGCGAGCGATCGCTTGCCCAATGCCTCTTGAAGCACCTGTCACGATTGCAATCCCCAATGTCATTCTCAATGAATGGGGAAATATACGGGGAGTTCCTCTTATCTTCCCTGAAATTCTTTCTCATGCCAATAGGAGACTGAGTCAGCCTCACAGGGCAGTCTTCTATTCTCAATGAATCAGTTCTATGGTTCTCATGTAGACGACTGAATCAGAAACATCACCTCAACTATTGGTCTGTCATGCGATAGAAGAATCATTTTTTGTGCACTATATCCAAGATAGCGCTTTGACACCTGTTAAGATGTCAACTAGGTACAGTCAGTACTTGTAAATAGTCCAGAAAATATAACAATATTTACCTCAGCCCTTGAACTGCAGAACTGAGGTGTGAAGAAGCCATAGTACCTGAAGTGTCCTCTAACCTACTGATGACAGCCATTAGTGATAAGAAGATCAAGAGACTTGAGACGAATAAGAAAATAACCGAGGAACACAGAACCATAACAACAACATCATTGGTATCTGACAGATATCCTTTCTTTTTTTTTTAGCTGCAGTGATTGTTCTAACAGTTAGGCAACCAGTAGAAACAAGTGGGTCATCACATTATTGAAAATGGATCCCAGCGGCTATAGCCCCGCTGCCCCTGAAGCTTGGGCGTTGTCAGTAGAGTACTACTATGTATCTGACTCACTGTGTCTTAGCACTTGTTTGCTTGTTGTGGCATATAGGTACAGAATGCACACACTCTACCCTACATGTATCGCTTTGTCAAGATGACAGCTCAGTGTAACGTAAAATGACACTACCTAAATTGCCACGTCACAGCCGCGTTACCATCGTTTGACACCTGACAAGGTTCTATGTCAGGGTCCCGCATAGCCACTCACGGTGTTTTAACCACTTTGGACATTTAAAGCGAATAAGTCACTTCTATTCGGACTGTGACCAAGCACCATGTAATAAATTGGTGGATTAAAAAAATATATCTAGCAATTTGTGCTTCAGGATGATGATCTTGTACAATCTCCTCATCATCCAACTTGGGCAGGGAGCTGACCAACGTCACGCTTTGCCATTGAAGCCGTGTCTGATTGGTTGATCCCAATCAACGCATCGAGTAATGACCCTGGCTCGACGCAAGCGACAATTCTCATGCGGAGTTGATGTTCCTAAGTGTGACAGATGTGACTAGCTAAAATGCGTGAAGACCCTGAAAGTGGCTTAAACCACCATAGGGGATGGTATAAAGTAATGAGTCTCAGGGGTCACCTATCAAGGTAGGGAGGGAAAAGTAACTACCCGTTCTTATATCTACCCAGTGTCTCGTTATTTACATTCCTGCCAAAGGGAAAATATATCATGAGTGTCACGATGAGGCGATATAAAGGTTGTCATATTTCATTGCGTTGATGTAATGACTCGGGTGCGGCAGTACACTTTCAGAGTCCCGATCTACCATATCAAGGACTGACAATGGGATATGAATGATATGGGCGTGACAATATCACAAGGATAGGACGTTCAAATGCTTAGAATTGAAACTCCATGCGTTCGTTGCTACGCGAATATGAAATAATGAGAATCACAGAGAAAGTAGACGAATTGGAAAGAGATGCAGACGGCACGGATGCCAAAATACTAAAATTACTCCCATACGACACCCGGGAAAGAGTCTTGAGTCTTGCGGTACTTACTGTCCCTACAGTCATTTCGCCCACTTGAAGGTAGTGCCACTCTTTCATCCTCCAAGTCAAGCTGCACAATCATGACCGTACCTCATATTTGTTGACCTGTACATCCATATCTATGTCAGGAAGAATATAGAACAATTTGACTACTGAGGAACAGTACGTTATTGGGTACCAATGACAATTACAGCGTTCCAATGGTTGATGACTTGACGATCACGCATGACAGACCCGGTTATGTGTTGTTACCGCGGACTGTATATGTACACCGCGTAATAAATTGTTGAACAAAAACTTGATACACTCAGTGCGACAGACCGGTGAAACCCGGACAGTCTCATTTCCGAATAGCATGAGAATATTTTCCAATGGGGTCAAAAGAACACGGCCTGCCTGTAACTCACTCCCAGGCCAGGCCAACTTGACAGTTAAATGTCTGCCGTGTAAGGAAGATATGTTCACCCACTTTTTCTTCTTTTCATGGAGGCCCTCAAGAAAGCATTTGAAGACAAGAAGGCCAAGGGATGTTCATTTTCTCGTATTTTTACTTGAGTTTCATCCCGCAACCATTAGGGCTCTGCCGCTTTCATAGCTTTTGTCACTGCTGGTTATCCTACCAAAGATGACACTTTGTCTATCCTGCTAGCAATGCAATTCGGAGGGGCCGATATAATTGAACTCGGTGTGCCCTTCTCAGATCCCGTTGCAGATGGACCTATAATTCAAAAATCAAACGCAGTCAGTGCTAACAACGCTCTACTGCTACCCGCTCATACCTCTTCAGATTTCTCTCAAAAATAGAACTGACTATTCAACTGTTCTAGCTCTTCTGAGGGCTGCTCGGGACAAAGGTCTCGTCGTCCCTGTTCTGCTTATGGGTGCAGTATGAATTTTGATCTTTGACATGAAAAGTTTGAATGTCCACCCAGGCTACTATAATCCCCTTCTGGCTTATGGAGAGGATAAAGCTATTCACGATGCTGCCACCTCAGGAGCTAATGGTTTCATCGTGGTCGATCTTCCACCTGAGGAGGCCGTCGGATTTCGAAAGAAGTGTGCTAACATGCAGTTCGTAATTCCTGCCAGTTGTCGTCTATTCATACTGATCCTGGTTAGACTTTCATATATACCATTGATAGCACCTTCAACAACACTCGAGCGCATAAAATATCTATGCTCAATCGCTGATACTTTTATCTATGTAATTTCCAAGGTACCGTCTCTCTATTTCACCCTCAATGTGCTCATGCTCATATAATTTGTATGAACAGATGGGAACTACAGGATCTTCTGAGGGAAGAAAACTCAACGCTGAGCTTCCAGTTATTTTGTCGCGTATTCATTGTTTCACGCATTTACCGCTTGCTGTAGGCTTTGGAGTAGCGACTCGATCTCACTTTGATTATGCCGTAAAAGCTGGAGCAGATGGGGTAGTCCTTGGCAGCAGGCTCGTCCAGATCATTGATGAGTCCCCTCGTGGAGAAATTGCAGACAGAGTCGAAAGATGTTGCCGACAGATTTCTGGCAGAGGCGAACCACTCCGTCTTCGTTCTCTATTTCCTGCGACATCGCAGGACACAAGTCAAAATCAAGCCATTGGATCAATTAAGACTCCTGGCCTACCCTCGCGATTCGGAAAATATGGGGGTCAATATGTTCTGGAGCCGCTCGTGGATTGCCTGGTAAAGTTAGAAGCGATGCATGAATCGGCGATGGCCGATCCCGGATTCTGGAAGGAATTCCGTAGTCACTTTGATTACATTAATAGGCCATCCGATCTCTATCTTGCTAAGAATCTTACAGAGGATGTTGGTGGTGCCAACATCTGGCTCAAGCGCGAAGATCTGTATGAGTGTCTCCAATCTCTGTTTCACTTGCAACTAATATGTTCATTGAGGAATCACACAGGGTCACACAAAATCAACAATGCTCTCGGGCAGGTTCGTCATAAGACCAGACTCGGAGAAGGAAAGAAGGACTTAAATCGCTTTTAGGTCCTTTTGGCCCGCAGATTAGGGAAGAGCCGCATAATTGCTGAAACTGGAGCTGGACAGCACGGTCTTGCAACCGCCGCTGTATGTGCAAAGTTCGGCATGGAGTGTATAGTATACATGGGCGCAGAAGATGTCCGTCGACAACCACTGAATGTTCTCGGTATACAAACACTCGGAGGAAAAGTGAGCATCTGCGCGAGTTTTCCAGCTTGACTCACACTGAATAACATAGGTTGTACCCGTCTATTCAGGCTCCTGCACATTGAAAGATGCAGTCAATGAAGCACTCCGTGATTTTGTGAAAAACCTTGCAACAACATACTACCTAGTTGGCTCTACCATTGGACCGCACCCATTTCCTACCATTGTCCGTGATTTCCAGAAAGTCATAAGTGAAGAGATCAAACAACAGCTTCATGAAGCACGGGGATAACTCCCAGACGTCGTTGTTGCATGTGTTGGTGGTGGTAGTAATGCCATTGGTAGCTTCTACGAGTTTATCTCGGAAAAGAATGTCCGTCTTGTTGGGGTAGAGGCCGGAGGAGAGGGTTAGGCAACGTTCGCTTATCCTCCTGTTGAGCTGATCCAGACAACAGGTATTGATGGCATGAAGCATAGTGCAACCCTTACGGTGGGACAACATGGTGTTCTACATGGTACCCGGACGTACATCTTGCAGGATAAAGATGGTCAGATTTTCAGAACCCACTCTATCAGTGCGGGCCTTGATTGTCCTTATGTTGGGCCTGAGCATGCTTGGCTTAAAGACACAGGCCGTGCAGAGTATGTAGTATCTACAGACGAACAAGCCCTACATGGCTTCAGGATGCTAATACAGAAGGAGGGTATTATACCTGGTGAGTTGACTTCATGGCTTGTTCCAATTCCTCATCTTATTCCTATTAGCACTGGAATCTGCACACGCGATCTGGGAGGCCATTCGCATTGCCAAGACCCTTCCAAAAGGCAGTGATCTCGTTGTTGTGAGTTCACAATCGTATGGACTTACAAATTCTCAAAAATGTGGTTGACAGTGCCTGTCTGGCCGTGGTGATAAGGATATCGAACAAATCTCTAAGCTGATACCCTAGATTTTTATGGGATCAAGAGTACGTATTATGTTGTGTAACTTACTGTCTTATAATTTTTCTTGGTGGTTTATCTGTAAACATATGTTTAAAACCACATTTAATGCAAACTCAAGATAATGATTAGTCGGCAGAACTTTGTATTGGCTGTTAAGGTTGTAACAATATCTGTTCTAAGAGTAAAACACATTTATTTTATCCTGAATTTGAAAGTATGTTCTATCCATGACTCGAAGCTCAGGGTCAAGAGTAGACTTTAGCTTCCCTTACCTGTTGATGATACCCTGAGGGTATATCCAACCCTAGCTACACGGCTTTTAGCGGCAGACACAGGTAGATAACTGAAATAAAGATGATTTAGTCGAAGGGGATGATTAGTGTGACATCAACTCAGCGTAGATTTCTGTTGTGGTATGACCCAGATTCTTGAAGACAGCTGACATAAAATGTGATGAATGGTTTCGAATTTCGTTCCCACCCTGATAAACAGATCGTCAACTACACCTGCACTCATCTTTCCTACCTGAATTAAGCTGAACAGCTCAAGGAGTTCTTGACTATGGCAACGACAGTTGAGATTAACGATGCTTACTTCTGCTCACACATCAAAGAAGTGGTAAGTTGTCTGAGGTTCCTACAAAGGTCGGAACTTGACTATCATATCAGTGCGAAGACTGCAGTTACGATGGGAGAGAAGATAATGACGCATTCTATGGTGTGAGTCGTACTCCATTACTTCCTTTGGTGTACATACTAATCTTTATCAAGTTTGACACTATAGATCGTGAGCCAATCGATCCTCCGAACGTTTCCCAGAACAAGGACGGCATTTATCAATGCAAGAAGCATGGCCAAACCAGCGAGTGTCTGAAATTCCAATCTTGTGTTTTGTTTGACATAATCAACTTCAGCTTGCAATCAATGTTTCGGCTGGAAGAAGCAAATCAACAAGTTACGCACTGCTGCCAAGAAGGCAGGCAAATCTTGAGTTCGCAAAGTTTGTTTTGGAATCATTGATCATGAATATTGAGATTGATATTGATGTGTCATTACAATGTATAATGCAAGCCTACTTTGTCGGATAATCTTTTGTCCTTCATCATCGACCGAAAGGAGAGGCTAAGAGATAGAATAGTCAGATAACAATAACTTCACAATGAAGCCTTTCAATATGAGAATATGAGTTGATCTAGAAGGCATTAAATTGATACTGTCAGAGATTGAGTCAATATGCAGATATGATGTTGATGCACCCTCGACTCATTGTCTGGTTCCTCGTGAGCAATCAATCCCTTTCCGCGGTTCGACTGAAGTACCTGGAGACTATATTACTACAATATTATCGCTCAGCTCAAGAATATCGGTGGAGACGTACAAGATCCTACTATGTAATTGTGCTGAAAGACAAGCATTGACAATCATTAACCTATTGCTATCGCCGGTTGTCAATACTACTGTAGTACATTGAATGAGACCTTGGATATTGACTGGTCCGAGAGGCTGCAGTTGGATACGATGAAGTCCTA
>Ga0153944_1000948_pt1 | contig 12142 bp, 14 predicted proteins | sample TSNJ028MetaG_FD_104703 | JGI IMG/M metagenome (GOLD analysis project Ga0153944, IMG submission 104703) | Attine ant fungus gardens microbial communities from New Jersey, USA - TSNJ028 MetaG | ecosystem: Host-associated > Fungi > Mycelium > Unclassified | place: USA: New Jersey, Wharton State... | reverse complement strand
GCGCCGCCATTGAGCACGCCACTCATCCGACCAAGACCATCAGCGACCATGGAGTCAGAGTCACCAGGGGAAAAAGGGCTCACTCTAGAGAGAGAACAGAGTGTTCACACTCCTGATCTGACTTTTATCATCTTAAACATTTACTTATGGTCACAGCGTAGTTAGTTCTCAATCAATATATTGGAGTTGTCTACTCGATTCGGAGATTTCACTGTTTCTCAACAAACTCTTAACAAATACAGATCTAAACAACCATTCGATCTTAATTGATCGTGGACGTTGTGAACGGAGTAGTCGCGAATCCAACAGCACCAGTGGCAGAGTTGTAGACCGTATAGAAACGCTCGAGGAACGTCATGCCGTTTATGAAATCGAAACCTTCACCACTCGGGGTCCCGAGACTACCAACAATGAGATACACACTGTTGGCAGATCCTCCGATAGCTGCGTTAAGGGCTCGAGGCCAGATTTGAGCGTTGGCTGTCATCTCATAAGTGACCTGGCATTCGTCAAGTGAGCTGAGATCATGCATTATTGATAAGAGAGAAGGGCTTACACCGTTGATGGTAAAGAACAAACTCTGCAGGTTTTGGAATTGTGCCGTAGTAAGGCGAAGCAAGCCTGTGTTGTTATCGGGAACAGCACCTGTGGCTCGCTGATAGGCGGTGACAGCATTGGAAGCAAGAAGAGTGAGAGTAGTGCCTGACGATTTCCACGTTGAACGTTAGAGAGCAGAAAACTTGAAGGAAAACTTGTTACCAGTGTCAACAATACCAGCGGTAGTTGACAAGATGGTGGTAGAGGTGCCATAGCGAATGGACTGATTGATACCCCAATAATCCCTGGCCGGCAAAGTAGAGGTGTGAGGACTGATATCTGATATGAGCACCGAGTCATTGCGTCAGATAGATGGGGTCATACGCCATGTTGATGGTCCCAGTGAACTTGCTGGAATCAGTTCCGCCTGAAATCAAAACAATCAGCATGGATATTGTCATATCCGGAAAAGATGACTGACCCCATGTAAGTTGACCGTTTTCGGATTCGATGGAATCGGTCGGCTCGAAAGAGATACCGATCTCATTAGCGGTGATAGCACCACTGCTGAACAAGTTGTCGGTCACGGTAGGTATGAGGGAACCGGTGGCCGGAGACAGCGTTCCTGAAATAGCTGCATCAGCAACATGTGAAAGTTGATATACAATAACAGCACCTTGCGTAAGATCGGTGGGGCCGATGCTACAACCAACAGGATTGAGTCAATGCTCGATTGTTCTGGTAGAAACCCACCCCAAGATACCGTCTGTACCTTGAAAGCCACTTGACTAATTATCATAATAAAAATGAGTACATTGTTCATCATGATCACATCGCTGGTATTTACCCTGCTTGCAACACCGATAGATTGTCTAGAGATAACCAGCGAGCCAAGGGTAACAGTGTCCGTGAACTCGGTGCCTAAGAGACAAATCGGCTAGTCATTCAAACCGCGTCGACAAACTGGCATACCTGAGAATGATCCCGAACCATATGTCACTGACTTCAAAAGAAGATGAGTTTAGTGAATTGTCCTGCAAGAATCAATTGTACATACAACACTGTTGCTTGTCTGCACACTGGTTGATGTTCGAACGTATGAACGCCCAGATCCGACCCAAGTATTGGAACTAAAATGACCCGTCGATATAAATTCATGCTAAAAAAAAGGATCCGTACCTCCCAGTGTCGACGATGAGATCGTCTGTGATAGAAGAATGATCAGTAGCCTCATCGTCACCATCTGGACCAGAGCGTACAGGTCGTGGCAGGAGAACCAACACCGACAGATGCGATGTAACTAACTAGTTGATTGTCAACAGGCTGATTGACAACTGCCGCCTCTTCAACGGTGAGTTCGCCCCCATGGATTAATTTCGAACGGGCCTTCAACGCCTTCGCACGGTTCAGGTCATGTTGAAGGAGGTTGCGTGTGCTGGTCGTGTTGACACGCCTCGAGATAGGAAGTGTAATGGGGGAGTTGCGGACCTGAACGACTGGGCTCGCAGCCACAGACAGAGCCAACAAAAGCGCAGTAAGAGTAATGGTTGGGAACATTTCGCCTTCGAGCTGCTTGCGACAATGCGGTCTGTGAGAGCCTTATATCCTCGTCTGAGCACCAGCAACCACATGGACTCCCCTGCCATCTTGTTCAGTCTGAGAACGTGGAATATGCCTTTTTTTCCGGAAAGGCCCCCTCCTGCACTGATGATCATGTTACCATATGTTACCATATGTTCTCAGATCACGTATTCGGGGGTCAAATCCTGAGGACATCATTTTGATAAGACTGGGTGAGACAAAGAAGCCTGAGCCAGACAAGGACGAGAACAATTCGTGCTCACAACGAGCTTCGCTAACACGAGGATTCTTCGACACATGCGCAATGGCACCTCGAGTATCAGTTTGCGCTGGGAATGATAGCAAATATAATGGGTGATAGACGAGTGTGTCGTACTCCTCAACCAATGGTGATATGTCCATGTTCAATCCCATGCTCCCGACTCGTCTTTCTCTGACACCTGATCGATATAAACTCAATGAGAATTTCCAGCTTCTCACAGACGAATCTCATGCATAAGAATAACGTACACAATGTAAATTTATCGAGAGCAGTACATGAAGCCTTCCATGGTGGATACTTGAGCAAAGCGAACCTTTTTTTAACCTGGACGACGGGAGAACAAAGGTCAGGTCATCATCAAAAGCACTGGTGCAATTGACGCACATATCAACCACTAATCTTCCGACCAGGTTCCAGTTTTTCTGCCACTTCATCTCCTTCGGAGCCTAACTACGTCGCTTTGATGGTGCAACTCTGGGGCTCCACCAGCATCTGCCATAAAGCCAACTTGCCGGAGCGGCACAATCATACATCAACTTACGATGACTAAAATCTCCTAAAATCACGAAATCCGAGTAGAGGTCCGAGATAAATCCCACAGCGCACATTCAGATGTCAAGTCGCCGCTTGAATTGGGATGTTGTTAACCGAACTGACAGTGTGGTGTCATCATCTAGACTTGTCACATAGTCATGCTCTGCCATATTGGCTACACCACTAGAACACCACTGTTACATGATCTAGAGGTGGCCAATAAAGGGGGATCTCTGTAGATTCACAGACAGCAGCAATCAGACAGAATGGATTTGTTACAGCCTGAAGCTTTTGCCACTCAGGTTACAACCTTTGGTGGAAGAATTTGTAGAGTGGAAGAAGAGCTTGTATTGTGTTAGGGAGGAGGACAAGAGATTTGAGTGTACAGAATTACACTGCAGCACTAAGACCTATATAAGTAAGCAACCATAGGATGATGAGTCAGTTAAAAGTACTAGCACAGAGAAAGCTTTAGAAGGCTAAATTGCCTATGCATATGGGAGAAGTGATCTGAACAAAGGATGAGAGTATAGAAGATATTTTAATCATGACAGCATTGACCAAGGATGGTTGAAGGAACTTGAGCAGAAGGAGCCCAAAGTGCCAAGCTGCATACCCTTATGTACTATTACACTTGAACCATACATTTACATCTCTCAACTCCATGACATCTTATGCCAATGACATCAAGAAAAGTCCTGCTATTCAACCCTTTTATGGTGAACCACAAGACTTTGACTGTGTTTTTTGCTATATCATTCATTTTCTTTTTTGTTGAGTCTGCTGCCATGGTAGCAAGAGGCAAGGGAGGGGATGTATATGGAGAAGCCTGGGAGAGGCCACAACAATGAAAATCCTGAAAGGAAATTCATGCTCGGCATCTCGGCACAGACCAGAAAATCTGACATCAGATTTTCAGTCACCCACTTAGTCCGAATAGTCGGCTGTATTACCCCTGAGCGAGATGTTCTTACAGTTCAAATTCGCCGATGTCTGCCGGAGCTTGCACTTTTCATCAACCCCGATTTTTTGCGTCTTTTCTCTCTTTGATTCCACTCAGGATAAGCGCCTCTCGAAGTGAAGTATAATTCGAAATGGCCTCTATATTTGTCGATATGCTGGCGAGCAGCGCAGATGTTCAAAATGACCCTTGGCGCGCTTAGGTTGATACGTATACGAATTCTAGGTCCAATTTGGAACCTCCCTGTCATGGCGGAGTTAGCTTCGATCTATTCGTGGTACCGGCTCGTACATAAACAAGCCTGCGAGAGCACGCTCACATAGAAGCCTGGATTCCTGTCTTCGCTCCGTTCCTACTTCACCTTCAGAAGGAGAAAGCTCCATTTGGACCAATTATTACTATCGTACTCGAGCTCGAGTCACGAGTCCTGCCTTCTTTTCATAAGTCTCTCGTTTTAGTCAACCCCTTAATTCTTCCATTCGAGATATCAATTATGTCTGGACTTTTCAAGCTCTCACTTTCTGTCCTCGTCATTGGACTGGCTATCAGGATTATGAGGCGTAAAAGCAGGCTTCCTCTACCACCAGGTCCTCGCGGACTTCCAATCATTGGGAATACATTCGACATCCCATCAGTCAACATGGCACAAACATACTTGAGATGGACAAAGACTTATGGTACGTGTTATCCATGTCTACCAAACAGGTAGAGTGAGAGGAAGGATGGTTTCTTAGGCTCAGACATAATTTATCTGGAAGCACTGGGGAGGAAGATAATCGTCCTGAACAGTTATGATGTTGCGGTTGAATTACTCGACAAGAAGAGCCATATCTACTCTTCTAGGTGGGTTCTCTTTTTTCAATTTCTTTCCGAAATTTAACCGCAAATAGACCACAGACAACATTTTTATGTGAGCTGTATGTTCTCTACCCCAAATCCTTACTTCGATATGACTCATTCGCGCAGAATGGACCTATGGTGGCCTTTTGCAATCATGCCATATGGCGAAGATTGGAAACTACGACGACGAACTTTTGTGCAACATTTCCCTCCGTCAGATGCCCATATTCACCAGCCCAAGGAAATTCACTTCATTCGCACACGATTTCTTCCTCAGCTTGTGAAATCGCCTGATCAGTTCATGGATCACGTTAGACAGTTAGTCATCTAATCTTTCATGGTTGGTCCTTGACTCCAACCCTAATCCGATTTGATGAACTCCTCTGCAGCTTGGTCACTGGACTCTTGATTTCGCTGGCCTATGGAATTATTCCCAAGCCTCAAAATGATCCCTTGATCCACCTTGCGGGGGAAGCAATGAGAGTGTCTGCGACTGGCGCAATTCCTGGGAAATTTCTTGTCGACGTGTTGCCATGGCTGAAATATGTGCCGGAATGGGTCCCTGGTGCTAGCTTCCAACGCCTGGCAAAGGAATGGAAGGAATTATGGAGAGATTTCACGAATACCACGTTCCAGATGGCAATGGCGAGTATTGTGAGTTTTAAGTCTAATTGTCAATGACAATAAGATATGAACTATGACAGTCACAAGGAACTGTTGACCATTCTTTTGTGTCCTTTGGTTTAGAGGCTGCGGATGGGAAGCTGGATACCGAGAAATGGAAGGAGATGATTATACAGACGGCTTCAACAATTTGTGCTGGTATAGTTTTTTTTTGGACTTTGAGTCTATGTAGTGCCTCATTTGAACTTGCAGCAGGAGCTGATTCAACCGGAGCTGCGATCGTCGTTTTCATCCTTGCCATGGTCTTGAATCCAGATGTCCAAGCCAAAGCACAGGCAGAGATTGACCAAGTGCTCGAACATCGGAGGTTACCGGAATTCAGCGACCAAGTCTTTTTACCATACGTCACGGCCATTATGAAAGAAGTCTTGCGGTACGTCCATTTCTGGGACCGGGTCATCTATTCGAATGCTCTCTGACACAATGACGTACACTCGACAGATGGCAGCCGGCCAATCCACAGGGTGAGTTCATCCTCTTTGTTGATCAGTTGACTGGCAATAACTTGAACAGCTGTCCCACATCTCAATACACAGGATGATAATTATTTAGGGTACTTTATTCCCGCAAATTCCATCATCATTCCCAATCTCTGGTAAATAATACTTTCATTTCAACGGATGAAATATTGAAAGTAGTCGCATTCAGGGCAATGTCTCGGGACGAAAAGCGCTATCCAGAGCCCGAGGTGTTCAGACCCGAGAGATTCCTAACTACTGATGGGAAACTCAATCCCGACGCCGATGACCCGTTCGACTTCGTATTTGGTTTCGGAAGAAGGTATGTTACCGTCCCTAAACCGAACTCGAATCGACAACTAACATTGAGGTTTGTTCAAGAAAATGTACTGGGAGTCACATCGCTTTATCCTTGCTCTGGATGGCGATAGCCTCCATGCTCGCCACGTTCACAATCAGCAAACAAAAGGACGAATTCGGGAACATCATTGAACCAGTTGTGGATTTCAAGTCCGCTAATATCGTTGCGTGAGTTCTTCTCCTTCCGCTTGTAACATACCAGTGATTTACTAAGAGACATCAGACTCCCTTTACCATTCAGATGTTCAATACTCCCACGCTCGCAAGAGTCCGAAAAGTTGATTACCGCTGCTGCGGACTATGACTCCTGATCCATATTTGTACATTTGTACGAGAAAACAACACGCTCCTTCCTTTACATGTAGAATTTGCAAAAACAGGTCTTGGATGTAATTACATGCCTTAAGTTATGTTACCCTTGTCAACCCTTCCATTACGAATGAATGCTTATCGGCCCGGGAACATCAATTGCAACATAAGGAAACGGATTGACTACTACTTCGCATTACTGTACAATGGAATATATATATAGTGCCGTCATAGCTAAGCGTCCGTGCCTAATTACGACCTGGAATTCTGAATTGGTGAACCTGAGATGCCAGTAATGGATGGATGCAATAAAGACTGAAAAAAGATGTGAGAATGAGCAAGACAAGGGACTCAAAAAGTGATGTTGAATAGCCAATGGCCATCGACACTCATACGAGAGGAAGGAGAGGGAAAAGAAAATCGTATTCATACGAACCACAAAAACATCGAACAAAATAAAGGATGTAATCAATAGAACAGAACAGCGGTATGTAGTAATGGTACAGCACATGAAGATATTGACAGGTCTGCCTTGAGCAGAAACAAAAATGGGGGATACCGACGTCATGACCAGGAAAGCGTTAACAACCAAAAAGAGAAAAACCACCGAGAGAAAAGACAACGCCAGAATTACTAAATCCGCGCTAAAAAAAAAAAGAAATGTAACAATAACAGGCGTCTAAACACCAGTTAAGGGGAAAACACATAAAGTAAACGTAGTCGTGACCAGAAGAGAGAAAAAAAGAAAGGAAAAGAATCTATTACATGCTACAGGCAAGAACTTGATAGTGGCGGTAACTATGAACTGCGTAATAGGTGGAATATTGCAATGCCTTCCTTCAGATGGCATACAAAAATGCAATTGCAAACAAGTCGTATCATCTCAAAGTAAAAAAATGTAATGGTGTAATGGAGAAAAAGAAACATAGAATGCATGCAGACATCAAGAAAACTGAAAACTAGAAAAAGAAAGAAAGCCAGAAGGGACAACAAGTTCAGGAGAAAAAAATATAAAGCCAGACTGAGAACCGATTGTCCGAAGCTAAGCTGTGAAGAGTTTCTCAGCGTGTAGCAATTTTGATCATCTGAACAAATTCAGCATAGTGCCCTTCAAAATGAGTCAATTGCTGGGATACTCACCTCCCGTGCCCATTTTGAGATTTTCTTCGTTTCACCGGGCATCTTGGACTTGCTCCTCAGCTCAGTTGTAATCCACTGTGCCGACAATTGTTGGGTAATCTGCCCATGTGGGAATGTACACGCCAAATCTCCTAGAATCCCGTACGACAATCTCATCGTCGCATCAGTCTTGTCTTCATCTCTAAGGCATCGTCGGAGAAGCTCGAAAACATTGTCAAGATACGGCAATAGCCGTGGTGCTGTACTCGAGATTGAGTCAGGAGGAAGGCTTGTTGACATGAGAAATACCTTTGTCAGTATTCTTGAAGCCGGAGATAATACCAGTGTAAGCCTCCAGGATACCTTCTCTCAACTGGGACACATAATCCACAAGATCATAGTCAAGCTGTAAAATACCTCTTAATCCTCATACATTTGGGAAAAATGGATGCACCACTCACCGGGTTGGGCTCCACCTGGCCCGCCTGCACAAGCACATTCATCGTCGTATCAAAGTAAGGGTCAAATGCCGGCCCAATCGCTAGAGCAATGTCTCCAAAGCACGACAAAATTGACACCTTCACGCTCCTATTCATGTCAACTTGCAAATCCTCTAACAACACCGTCATAAACGATTCCGCATATTGCGCACTTCCTTCCCCCAACGCACGGGAAATATCACCGATAAGCCCAACAGCAGTGCTACACAACTGCGTATCCTGATATGCTTGGAGAGCAGGGAAGAGGTAAGGAAGGAGTGCTGTCACATAAGGCGCAAAGTTGTTGTCCAGGGCAACAGCAAGCGCTCCGACAACCATGAATGTATCTTCCGCGATCATAGGGGACTTGATTGCAATTTTGAGAAGCTCAATGTTAATAGTCATGATTCGATCTGCTCTAAACTGGACATTGGCTTCCAATTTGCGGATGACGGACTAAAAGTACCCAAACACCAGGATTTAGTCCACAGTCGCTGCAAAGCGTACAGATTACCCACCATAACGACATTGCACAGGTTGCTAATGAGATCGCTCCAATTGTTACGATCATCGATACCGATGATTTGATTCTGGTATTCAGTTCAGCCACCGATTCAAAAAGGTGTCAAAGTACATGGGCTGACTTACATAAATGGGTATCAGATGTTCCATGCGAGCGAGCACAGAATCTAGGACATTCGAGACAAAGGCAAGGCTATCAGGCGTAGCCTGACCCAGGTAAGCAGCAATAGCTTGATACGCAGCGGTGCGATAATTGGCCTCATTAGATCCACTGAACCCCGTCTCATCAGCATACAATCACAAGAAAAGAATAGACACCTTTTTCTCACCTCTCCGTCGCGCGCATCAGCGCCTCAACAACACCTTGATAATAAGGTGACAAAGGACCACTCGGACTCTCATTCCCATCCTCATCATAATAGCTACCACCAAGTTGCTCCGCAAGATTCTTGAGCGCCCAGCAACAATTTGTCGCAATTCTCGGCGAATCTCCCAGCCCATTCACAAGCGCAGCAACCAAAGAATGCAAATGCATGTCAGCCTTGATAGTCGTAACCAACAAATCGCAAATGCGACCCAAAGTCCATGCTGTGGTGTCTTTGACATGAGGGTTGGGATCATTCATCATGGAGATCAAGACCTGCAAAGCTTGGTTGGCAAGAGAGCTTAGGACACTAGGGTCAGGACCATCTAAAATAGAACCAAAAGCCATAACCGCGGCTTCACGGAAGTGCCAATTATCTGTTTTGATATGGGCCTCAATAAACGGTATGACAGCTGGTACGATTGCGTCCTGAACGGCCATTGCGAGGAGGCTAAGGCATGTCGAAGCTGCCATAGATATATTCCATTCATCGTCATCGGCATCTTCTTGCTGTTTTGTGAGAAGCTGCAATATAACAGGCATGATCTCGGGCAGGGCAACCCTGGCAAAATGTTTAGATTCTCCTTCGGGTTGTTCACCGTACTCCAACGCCTGTCAAATGTCCTGGTCAATTGCGCCGCCCACTGGAAGAAAGAAAACGATAAACGCACCTCCTGAGCTTCCACTGCAAGTTCAACCTCCTCTTCGCATACGGTAGACCAGAACTCGACTGCTTGCAAGGCAACAACCTCATCCTCATGCTTCATTCCCATGACAGTCAACTAGATCAAATCCGGTGACGATAAGTAATCTATCAAGCAAAAGCCAATCAAGTGACGTACACCAAAGAGGGCTTGTTCCATATACAACGCCATTTTATCATAATAGATGCCCATGATTCTCACGAGGCACTCGAACGCACTGACCTGAACATTCACATTATGATTTTGCGTCGCCTCGCAGATAACCTGCATGATATAATTGCGTTCACCCTAAATCAATCCATGTTATTGATCTGATTAACAGTCATGTCAACGACATCAAAAAGAACTCGGCTCACCTCGCGTTCGAAATTCTCACGAATGAATTCCAGTGAATTGTAAAGAGCACGGATAGCCGTGAGTTGAACTTCAGACGAAGGCTCTTCTTTTCTCGCACCATGGATAACAGCCGTCAGAATTTCGTTCGAGCGCAGACTCAACAACTCTGGTTTCTGAAATAAAAATAAATAAAAATAAGAAAAAGAAGAAATTGCACAAAGCACACAAGACGCACGATCACTTCACAGATAAATCCAATCGTCTGAAGAGTCGCAACTCGAACGTTTGTCGTTGCCTGATTGTTGACAAAGCTCAATAGGATCTCAATCAACTCGCCCCATTGGTTGACAGGGAGTTCGACAGCCGCGATGGCAGCGACGACTTGCGAAGCAAAATTTCCAGCTTTTTGTATGGGCGATCCGAGCGTCATCAGAGCCTCTTGTTTGATCTTGTTCTTGAAATCCATGTTGAGCGAAAGCCATCTATTAGCATACTCGGCCTGCGTCGCTGCTTCCTATAGGAGCCACGATGCGACAAAAAGGAAAGTCAGACACGGCGCGATTTCAACCAGAAAAAAAGGGGAGGGGACATACACGGGCTGAAAGAGCATTTTTGAGCGCTAGTCCAGCTACGTTCCGCACATGTAAAGGTTTCGTCTCATCATTGAGCACCGATGACAACATAATCATATATTCAGGCTAAAACTCTCATCCGTCAACAAAAAAAGATCAATGAAGAAGAGGGGGGCAAGCAGACACACATAGTTTTCCCTCGACGCAGTCTCGAGTTTTTGAGTAGCATCCTGACGCGTATTCGCATCTAAACAGGGGGGAAAAAATCTTTAAGCAACCCATTCTTCCTCCCCCATCCCCCTGCCCCTCCCTTCCCCTCCCCTCCCACAGAAAAAGAAAAAAAACGCACCAGGAGAAAGCGTATTGGCGAGCAGAGTTGTCGGATCCATAGAAGCAAAAACGAAAAGCAAACAAAAAAGGAGGAAGAACGAGGGAGGAGAGGAATGAAGTGGAGGCGGGTCAAACAAAGGGGAGGAAAAAGGAAACAAGTTCAAAAGTGATGGTTGACTATTATAATCAATTTTCACACATCTTCATTTCCGTCCATCATGGCCGATCGCGTGCGTCAAAAATCATTATTTTATCCCTAACTCATTCCCTTCTCCCTCTCTCCCTCCCTCTTTGCTTCATATGTTTTCTTTCCTTAGAGCAGGAATCACCCAACGCGTAGTGGAGGAACTCTCGGAGCCAATGACAAACCCAAACGCGAAGCCATCCTCGATCTCTCCAAATATGTCAACGAACCCATTCGCATCAAACTCATGGGTGGTCGACAAGTAGAAGGAACACTCAAAGGCTACGATCAACTGTTAAACCTCGTCCTCGACAACGTCGAAGAATATATTCACGGTAAATCTTTTTTTTAGTTCAGCAATACATGCACATACACATGTTCACATACGCATACACGCACACGCAACAGAACCAGAACCACACACTCGATCATTGGGACTCGTGGTGGTTCGAGGTCCCCTTATCACTATTGTCAGCCCTATGGATGGCTCTGAAGAAATCGCTAATCCTTTCACGGTCCAAGAGTGAAGAAAAAGTTGAGAGAGGGAGAGAGAGAGAATTGTATTTCACATAATCCCAAGAAGGTCAATCGACCCTTGGTCCTCTTAATCGTTAATCCTTTCATGGTCCAAGCGTAAAAAAAAGCTCGACCGTGGTTAGTACCATACATCATCGTGATGTCAAAAAAAGAGAGCGAGAGAATTCTATATCCATATACAGCAACCAGTGTGATATTCGCATGATTGTCGCATGATCCCAAATTTAGGAACAAGAAGCCCATCCTAGCATAGTAACAATACAATCAAAAAAAAAACAAAAAGAAAAAGAAAAAAAAGAAAAGCATAGCATAGGGCTGAGCAATTTTTTTTTGCCTTTTGTTCCTCCATCGCCATCGCCATCGCCATCGCCATCGCCATCGCCATGACCAAACACAATTAACAACTACCTATACAATTAAAAAAATTCTTTTTTTAGCACCCAAAAACCAACGATGAGAAATACGTTAT
>Ga0153944_1000945_pt1 | contig 12171 bp, 9 predicted proteins | sample TSNJ028MetaG_FD_104703 | JGI IMG/M metagenome (GOLD analysis project Ga0153944, IMG submission 104703) | Attine ant fungus gardens microbial communities from New Jersey, USA - TSNJ028 MetaG | ecosystem: Host-associated > Fungi > Mycelium > Unclassified | place: USA: New Jersey, Wharton State... | reverse complement strand
TTTGAAGAACAGCATCTTTGGGTAGAAGATCCAGGTGCTAAATACTGGCCGGAAGGCTGAAGCTGCTGTTTTGGGAGGGTTGTAATGCAGAAAAATAAAAATGAGGAACAATATATTGCTTCACTATTAGAACGCGCATATAAGGCACAACGTATTGCTGAAAAATTTGATCAGGCCAAGGTAGATCAGCTTGCCGGCGCAATTACTTGGGAAATCGTTGCAAATGAACAGCTTGTGGCAGAATTAGCGGAGTTTTCTTACAATGAATCTAAACTGGGAGATATACCATCTAAAATTTCCAAGGTCAGCAACAAATGCAGAGGCGTTTATTATAATATCAAATATGAAAAGACGGTAGGGGTGATCGAAGAATTGCCGGAGCGCGGGCTTTCCCGTATCGGCAAGCCAGTGGGGGTGATTGGTTCACTGGTACCCAGTACCCAGTCCGAGATGCATCCGATCATCCAGGCGATATTTGCGGTAAAGGCACGGGACGCGATTATCTTTTCCCCGCACCCCAGAGGAAAACTGACTACCTTAAAAACAGTCGGTTATATTCGGGCAGTAATGGAGAAATACGATGCTCCAAAAGACCTGTTTCTTTGCATTGAGGAACCATCACTGGGAAAAACTAATGCTTTAATGCAGCAATGTGACCTGGTCATTGCCACCGGCGGTCAGTCAATGGTAAAGGCAGCATATAGTTCAGGAACTCCCGCATATGGAGTGGGTGCCGGCAACGCCATTATTGTCGTTGATAAAACGGCAGACTTAAAGGATGCTGCTGCAAAAATCATGTCCAGTAAAACATTTGATCTGGCCGCCGGATGTTCTTGCGACAACAGTGTGATCATTGATGAGAATGTCTATGAAGATATGTTAGCAGAGTTCAAAAAAGCAGGAGCTCATCTTTTGAACAGCAGGGAAAAAGTGCAGCTTCAAAAAACGAACTGGCCGAACTGGCCGAATGACCACGTGATAAATCGTGAGGTTGTTGCAGCACCTGTTGACACTATTGCAAAACTGGCCGATATAAAGGTTCCCAAAGATACAAGAGTACTGTCGGCAGAGGAGCGCGAAACCGGCTCTCAAACCCCTTACAGCAGAGAGAAAATGAGCCTGGTCATGTCAGTATACAAAAGCAAAAGTATCGATGAAGCGATCAGGATCATTAATGAAAACCATAGATATTCCGGCGCTGGCCATTCCTGTGGAATCTATACCAATACACCCGGGCATGTTGAGAAATTAGCCGCTCAGACCTACACGACCAGGGTGGTAGTTAACCTTCCCCAGGCAGCTACAAATACAGGCAGCTGGGTAAGCGGGATGCCATTTACGAGTTCACTGGGATGCGGTACCTGGGGAGGAAACATTGCTTCGGAAAACATTTCCCTGAAACACTATATGAACAACACTTGGGTAATCAGAGAAATTCCTGATTTTCAACCGACTGATCAGGAACTTTTCAAAGGATTTGATCCAAGATAGAGATTGTGCGGTCCGGATAAGGAGAATATTTTGAAAGACAGGATAGAATATGTACCGCTTAGAGAACGTATTACCGATGCAGCTGAAGCGGTAAAAGCAATTGGTAAAGGAATGACAGTGGCTATGAGCGGCTATGCCATGGCGGGTTTTCCAAAGGCGATACCAGAGGAACTGGTGCGGAGGAAGGAAAAGGAGCAGGACCTGTCGCTGGTTCTTCTTACCGGATCAAATGTTCCATATCTGGATGAAAAGCTGGCTTCGGCAGGGATAATTAACCGCCGTATCCCAATGTGCGCCTCCAAGACACTGGCAGCGCAGATCAATGCAGGCAAAGTTCACTATACTGAACAGCAGATGGGAAAGATGCCCAGGCTCCTGAGAAGCGGAGTGTTGGGAGATATAGATGTATTGGTGGTGGAAGCAGCGGGGATAACCAAAGAAGGATATTTGATCCCTACTTCATCCGTTGGAATGGTACCTCACTTTGCAAAGCTTGCAAAAACAATTATTGTGGAAATTAATAGCTGTAACGCAGATAGTTTTATCGGAATGCATGACATTTACATGCCGGAGGATCCTCCTGATACGAGACCAATACCGCTGACCAGAACTGCACAGCGGATAGGTACACCATATATCTCTGTAGACATTAATAAAATCAAATACATCATTCACACAAATGAACCGGAACAATTCGGTAATTTATATCAGGAGTCAGAAGTAAATAAGCGAACAGTTATGAACCTGTTTAATTTTCTTGAACTTAAATTCGGGAAAAAATTACCGCCTATTCAGACCGGCTTCGGAGGTATTGCTTCATGTATTACAAACGGATTGCAGGGAGCAGTTTTTGAAGATCTGGAATTCTTCTGCGGTGGAGCGGACGAATCAATGATCGACTTGTTGTTTTCCGGTAAGGCAGCGGCCGTGTCTGCCGGAGGAATTGCGGCAGGAAAAAAAGCAATACGGAAGATGCGGGAAATACCGCAGTGTTCAGAGCGGATGGTTATCCGCAACGGAGATATTGCAAATAGTTCAGAAATCATATCACGGCTTGGTGTAGTTTCGATAAACACCGGAATTGAGGTTGACATCTATGGCAATGTGAACTGCAGTCATATAGCCGGCAGCCGTGTGGTAAACGGAATTGGAGGAGGCGCTGATTTTGCGCAAAATGCAGGACTCTCTATCATTGCCGTTACATCCACGGGTAAAAACGGAACAATTTCAAATGTCGTACCAATGGTTTCCCATCAAGATATCTGTGAGCATGATGTTGATATTCTGGTTACCGAAAACGGAGTTGCTGATCTGCGTGGTTTGGATGATGCAGAACGGGCACAGGCAGTCATTCAGTGCTGTGCCTCGCGGATATACCGCGATCAGCTTGCTGACCACCTGAAAAAAGCACAGCGGATTTCCGGAGGTCATCATCCCCAACTGCCCACCGAGGCCTTTGATTGGTACCGGCAGTTAAAAGAAACGGGAAGTATGCTCCCAGGAGGCTGCGATGGATAAGATTAGTATCTACGAGGTCGGGACAAGAGATGGTTTTCAAAGTGTTAAAGAATATATACCCTATGAAGTAAAGATGGAAATTATAGATAAAATAGTTGATGCCGGGATTAAACATCTGCAGATAACTTCATTTGTAAGTCCTAAAGCAATCCCGCAAATGAAAGATGCGCAGGAAATTGCAGCAGCCTGCCGGAGTCAATATCCTGATCTTGATCTGCTTGCACTGGTTCCAAACCTACGCGGAGCGTTAACCGCTGATACCTTTGGAATAGATCGGATCTCTTTTGTTGTATCACTAAGTGAAAGTCACAATAAAGCAAATATTAACCGTTCCCATGAAGACTCAAAAAGGGAATTAGACAGCATCAGAAATGCACTTCCGGAGATGGACATATGCCTTGATGTGGCTACGGCATTCGGATGTCCTTTTGAAGGAAAAAAAACCACCTCAGAACTTTTAGAATTTATCGGATACTATGTTGATCACGGAATTCAGATGATTAATCTGTGTGACACTATCGGGATTGCAAATCCGGTACAGGTCAGGGAAGTGATCCGGGAAATACAAAAGACATTTGCCGGTTTAGATTTAATGGTACATATACACGACACCCGTAATATGGGAATGGTAAACACACTTGCAGCAATTGAATGTGGTGTTAACAAAGTTCAATCCACACTGGGAGGGTTGGGCGGATGCCCTTTTGCACCGGGTGCATCCGGGAATCTTGCGACGGAGGATTTGCTTTATATGCTGGATGAAATAGGGTGTGTTACCGGAGTTAATCTTAAAAAATTGACGGAGGCATCCGCTTTACAGTGTCAAAAGATACCTTCGGGATCATACAGCGGGCATCTTCTGAAAGTTTTCGAAAGGCAGGATATTTGCTATGAATAGAATAGAAAAAATAGATTTTATAAAAGAAAAGGCACAAAGAATGCGCTGTGATTGTATTGAGATGGGATATACAGCCGGCGGACATGGGGCACATTTCGGACCGGCACTTTCTTGTGTTGAAGAAATTGCCTGCTTATATTTTGGGATAATGAACCATGATCCGAAAAATCCGTTGATGGATAACCGCGACCGATTTGTTCTCAGCAAAGGACACGCATGCCTTTCTTACTATGCTGCATTGATTGAGGCCGGCTACATCCCGAAGGAACAGATGAAAACTTTTAAGATGGACAATTCTATTTTGTCGGGGCATCCGGGCTGTCATCCGGAATATGGTCTGGAGGCGGCCTCCGGAAGTCTTGGAAATGGTTTTGCATTTTCTTGTGGAATGGCAAATACAGCAAAAATCAAAGGAGAATCACATCACGTATTCTGTGTAATGGGTGATGGAGAATGCAATGAAGGTGTTGTTTGGGAAGCGGCAATGAACGCTGTGAAAAATAAGTTAGATAATCTTATTCTGATCGTAGACAGGAACGGTTTTCAGCTCGCCGGTAAAACAGTGGATATTATGAATGTGGATCTTGAAGCAGTTTGGAAGGCATTTGGCTGGAATGTAAAGAATATTGCAGACGGAAATGATGTAGATAGCTTATTAACGGCTTTAGAAAAGGCTCGGGAAACGGCTGATGGAAAACCACATGTAATAATTTCAAATACAGTCAAAGGAAAAGGAGTCTCATTCATGGAGAACAATCTCGCGTTTCATGCAGCTCCTATTAATCAGGAACAATATCATCAGGCAATGAAGGAATTACAGCAGGTACAAATTGATAAAGGAGGTTGCTAAGTATGGGTTCGGTTTCATTAGAAATATTACAAGAATGGTCAAAACAGGGTCATCGCGCTGCCATTGGTGAAACTATGCTCTTGCTGGGGAAAGAAAAGAACAATATTTATGCAGTGACAGCTGATACAACACCTACTGCAAGAATGACAAACTTTTTAAATGCTTTTCCGGATCGTCTGTTTGATGTTGGGATTGCTGAACAAAATATGATCAATTTCACAGCAGGTATGGCAAAAGAAGGCTTAATACCCTTTGCGATTTCAATCGCTGCTTTTGTTCCGATGCGATGTGCCGAACAGATGCGCAGTATGATAGGATATATGAATTTGAATGCAAAAGTTGTAGGTATTGAGGCCGGCGTTCGTTTTGGGCCGCTGGGAAATACACATTTTGCCATGGATGATATAGCAGTATCCCGTTCAATCCCCAATTTCACGATAATATCTCCATCAGATCCACACTCGATCTATAAGGCAGTATATGCGGCAGCCGATCATCAAGGTCCTGTATATATTCGTCTAACCGGTGCTCCGGGTTTCCCGGTTCTATATCCGGATGATTTTGAATTTGTAATAGGAAAAGCGATCGAATATAAAAAGGGGCGGGATGTTGCTATTATTTCAACCGGTTCTATGCTTGCAGAAACAATTGATGCTGCAGGAATCCTGGAAGAAAAGGGGCTGTCCACCCGGGTAGTGGATATGCATACCATAAAGCCGCTGGATAAAAAAATGCTGAATCGGATTTTTAAAGAAAACCGTTTGGTGGTGACGGTAGAAGAACACAGTGTAATTGGTGGTCTGGGAAGCGCAGTTGCAGAATACAAAACGGAATTTTGTAATGCTCCAAAGCACTTGATCTGTGGTCTGAGTGATAGTTATAAAGAAGTCGGCAGCTATGAATTTCAGCTGGAAGCTGCCGGGTTGAAAGCAACACTGATAGCGGATAAAATTATGCAGGAAATAGCGATGGGAGGAAAATAAAATTGATATATGGAGAACGAATTGTAAAGACCCCGATACGCTGGGGAATGGTTGGCGGCGGCTATGGCGGCCAGATAGGATATAGCCACCGCTCAGCGGCATTAAGAGATTTCGGTTTTGATTTACTGGCCGGGGCGTTTGATATCGACTATGAGCGGGGTAAAGCCTTTGGTGCAGAGCTTCATGTTGATACCGACAGATGCTATCCGGATTATAAGACAATGTTCGAAGCCGAAGCCAAACGCACAGATGGGATTCAAGCGGTTTCCATTGCTACTCCAAATTTTACACATTTCGAGATCAGTAAATGTGCTTTGGAGTCAGGTCTTCATGTCATTTGCGAGAAACCGCTTTGCTTTACCGTTCAAGAGGCACGGGAATTATTGGCCACGGCAGAGAAAAAGAATCGGGTATTTGCAGTAACTTATGGCTATTCCGGATATCAAATGATAGAAGAAGCCCGTCAGCTAATAGCAAATGGCAATTTGGGTGAAATTCGAATTGTTAACATGCAGTTTGCGCATGGTTATAACAATACCGCAGTTGAATCAGATGTACCAGGACAGAAATGGCGTGTTGACCCAAAATTTGCCGGTCCCAGTTTTGTACTGGGGGATGTAGGAACCCATGTTTTGTATTTGGCAGAGGTAATGGTTCCGGATCTAAAAATTATAAAACTAATATGTACACGGCAGAGTTTTGTTAAGAGCCGGGCACCTCTGGAAGATAACGCATATACAATAATGAAATACAGTAATGGTGCGGTTGGCACCGTCTGGTCCTCTTCGGTAAATGCCGGTTCGATGCATAGTCAGAAGATCCGTGTTATAGGAGAAAAGGCTAGTGTCGAATGGTGGGATGAGCATCCTAATCAGCTTGTATACGAAGTACAAGGAAAACCTTCTCAGACATTAGAACGCGGAATGGGATATTTAAGCGATGAGACACTCCGGTATGATCGACTGGGAGGTGGTCATGCTGAGGGTTACTTTGAAGCATGGAGTAATCTTTATCGAAAATTCGCATGGGCCATGATTGCTAAGGAGGAAGGAAAATCTGTGGATTTCTGGTATCCGGATATTAAAGCCGGTCTGGAAGGAGTACGGTGGGTGGAAAATTGTGTGCGCTCGGCAGATAATGGTGAAACATGGGTTGATTATCAATAATAGTATATCAATAGATAAAGGAAGTGGAATATGAAAAAATTAAAGATCGGTGTTATCGGAGTAGGAGAACTGGGATTTACCCACGCGAAACATATTGCATTTCAGATACCAAATGCGCAGCTGGTTGCGGTATGTGCTTCTTCGCAGCAGACGCTTGACCGTGTAATACCGCAGTTAGACAATCCCATCGGGTACTTGAAATACCAGGATCTTCTAAAAAATGAGGATGTTGAAGCGGTGCTGATAGCATCCCCTACGGCCATGCACGCAGAACACGTGATTGCTTCTTTAGCAGCAGACAAAGATGTTTTTATAGAAAAGCCGACAGGGATAAACATTGGTGAGTGCAAAACCATTATGGAGCGGGCAAAGGAGAGTTCTAAACATTTGTTTGTTGGATTTATGCGCCGCTATGACCCTTCTTATGCGGAGGCAAAACGCCGGATAGACGCCGGAGAAATAGGCACCCCCATTTTATATCGCGGATATAGCTGGGATCCGGTGTGGATTGCAGAATACCTTTCAAAAAGAGCGGCGCAGAATGGCTGCTGGTTCCTTGATATGGGAGTGCATGATTATGATCTGGCACGATGGTTTTTGGGTGGTGAGGCCAAAAAAGTATTTGCCTGCGGGGGAGCTTACGTTTACCCGGTATTTAACAATACCAACGATATTGACAATGGATTTGCGCTGATTGAGTTTTATAATAAAAGCGCAGCATTTGTCTATCCCGGACGAACTGCAGCTCATGGTGCCCACGTTGAATGTGAAATAATCGGCACGAAGGGAAGTATTAGGATCGGTGATGATCCAGCCGTTGATATGCTGAAATTGTATACATCTGATGGAATAACCAGGAAGGTGTTTCAAAATTATTTACAGCGGTGGGAACAGGCTTTTCTTATTGAAGTACAGTCTTTTGTTGATGAGGTCTTAGAGTTTTCTAAAGCTTCTGGGCCGAACGCCTATGATGGATATATGGCGACGATGATGGGAGTGATTATACAGAAGGCTTATGTGACGGGAGAATTAGAATACTTTTAAAAAACAGATACAAGATAGAGTTTTACAAGTCTTTTGCCCTGCGTCGATATGACCGGCCGTCTCCAATCAGCCGGTCATATTTCGTAACGTTCAGCACAATACCATTGATAACGCCCATCATCTCTGCAATACTTCATTCGCAATCCCTACCCACTCAAACAGCCGTTTTGGTTTGCTGCTGATTGTGGAAAGATCTTTTAAAATAAACTCACATGGAGCTTTATATTGATTCGCCGCATGCAGCAGTTTCTGTAATTCCGTCCGTACCCGTTCCGGATTCCATGCACCGTCTACCAGCATTGCCGGAGACGGTTTAAAGGACATAACATATTTACCTTCTAATTCTTCGGCAAATCGTTCATAATTCTTTACAAATCCGCTGGCAGATATCTTCCGGACATTGGGAATCTGTTTGACGTATTCCAGGCGGTCATCCAGGGGTTCACAGCAGCCGTAATACCCCATACCAAATCTGCTAAACCATTTTTTTGCAAATGTTATTTCCAGCTCATTATACATCTCAGGTGACATCAGATACATGATCTGAGCCATTCCATAGGTGAAAGAATCACATGCTTTAGGATGCATCAAATCGGCATCTTCTGTCTTGGGAAGCTCATCGGTGAAGGTAGTAATACTGCCAACCAACCGCTGCGGTCTTTTTCTCAGCAGATTCTTCTCTTCCAGCTTGTCCAGGATTGCCAGCTTAATATCAACGGATTTTTCAATTGTCTGATAAACAAACTCCGGATTGTCACAGATATCTTCCAGCAGATTATCAAAACCGCGCCACTGCACCAGCAAATCCCATGCGTCGTGCCCAATCTCCACGCCGTCCATCACTACTTCCAGATAATCTCCCACAGCCTCTTCGGCCATTTCTTTGTGTTTTTTCGTTTCTTCTTCATCTACCCGGAAATCCGGAACTTTCAATTTCTCCAGATCTTCTTCGGTCTTTAATTGATCATAGTAGTGATGTGCCTTGATCGCGTCTTTGTCTTCATTTAAGTTAATCGTATCTTCTTCCACTGCCAGTCCAAAATCAAGCCCCCGCACCGTACTTGGAAGATAAATGGCCGCTTCAAACACAAAGTCGTCTTTCAGATAACGGTTTCGATATAAAAGCCGGCGCAGCTGCGTCTCGATTTCTCGAAAATAGTGATCTTCGCACCGCAAGGTAAGTGCATCTTCGATATTTAACTCATGCCAGCAGATAAAAATATCATCGATAACCAGCATCGGGCGTTCTGGTTTCAATCCATTTAATTTTTCCCAAAGACGCTTTTTTTCAGTCTGCTCCGGCTGTGCCGCCACCTCTGCCAATTCTCTGGCAAGATTACGCAGGATTTTAATATCTTTATTCATTTTAAGACCAGTCTCCTTCTATAATAAATTGTGATCATAATCTGTCTATAACTTTATCCAAACCTCTCCGCTTTGTGCGAATTTCACACAAGCCACGGAATCTCAGTGGTTTCTAACGCGGACTTGCACATTTTTTTTCGCAAATATCTGCTCTATCTCATCCAGACGTTCTCTTGATGGTGGGCGGAAGTCATTCCCACTGTAGCCCCGACCCAACAGGTTGTATTTCGCTGTCCCATAGCCATGGTAAGCTAGTAATTCCACTAATTCCACACACGATTTTCCTTGCAGCAGGCGGGCGATCGCTTCCATTTCCCCGGGGCGGTCATTCAGCCCGGCAACCAGAGGGATGCGGACTCGCATACGTGCTCCCGTTTGTGTCAGCATATGGAAGTTTTTTAAAACAAGGTCGTTGCTCTTGCCGGTCAACTTTTTATGAAGTATTGGGTCGGCTGCTTTGATATCGTACAAAAAAAGGTCGGTATACCGGGCAATATCTTCTGCTCCATCTACAAAATAACCGCAGGTATCCACAGCGGTGTGCACACCCTTTGCTTTAAGCGCCTTCAAAACAGCAGCTGTAAAAGCCGGCTGCGCCAGGGGTTCTCCTCCTGAGAAAGTCACACCACCTCCTGAGTTGTCATAAAAGGGCTGATCCTGAAGCAGCAGGGGCAGGAGGGTATCCACCGTATATTTGCTACCCACCATTTTCAGTGCTGTGTGTACACATACTTTGGTACATGCCCCGCAGGCGGTACACTTTACGCGGTCCACCCGATTTTGTTTAGTTGTTGTAATTGCGCCGAATTGGCAAGCAGAAACACATGCGCCGCACTCTTTGCATTGCTTACTGTCGTATTGCAGTTCACATTGAAAGCGGATGCATTCCGGATTGTGGCACCAAAGGCAGGAAAGCGGGCATCCTTTGAAAAATACCGTGGTACGTATGCCATCACCGTCGTCCAGCGAAAACCTCTGGATATTTGTGATCACCGCTTTCATATTCGTTTTTTCAGCCATCTGCATATTCCGTCCTTTTTATGATCTCGTCCTGCAGCATTTTATCCAGCATGACAAAATATGCGCTAAATCCTGAAACGCGGACGATGAGGTTTTTATACTCATCCGGCTTTTCCTGCGCTTTCATAAGCGTTTCCCGATCCACCACATTCAACTGTAATTCCATGCCGCCCTGGTCAAAATAGGTCTGTACCAGCGGACGGAACATTTTCCGGTGCACCTCATCCCGGAAAAATGAAGGGTTGAATTTTATATCCAGCACCATACCATTGCCAAATTCCGTGTGCGGACATCGTGTAACCGAGTGCATAACGGCTGTTGGTCCCTTTTGATCCGCACCCTGGACCGGGCAAAAACCATTCGCAAGTGTCTCTTTTGCCAATCTCCCATCTGGCAGGGCACCTGTGTGAATCCCCAGAAGGCCATGAGTCTGCACACTATAGAACCCCGGACAAAAATGAGCACCCCGACAATTTTCGATGCTGTTAATGACGTCACTGGAAAAAGAAACTAATTCCTCCATCAGCGCATCCGGCTCTTCTTCTCCATTGCCGAATTTCTCGCAGCTGCTGCGGATTTCTGCGCGGAGTCCCTCATATCCTTCAAAGTTGGCCTTCAGCACCTCGCTAAACTGCGTAAGCGTTAGCCTTCCCTCTTTGAATACCAGCTTATTGATGGCAACCAGTGAGTCTACAACGTTGGCCATGCCGGTGTTATTGATGCTGGAAAACCGGTAGATGGTTCCCACGCCATTCACATCCTTAGCATTCTCTATGCAGCCGTCCATTGTGAGGGATAAAAGCGCCGCAGGATATGCTTTATCATATATGGAATCAATCAGGTTGCACGCGTGCGCTGCCCTGCGGATCACATACTCCAGCTCTTCTTTATACCATCCTTTAAAAGTATTGAAATCTTTGATCTCATCAAGAGGTATTTGTCTTTTCATGGTGTACTGACGTCCAGAGCTACGGCACACGCCTTCGCTTAGCATCAACTCAAGCGTTTTGCACCAGTTAATACGCATTTCTTCCGTATTGGAAAACTCCCTGCCGCCGATGCTTTGCTCAACACAGCCCACGATACCATAATTCCATGCATCTTCCTTTGCGATTCCTTTTTTCTGCAGTGATTCTATTACCACTTCATCGTTGAACAGAGCCGGAAATCCGTCGCCAAGGGAAAGGATATTTACTGCCTCTTCAAAGATTTCCTCCGGCGTATCACTGGTATATCGCAGCGAAAGCAATGGCTGGTCATACCGAAGCTTGCGGGTGGAATACAGGATCATGCGGGTGATATCGTTGCCAGCATATTGTCCGTCCGGGCCACAACCGCCGATGGTTACATTTTGGAAACCTATAACGATTCCTGCCAGCTTGACCCGCCATACGTCGATGAGCTCCTGTGCGTCATCTTCTGTGATAATACCTTTTTTTACATCCTCCGCGTAAAAGGGGTAAAAAAGCTGGTCCATCCGGCCAAGCGACATGGAACCGCTTGAGTTTTCTATCACTAACATTTCTTGTAAAAGCAGGACTGATTGCACCGCTTCAAAGAAAGAAGCTGGTCTGTTTTCCATGATATTGCGGCATCCCTGCTCGATCCGCTTCAGGTTTTGCCGTTGTTCTTCTTCTGATTTGGGGAGCATTGCAAATGCCGCATCGGCATAGCGGCCGATATACTCCTGCACGCCGCATACTGTTATCAGCATCGCATTCAGATAATCCAGCTGTTCTTCCGTCATATGGTTGTCCTGCATCCGGGCTTTGATTCGGCGCTTAAGCTCGCCGTAGCCATATTTCAAAACGTTTTTAAAGCCAGGAATCACATGTC
>Ga0153944_1000940_pt1 | contig 12210 bp, 7 predicted proteins | sample TSNJ028MetaG_FD_104703 | JGI IMG/M metagenome (GOLD analysis project Ga0153944, IMG submission 104703) | Attine ant fungus gardens microbial communities from New Jersey, USA - TSNJ028 MetaG | ecosystem: Host-associated > Fungi > Mycelium > Unclassified | place: USA: New Jersey, Wharton State... | reverse complement strand
TGTAAGGTAAAAAATAAAGGCATGTTATGAGAAAATCATAGCATGTCTTTACTTTATAGTGAAATCGCAAGTTCTTGAAATATTTTCTTGAAATGGTATTATCCCGGTTTGAGAAATTAACCATTATATGATATGATATAGTGTGTTTCGACATATTTTTATTAGTGATCAAATGGAGTGTGACATGAAGGTTAGTTATAGAAAATTATGGATACTTTTAGCAGAGAAAGAAATTAGCAAGCAGAAGTTTAGGGAGCAGTTGGAGATTGCAACAGGAACTATGACGAAATTAAATAAAGGACAAGAAGTTTCAATGTCAATATTATTGCGCATATGTGAGTATTTTCAGTGTAATATTGGTGATATTTGTGATGCAATAAAAATTGATGAGTAGAATGAGAAACTATTTATTGTGCAGATAGAAGAATAGAGGAAGAGACATGGTTGAATCAATATGCCCAAAGTGCAATGTTCCAATGCAAGGGGATACCTGCATTAAGGAAAGTTGCAAAACAAAAACAATTATGTCCACAACGATATATTGGTGTAGTAAGTGTAATATACCCATTTTTGAACAAGTTTGCCCCTGCTGTGGAGAAGCTGGGAAGTACATAGCAACAGATGTAAGGCCGGTATTTCCGGAAGAAAAGATTTTAGTGGCAATTATCTTAAATAAAGAGGATGTACATTGTTTTGATAAGTCATCCGTGTGGTTCGGTAGTGGCGTATATATTATTGATGGACAAAAATCAAAATTATCAATCGGTGAAATAAATAAGTGGACGTTAGATAAACTTCAAGAAATTAAAAAACAATATGATAAAGCGGTAGAAACAATTGACAGAACATATTTCAATTTGAATATTGATCGTTTCATTACAGCAAATGAAGGTAGATATAATTTTATTAATGAAGAGTCGATACGTTATATTCAAAGTTATCGTGAAAAATATAAAATTGAGGATATGATGATTTCGTTTAGTGGTGGAAAAGACTCTACGGTTACCTCGCATTTGGTATCAAAAGCTTTAGGAACCAACAAAGTTTTGCATGTATTTGGTGATACAACTTTAGAATTCCCAAGTACAATGGAATATAAAAAAAGATTTAATAAAAATGCTGAATCTTTTGGGATTAGAATGGTAACAGCGAAAAATCGAGAAAAGAATTTTGAAGAGTTATGTAAGGTAATAGGCCCCCCTAGTCGTGTTATGAGATGGTGTTGTACAGTTTTTAAGACAGGTGCAATACAGAAGACTATAGCTTCAGCGTTTAAGGATAAAACTAACGTACTTACTTTCTACGGCATAAGAAGGAATGAATCTAATAGTCGAAGTAAATATGAGAGAGAAAGTGAAAGCCCTAAAATTTCAAAGCAAACAGTTGTTTCACCAATTATTGATTGGATTGATTTTGATGTGTGGCTATACATATTAACGACGGGTATTGATTTTAATGATGCATACAGACTGGGTTATTCGAGAGTTGGATGCTGGTGTTGCCCTAATAATGGCGGTTGGTCTGAGTTTTTGTCCAAGGTTCATATGTTTGAGAAATACAAGCATTGGAGAGAAACCTTATTAGATTTTGCAAAGCAAATAGGGAAACCGGATCCAGAAGAATATATTGATAACGGAAACTGGAAAGCACGTCAAGGAGGAAATGGTCTTGCTATGGCGCAAAAGTCGATAGTGGCATTTGAGCCATGTGCAACAGAAGAGAATGCGTTTAATTATGAATTGCAGAGACCTATTACGGAAGAATTATATGAGTTATTTAAGCCATTTGGATATATAAATCGAGAGTTAGGAAATAAGCGTCTGGGTGAAGTATATGTGATGGATAGAAAAGGAAACGTAGTATTAATACTGCAAGGAAGATTGGGAAGCACACATTTAAAGGTTACAATTAAAAAGACTAATATCGCGAAAGCTAGGACTTTGGCAGTAGCAGAAGGAAAGATACAATGTCAGTTAACTAAATATCAAATGTGTATAGGATGTAAGGCCTGTGAAAGTGTGTGTAAACATGATGCTATTACAATCAGAGAAGAGGCAGGGAAATTAACATATAAAATCAATGATGATAAATGTATTAGATGTACAGAATGTGTTTCGCATTTTGACGCAGGATGTTATATGCGGAAGGTTCTTACAATAAAGAGAGGATAAGATATGGCAGGAAAAGAGAAAAGGCCTAAGATAAGACTTCAAGGACATGAGAAATTTCTTCTCCGTGAGGGGTGGTTAAATAAAGGAATTAATCTTGTTTCAGAGACCTCTGATATATTTCAAGGAAAAGAGGGGCCAGATAAGTTTGGTGTAGGAAATAACATGGTTAAGGCTATAAGGTACTGGTTAAAAGCATTTACACTTATAAACGATCGGCCAGGACACGGAGCGGAATTAACAGAATTAGGGAATATTATTAAAGAGAACGACCCATATCTAGAAGAAATGTTTACCTTATGGGTATTGCATTCAAACCTTGTGAAAAATGTGGAAGAGGCAACAACATGGTTCATGTTTTTTAATCGATGTGACATAGAAGAATTCAGTAAAGAAGAAATATTTAAACAAATATATAGAGAAATATTTAAATATGCAGGACGTGATGATTTTTCTGAGCAATCACTTAAAAATGATATTGATCTTTTGCTTAATATGTATGGCAAGGAGAAGGGTTTTAGTGATCCAGAAGAAAAGAATGTCTCTCCATTAGCCCAGCTTGGACTTGTTAAGAAAGGTGAAGCACTGCCAGGGAAAAAGGGTGAAACGACATATATAAAGAGTCATCCCGATAGGAGAAGTATTAATGAATGGGTGATATTATACGAGTTGGCTGTTATGCTTGAAGAGACCGATAATATTAGCATTGATACAGTTTCGATAGGAGAAAAAAGCATAGGTGCAATATATCAATTATCAAGAGTTGCAATAAATGAATATCTTGATAAGCTAGATGCATTAGAATTCATCAGAGTAGATCGAACTGCAGGCCTTGATATGATATATAAAATTGGTGATTTAAACAAAGAGCAAATACTTAGAAATTACTATGTACAGTATAGATAAGGTGGAGTTATGGCAAAGACTAATTTAAATGATTTTATAGGATTCAATTCAGAGTTTAGAAATGCAATCAATCTATATTTAAGCTTGAATAAGCCTGAAAAAATTTCGAGTTATATTCCTACAAAATCATCTGTGAATATACTTAATGACTATATAGAATCAGTATTAGAAAATACAAACAATGCAAGCCTTTTAATCGGACCGTATGGTAAGGGAAAATCACATCTTTTGCTTGTACTGCTATCTATATTGTCATTGGAGCGAAACAAAAAGAATTCAAAAATGGTGAGTGACCTCATAGGTAAAATAGCTAAAATAGATGATCAGTGTAAGGATATAGCGGAGAATCTTAGAATGACTTGGGAAGAGAAAAGACGATTTCTTCCAGTAATTCTTATGAATAGTCAGGGAGACTTAAATCAGACCTTTTTAATAGCACTTAACGATGCACTGAAGCGAGAAGGAATGACTGAACTGACACCGGAAACATACTATTCTCATGCCATTCATAATATCAAAGTTTGGCAAGAAGACTATAAAGAAACATTCAAAATGTTTGAGGAGATTCTTAGAGAAAAGGGGCTTACGGTTCATCAGTTATTGGCAGGACTGTCAGAGTACAATAAAGAATCACTTGGAATCTTTAGTAAGATTTATCCGAAGTTAACTTCTGGTGGGACATTTAATCCAATGGTTACATCTGAAGTATTGCCATTATATAAGAATATTAGTGAGAAGCTTTGTGATGACTATAATTATGGTGGCATTTATATTGTGTTTGATGAATTTAGTAAGTATATTGAAAGTCAAGATAATAAATCAGCTGGAAGCAACATGAAGCTGCTTCAGGATATGTGTGAATTGGCGGCGGAGTCAAAAGAAGCACCAGTTTTTATTACCATGGTTGCTCATAAAAGTATTAAGGAATATGGAAAGTATTTATCTACAGAAACCATTAATTCATTTACCGGTATAGAAGGCCGGCTTCAAGAGAATTATTTTATAACATCTTCTAAGAACAACTATGAATTAATACAAAATGCAATTATAAAGGATGAAAAAGAATTAAATAAAATTCCTAATTACGAGAATTTATTGGGAAACAAAGCGTTACGAAAATTTTATAAAATCCCGTTCTTCTCTACTAATTTTACAGAAGTAGATTTTGATAAGATTATTTTAAAGGGATGTTATCCGCTCAGTCCTATTTCAGCCTATTTGCTACTGAATGTTAGCGAAAAGGTAGCACAGAATGAGCGTACGTTGTTTACCTTTATCTCAAAAGATGAACCATATAGTATGATGCGTTATGTGAAAAATTTTGAAGAGGGACAAAGCTGGCTTGTACAAGCGGATTTGATTTATGACTATTTCAAAGGTCTGTTTAAGAAGGACGTAAATAATGAGTTTATCCATACTGAATGGCTAAATGCAGAATATGCAATTTCCAAATGTGAAACTTTAGAGCAGACCAAGATGTTGAAAACATTGGCGATTATGATTATTGTTCATAAAGAAGAAGAAATGCCAACAAGTCCAGCGTATTTATCAATAGCATCTGGACTAGAGAATGCTGCTGAAGTACTCTCAGAGCTAGAAGCACTAAAGCTTATATATAAAAAGAGTGCGACAGGTTGCTATGTATTTAAAACACGAGCGGGTTCACAGCTTAAGAATGAACTACGGAAAAGGCGAGAAATAAAAGGGGAGTTAATAAATATTAATAAGGTACTGTTGGATGTTACGGATGATTATTATATCCTGCCTAGGAAATATAATCAGGAATTTGCAATGACCAGATATTACCGTCATGAATATATGCAAATAGAAAAATTTAATGAGGTTGAAAATGTAGAGACTTTATTTGATGAGACAGAATTTTGTGATGGTAAGTTGATAAGTTTATACTTGATTGAAAAAGATGCAGATGTGAGTGAAGTGGTTGCAACTCTGAAGAAATTAAATAGTCCCAAGCTAATAGTTCAATTTGTTGAAGAGCCTTTAGAAGGATTAAAATTCATCAAAGATTATGAAATACTTCAGGACATAAAAAGGGACTATACATTTTATGACTCTATTGAAATATTACAAAGGGAAATTCCTATTTTAGAAGAAGATTTAGCAAAGGTAATTAATGCGGAAGTAGCAAAACTATATGGAAAATATAGTGGCTACAAGTTACTTTATTTGAAGGATAAAGAGTTTGTAATCGAAGAAAATGGAAGTATTGAAGCTGCTGTCAATCAAAGTTGTGAACTTCTGTATAATAAGACACCAATAATTAATAATGAAATAATCAATAAGAGGGAGTTGACGACAGGAGCAACGAAAAAAACGCGTAAAGTGATTATTGATTTTATATTATCAAAAGTCGGAGACAAACTCTTTTATGCGGGAACGAATCAAGAAGCGACCATATATAGATCATTACTGGTTAATACTGGGATTGAATCTGGAGACGTGGATATGAAAATGAATGAGTTTCTAGGACTCATAAGCAAATTTATTGATGAGTGTTCAGATGAAAAAAAATCAATTTCAGAGTTGATAAAACTACTAACAAGTGAACCCTATGCGATACGACTTTCAGTTATACCAGTGTATTTGGCTTACGTTATATCTCAAAGGAAAGAGGATATTATTGTTTATTTTAACGATTTAGAAGTGCAGGTGACTTCGGATATCATTATTAATATGTGTGAAAATCCACAAGACTATATGGTATTTGTATCTAAAGATGATATAGAAAAGGAACGATATATTAGTGCCTTACAGGAATTGTTTGATGTGAAAAACCATGTAAATCTATCAGATACTCGCATTAGAAATATTCACATATGTATGCAGCGCTGGTTTAGAGCATTACCACAGGTCACTAGAACTATGAATAAGGCGGATGGTTACGAAGATGCAGAGGAGGTTATAAAATACATGTCTAAAGTTCGTAACCTCATCCAAAAGATTGACGGAAATCCTTATGAGATAATTTTTATGGATATACCTAAGCTTTTTAGTTGCTCAAATGATTATGTGAAGACTTTTAAAAAGTTAGCATTGTGCAAAAAGTGCTTTGACGGTTATTATGACTGGCTTAACATGTCGTTGGTTCAAGATACACTTTTGGAATTTGATCGTAAAGGGAAAAATGATTTATATCATACTTTAAAGGAGTGGTATGACAAACAAAGTGCAATGTCAAAAAAGGGGTTGCACGATGGGAGAATTACAAATTTCATGACTTGCATTGAAAATCTTAGTACCTATGATGAAACTTCGATTGTAAGAAAAGTTATTAAGTCAATTACAAATGTTTATGTTGAGAATTGGAATGATTTCTCGTATGAAAAGTATCTAGTGGAATTACGACAAGTGAAAGAACAAATTGAAAATATAAAAGATTATGAAAATAATCAAGATAAGTTCAAATTAGAGTTTATAGGTAGTGATTCTCAAAAAGTAGAAAGATATTATGAACGGGCAGATGAAAAGAATGGTAGTGTTTTAAGAAACATTCTTGAAGACACTTTAGAGGAGCATGATGATTTAAGTGTAAATGACCGGGTGGCTATATTGCTTGAAATGATTGAGAAGATTATTAGGTAGAGGTGGTAGGAATGATTTATTTGGACAATGCAGCAACAACATTTCCTAAATCAGAATCTGTATATAAGGCAATGGATGAAGCTAACCGAAGCCTGGCAGTCAATGCTGGACGCGGTTCATACACTAAGGCAAGGCAAGCGGCAGAGCTGATTTCAAATACAAAAAAAACAATATTGAAATTGGTTAATGGGGTAAATATTGCGGAAGTTGCCTTTACCCCCTCAGTGACGATAGCGATGAACGAAATTCTGGCAGGCCTTCCATTGAAGGAGAATGATATCATATATGTCTCACCATATGAGCATAATGCTGTTGCCAGACCTTTGGAGCTGTTGGTAAAGAAGAAAAAGATACGAGTTAAAGAATTGCCAATTAATCAGGGATCTTTAGAAATAGATATGGATAAAATTCGGTATTTATTTTCTAAGGAGCCTCCGGTTTGTGTATGTTGTACACATATTAGTAATGTTACAGGGTATATCCTGCCGGTCAGTGAAATCTTTGAAGTAGCAAAGGAATATCAAGCAGTTACAGTTTTGGACGCGGCACAGTCATTGGGGTTGCTTTCGGTTGATGTTAATGTGTGTAATGCAGATTTTATTGCTTTTGCTGGTCATAAAACATTGTACGGTCCGGTGGGAATAGCTGGTTTTATTGATGTGGCAGGTGTAGAGCTTGAAGAATACATTGTGGGGGGAACTGGGAGCGATTCGTTAAATTTGTCAATGCCAGTAACGTCTCCAAGTAAATATGAATCAGCTAGTCCGAATGTAGTTGCTATAGCAGGATTAGCAGCAGCGTTGGATGAGCTAGAGGGCAACTATTTGAAAGAAAAAGAGTTGTCGGATTATTTGATTGAAAAGTTGGGTCAGATAGAAGGGATAAAGTTATATCTGCCGAAAAATATCATAGATAATCATGTTGGAATAGTATCTTTTAATCTGGAAGGGTATAAGGCGGATGATATCGGTATCATTTTAGATGAAGATTATGGAATTGCAGTAAGAACAGGTTATCATTGTGCGCCATATGTACATGAACATCTGAAGGACGAAAAGTATTTGGGAACAGTTAGAGTGGGAATCGGGAAGTTTAATAAGAAAGAACAAGTTGATGAATTGGTTAATGCAGTAATTGAGATAATGGAATGAGGTGATAAAGGGTGGCTAGTTACATAGACTACATGTATAAATTTGAAATATCATCACTTAAGGGGTATCTGGGCGATGATATAGTCAATACATTGATTGAATGGACTCCAAATGGTGATACATTACTCACTAGAGGACGATTGATAGGAATGATAAATTCTGTTTATGGAATGAACATATTTAAAAATAGAAAGTTTAGAAAAGAACTATTATTAAGTATGAAAGAAGAAGACATTTTAGAGATTAGAGATGAATGTTTGGTAGGTAAAGAGAAAGAAGAAAAATGTCTAGTTACTCTTGTAGAAATAATTTCAAATAAATCATGGGGGAAGAATTCAACTTCTAGATATCTGGCATATAAGTGGAATCTTGAAGAAAATATTTTTGAAAAAGATGCTGAAAATAGTATGGAGCCAATTAATAAAATCATATCAGAGGATAGATTTTATGAACTCTTAGATTATCAGTATTACATAAAGCAACGTATTCTATCAATTCTCAACTCGGAAATACCATTAGAAAGATTACTTGTGCATATGCCAACCGGTACAGGGAAGACAAAGACATCAATGCATACAATAGTTAATTATATGCAGTTCACATTAAATAAGCAGGGAATAGTCATATGGATTGCTCACACAACAGAGCTTCTGCAACAGGCATATGAAACATTTGTTAATGTGTGGCAACATTTAGGTGAAGGAGAGATAACCGCATACAAATTATGGGGGAATAATAGCATAATTGATCTAGAAATGGATTTGAATGGAATTGCTTTTTGTGGATTAGCTAAATTAATGTCCATTGCAAAATCAAATTCGGTATTATTTGAAAAGCTCCGAAAAGATTGTCGACTAATTGTTTTTGATGAGGCTCATAAAGCAGCAGCAACAGAGACTAGAACGGTGATAGAAGGGCTAATGAATATGAAGGAAGGCGTGAACAATAGAGCGTTAATAGGGTTATCGGCTACACCAGGGAGAACAACTCAGTCATCAATTGATAATGGTTTATTAGTTAATATGTTTGGGAATAGACTTATCTATATTGATCCAGATATTTTAAATCAAATAAATTATGGAAAATTAAAAGCGCTCAATATTTCGGCGGAAACAAATATAATACATTATTTTCAAGAGCAGCGAATATTAGCTAAATTAATAGTGGAAAAGTTGGAATATAAAACAGAATTTACAGAAGCAGAATTAGAGGAATTATCTAAAGATTTAGATGAAATTGGCTTTGAGGATGTAACTGATAAGCAGTTAAAGATTTTAGCCAAAAATAAAGATCGTAATTTGTGTATAATGAAAAAGCTACGAGAATTATATACAGAAAACACGCCAACTATAGTGTTTGCGTGCTCGGTTGATCACGCAAAAATGTTATCAACAATGCTTTCTTTAGAAAATATTCCTAATAGTCTTATACTAGGCGAAATGAATCCGATAGACCGAAAAAAGGCTATTGATGAGTTTAAAAATAGAAAAAGTAATGTTAATATTATAATTAATTATGAAGTTTTAACAACAGGATTTGATTCGAAAAATATTAAATGTGTCTTTATTACGAGACCGACGAAGTCTGTTGTTATGTATAGTCAGATGCTAGGGAGAGGATTAAGAGGTCCATTAATGGGTGGCAATGAAAACTGTTTACTTGTTGATATAGAGGATAATATAAGCACTTTTGATAATGAAAACGCATTTTCGCATTTTGATGATTATTGGAAAGCATAACGGAGGGGGAAATATGCCAAAGAGTATTGTAGATATTAGAAACATGGGTGATGCCTTAAGAAATACTGGTTATAAAAATATAGAAAGCGCTGTTTCGGAAATAGTAGATAATTCTGTTGAAGCAGAAGCAGAAAATATTTTCATAATTATTCGGGAACGATTAAATACTGTTTCTGGAAGACAACAGGTTAGTGAAATTGGTTTCTTAGACAATGGATATGGGATGGATGAAGAAATATTATCAAGTTGTTTAGGGATAGGTGCAACAACAAGAAAGACAAGAAAAGGGATGGGACGGTTTGGTGTAGGCTTACCTCAAGCTTCATTATATGCATGTCCTGAAATAGAGGTTTATTCATGGCAAAATGGTATAGAGAATTGCAAAATGGTGTATTTGGATATTAATAAAATTAAAGATGGATCACAAACGGAAATAGCTGATCCTCAACTCCAGCAGTTACCAGCATCATATCAACAATTTGTTCGATATAAAACAATAACAGAGAATTATGATTTTGTACAAAACGGGACATTAGTTATATGGAAAAATTGCGATAGAATACAACCAAAAACTAGAGGACCATTAGTGGATCGATTGGAATTTGCATTGGGACAAAAGTTTAGATATTTTATCAACAAAGAAAAATGTAATATGAAAATAATTTGTGAGAATAATCAAGAAATGGCAATGGATATTTATCCTAATGATCCACTCTTTTTGATGGAGAATAATTATGTTTTAGGAAATCCTCAAGAACCAGCAAAAGCTTATATTAAAAAATTGGATTCAGACTTAGAACCTTTTTTTGAGCCATATACAGTGGATGGAAAAGGAGACGGAAGTGTTGATATTCCAGTTAAATATTATGATAAAGAGGGAGAGATATCCGAAGCATCAGTAAAAGTTCGATTTTCGATAGTTAAGGACAAGTTTTATGATGAGACGGCGTTTAAGGCAGGAACTAAACCAGGAAGCTATCAATTTGGCAAAAAATATGCTAAGAGAATGGAAGGCATTTCTGTTATAAGAGCTGACAGGGAAATTGATTTTAGGAAATTTGACTTTTATGAAAACACAAATGAACCTCAACATAGATGGTGGGGATGCGAAATTATATTTGACCCTATTTTGGATGAAGCATTTGGTGTTGCAAACAATAAGCAGTATGTAGAATTAAAAAGTATAGAGCAAGAAGACATTGATTATGAAGAAGAAGTACAGCCATTGTGGTTACAATTATACAGTACGGTTGCTAAGACGATTCGTTCAATGTATGCGAAGAATGAAGAAACCAGAAAAAAAACAAGAACGATTGAGGGAACACAAACAGCAACAGTAGATATAATTAATGATGTTGAAGAAAATGAAGATGAGGATACTACTAGTACAACAAAAGAAATAAAGGAAAATACACCCGAAGAAAAATTGATTGATGAAGGAAAAAAAGTATTAGTTGAACAAGGATTTGAAGAGCCGACAGATGACGAAGCAAAGAGGTATATTAGCAATTCGGTTAATTTTAAATATATGGATTGTGGAAAGTTTGGTCCGGCATTTGACTATAGCTTTAAACTTAGCTGTATTATAATAACAATCAATACAAGTCACGATTTTTATAAAGTTTTTTTGAGTAAATTGTATGAGAATGATAATGACGCAAAAACGACTTTTGAGTTGTTTTTAGCTTCATTTGTTAAGGCGGTTGATGTTACAGATACATATCAGAGAAATGAAAATGACCGGTTGGTTGCAACATGGCAAGAGCGTTTGAAGAAATATATTACGCAACAACTTAATCCGAAGAAAAACTAAAGAGGTATTGAATGAGTTTACTTTTTTCCTATGAAATAACTAGTGCAATATTAATGGAACTAGAAAAAGCACAAGATTCAGTGCAAATTATCACCGCATATTGTAAAACTAAAGCTTTTATGAAATTGGCACAGGCAGTTAGTAGTAATGTTAAGACACGGTGTGTGATGTTGCGCTTTAGACTAGAGGATATATTAAAAGGAAGTACAGATTTTGATATATTAGAGTACTGCAGAAACAATAACTGGGAAGTTTATATTCGTTTTGATTTACATGCAAAGACCTATATTGTTGATAATAAAAGAGGAATTGTGGGGAGCGCGAATACTACTAGCAGTGGATTGGGAATGGGTAGTACAATTAATTATGAGTTGGCTACGATAGTTGCAATAGAAAATGATGATCTCCATAAAATTGAAAGGATGTTTGCGGAAGCTATTTTAGTAGATGAAGTGTTATATACTAAATTGCGCGAAGAATATAAAAATATTGATATGAAAAGAAAGCAAGATAGGGTTAATTGGTCTAAGGATATTATTAATATGTTTACACCCAGTATTACAGCGTTATTTTCACACGAGTTCCCGGACAGTTCAGACTATGTTGAGTATGTAGGGAGACCCATTTCATTCTTGGAATTAGATGGTGACTGGGTAAAAGAGGAACTGAGAAATGCATTTAGATGGAGTAATGCATATTTATGGCTTATTAAGATTCTGAAGGAAAATGGAGGATACATATTTTTTGGCAATGCGGCAGAGAAATTACATAATACATTAATTTCTGACCCAAAGCCCTATCGTAAAGATGTCAAAGTGCTATTGTCCAAT
>Ga0153944_1000938_pt1 | contig 12236 bp, 23 predicted proteins | sample TSNJ028MetaG_FD_104703 | JGI IMG/M metagenome (GOLD analysis project Ga0153944, IMG submission 104703) | Attine ant fungus gardens microbial communities from New Jersey, USA - TSNJ028 MetaG | ecosystem: Host-associated > Fungi > Mycelium > Unclassified | place: USA: New Jersey, Wharton State... | reverse complement strand
TTTGAGGCAGATTCGCAACCTGTCTTTTTGGCGTGTGGAGAATCATGTAACTCTTAACATTTCCAGGAATCTGGTAAGTATATTTTGAGATGAGTACACATCTTTTTCCTAACTTAATAAAACATATCCAAATTCTCTAATATATGATAAAGTGAAATCAGAAATTTTGCTTAACTTAATGACATTGATTATGCTGAGCTATCCCCTTTTGCTCGATTTTATCGTTTTTATTTTTAACAATTGCTCTTTTCCTTTGTCTGACAACTTAACAAATTTATCATCGTACATTTCAATCAGTCCATATGCCATTAATTGGATTCTAATTGTATGCACACAATTTCTATCAATTGAAGTAAAATTAAAAGCTTGCAGCAACGCTAAATCAAACCGTTTATCGTCACTGGAAGAGTATAAATAAGGACCTACTAGGGAAAAAATTTGCTGCCATGAACGATATGTATCACACTGTTTTTCTATAGTCTCATCATACTCTTCATTATACGCCATTTGTGTTCCCATAATTAGATACAACTCATCCATTTCAGCCAAATTCTCAATTTCAACAAGCGGATTAGAATGTTTTTCCTTCAACTCCTCATATTTTTTCTGGATTGCCTCTTTTTCCAATCGCAAATCATTAATCTGTTTCAATAACTCCGGACTATTATTCTCTTCACCACGTACCCAGCCCAGCCTAGGATTATTATTAAATTCATAAGTTAGTCCAATCAATACTGAAGACATAAGATTATCTATATTAGTCCAGTATTTGATTAATTTCCCATTTTTTACTTTTCCAATGAAAGCATCAAATAAAGCCCTGTTGCAGTCATCTCTCTTAGCCGATGGCAAATCGTATGGGGTCTCATGAATAAAAGCTAATATTGGCAATCCTAGCCCTACGGCATAATCGTATTCCTGTTCAGTATAACTGATACCCGTGACTTGATTGATGGTGCCATATCTACCACCAATAATTAAAACATAATAATCACAAGTATCTAGAATTTTCTTTATATACTCAAATTGCTCATCATTCGATGCAGTAAACAGTTCCATACCTGCTGGTATATGACTAAAGTTTAATATTGATTCAATTACTTTCTTTCTCTCTTCTTTTAAATCCTCAAATGTTGAGCTTACAAATATCTGGTAACGTTTATCCATGTTCTTCCTCCGTACATTTTTTAACATTATACCATTATTATCCAGAAAATAAAATCCCTATATTGCGACATCGCAACAAAAAGCACCAGCTATCAAGCCGATGCTTCTCCCCTCTATCCTCTCTTTCTGCCGGTTACCCAACTGGCAACGGTGATTGTCTTAACTTTTTACGCTTTTTTTATATGATTGAATAGCATAATTATTGAAGTACATTTCATTAAGCTTCATCATATCACTTAATATAGTTCTTTCCACCGCCAGTATTGAACTTTCTCCACAACCCGCAGTTTCCATCCGCTTTAAATCTTCTATCATTTCGTTATATCTGTCAAAAACATTCCGGTAAATGACACAATCATTCTGCGGACAATCTTCTAATAATTTCCTCCCTATTTTTTCTACTCCATATGCAAGTTTTACATTTATCATATTTTCCCCTCTCCTTATTGCGGCCAGCTGACATATTGTGATATAATCAACTGGCCTTTAAATGCTTAGTCGTGTTTTGTGGCATCGCCCCTGTCAGAGTTCGTCGCTCTGACAAGGGCTCTTTTTTTACCCCGTTACGGTAAAACGTCTGCTTGCTGTCTCTTTTGCGAACTGGCTGTAAATGTCCGGGAAGGTTGCTTTCAGGGCCTTGCCATCCAGGCGACTGCTGATAATCTCTTTCCAGCGGATGATGAAGTTTCCGGTGTGCAGCTCGTCGGTGCCCTGGGCTTCCATTGCGGCCTTGATCTCTGCCTTAATGGCATCGGCCTGCTGATCCAATTCCTTCTGCTGCGCCTCGATGGCCTGCAATCTCTTGATACGATTCTCTAATGCTCTGTTTCCCATGGTTGAATCTCCCTTCGTTTGTGGCGGCGGGGAATCGTCTGGAATGTACTGCCCTTCGGGACTTACGTTTATTCACCAGTATGTCTGATTCCGCTTGTGACACTGTTCAGGTGTCCGCCTGTCTTTTTATTGGAAGCCGGTCTGTGAGTTCCGTTCGTGGCCTGCCTACTTGGAGAATGCAGTGCCGGTTTCCTGTGTTGTGTTACTTATCTTGTAAGTTCATTATAACAGAACATGTACGTGTTTGCAATGGTAATAACAGCCAAACATGTACGTGTTTATTTGGTGATTTTGTACATGTACATGTTCTTGGTTTTATGGTATACTATCTTTGCAAGGTGGAGTAGATGGGCCCTATTTTTTACGCCCCTGTCCATACTAATTATATATAAAAGGTGGTGATCAATGTGGCATTAACAGAAAAGCAAACACAAACCCGTTTAAAATACGCCAGAGAAAAACTAAAGCGCATACCCCTGGATGTCCAAAAGGACAAGTACGAGGAGATCAAGGCTGCTGCCGATAAGTCCGGAGAAAAGGTGAACGCTTATATCAAAAAAGCTATTGACGATATAATATATCGGTATAGTTTTCCTCTAGGTCAAAGTATTAATTTTGATCCAGATATTGAAAAAAAACTTTCGCAGATTCTTATGGATAATTCTGACTTAATGTATAAATTTTCTCGAGAAAGTTCTAGCACCGGCGAAAGCAACCTATTTCTTTACTTCAAAGCAAACACTTCTGAAAATTTGGATGTTGTCGAGAAAGTAAAAGACATGCTTAGCGAAATGGGAATCGAAATCTTATCAGAAAAAGGACTTCTCTTCCCAGACAATCAATAAACGAATCCCCTGCCCTCTTGCAATCCGTAGGCAGATGTGCTAAAATGAAGGTACAAAAAAGGAACAACCACCCACAAAGTGGTTAGCCTCAGATGAGTTTAAAAATCGCCCCGACTTCAGCCAAAGTACAAGGGGCGGTTTTTTATGTACTTACTTCTTTATCATTGAATAGATAAAGGCAAGCAATGCGATGATGAGCATACCAAATTCCATTAGGTCTTTAAAGTCGAACATCAGCATCACCTCCCTTCTGGGGAGGCCTTCCACCTTGTACACGGTTATTCCATGTCATAATGGTAGCACATCTGTTCTGTCTCTGCAACATAATTTTCTGCCAGCAAAATTCTTCACAATAAAAAAACCACTACCGAATATTAATAGTTGGTTTTTTGTACTCGTTCTTTATCAGATACAGCTACTCTTTTTTCTCCTTGTGTTCTGCCTCCGAAACTAGCGCATCAACACTTTGAGCAATAAAAGCCTCGTTCTCTTGCAACGAAGAAGAATCGGGGCACTCCTCAAGTATGACTTTATAATGTCCATTATTGCATCTTTCTAAGCCTATAGGAATAGGAAATACAGGAATAGGACCTATATCTTCGCTATTATAATAGTCATCAAAAAGATTAGATTCAAAGTCCGCCCTTGCTTCTCTTGAAACCACCGTTGGACTCATCTTCTTCTGATGTGAATTTGCAATAAGCTTTTGAATTGCTTTCTTTTCATCTTGCTCCTTAATCTCTTTCTCAATCCTGATTCTATCAGAAATCATTTGGATTTCTAATTGATACTTTTTCTTTTCCATGCTGAGACTCAGAAAATGGGAAATTATTATGCCAAAAATGCTACTAAACAGGCCGATTGCGCCACCAACAATTAATAAAATTATCTCATTCTGCATTTTTTATCCCCTGTATACTAATAATAAAACTATTATACACAAATTGTTACCAACTATCAATATATATCTTTTAACTTGTGAGGTAATAAGCAACCTTTGTAACCTACTGGATTGCCAGCCCGGCGATATTATGGGATATGTACCAAACACAGAAAGCAGGGACTCATAGCCCTGCTTTTTTGTGTGCTTTTTGCAAAGCTTAAAACAAACTAATTTGCCCTTCTGTCTCCACTCTCTGCTTTTTCTGACGGTCCGGAGTAACCAGCTCCTTGACCGGCCTACCAGTGTACGGAACATTCGGAGCTAATCCGCAACCGATATAAGAAGCATTCCAGTCCGTAGCCTCTGAACAACTATCGCCATAGACTTCGCACTTCCTTACAAGGGTATCGCTGGCCTTTCGCCGGTAAAAGTGGCTGCACTCCTTACACAACAGTCCTTGCTTACTTCTTCCAAATAATTTGTGCATTAGTTCAATTTTCCGCATCCACCTGCCTCCTTTACGCCCCGTTACATTGTTCTTCTTTCCGCTCAATTCTCCCGCCGCATATTTGACAATAATTCTGCCCGGGTTTAATTTCATCATTATCACAGACAGGGCATTTGTAATCCAAATTTTCTATGTCAATTTCTATCATTCTTCACACCTCCCTGTATGGTTCAGTCAGGTCTATCCACGCAATTACATATTTATCCATAACTGCCCCTCCATTCCACCAGTGACCGGAACCAAATTTATAATATCTGACATCGCGAAAACTTCCACTTCTGAATGTGCATGGGTAGCTATAATAATCCTGTGTCATAGGATGTATCTTTTCTTCCGGCAGCCGATCCGTTACCCTGATCCAATCTCTCCGATCTGACCATTCATCTAATAGCCAGACCGCCCGCAGAAGCTCATCATGAGTCATGGCTGCTCTTTCTTCTCTGCTTACGCTCATTTTACCTTTCCCCTTATCCGTGGCTTATATGTTCGACTACTCTGCCAAGCTAAGCCATTAGTCGCCCACCACATTCGGGGCAATACTTCCACCCATCATCGATAGCCATACCACACTCACAATGAGAATCTGACAGAAGAAGGGCAATGTCTTTTCCTGGCGGCATCCGCTGGGCCTTTATGAACCGCCTGATTAATCCATAATCCTTGTCCATCACCGACAGGTGTTCTTTGCTGTCGGCCTTGCAATAGATAATCACCATATCCTTATCCTTTTTAGCTCTCAACACCTCATACGGGTTTTTGCTGGTCGCCAGAATCATATATCCCTGCACTTCAAGCCATTTCTCTAATTCATTCAGCTTGCTTTTATGTAACAATTCTCTTATTGCCATTTTCTCCACCTCCAAAATTAATTTATTATGGCAAGCCCGTCAGCTGCATAGCACCCGCTATAACCCTCTAACCAAACACATATTATGCCACATACTTCCTGCGGCCCTGCCGTAACAGTAAATTCCCTTCCCTTATTCTTTTCACTAACATAATACTTATTGTTCATAACAACCTTATCTCCTGGCTGTAGCATCCTTCACACCTCCAATTTTAAATTACCATTCTTCTCTTAATCCATCTGACCTATATTGCCATACATCACTCATTTCAACGCCACAACCATAAAAAATTCTAATAACCGGAATTTCTAAACAGTCTGCACGAAGGACTATGTTCCAATGCTCTCCGTATTCCATGAACTTATCTGTAAAATCAGTTGATGACATAAATCCAAATTCCATCCATAATTTCAGTTCCTTATCTGAATCCCAGTTCACCATAACATTATCATTATTTTCTTTGACAAAATTCCAGAATTTTTGTATTATTTCCTGTTGATATTCTTCGAATTTTTGCATTGTTCCTCCATCTATCCTATGGCCATCAAATAGCTCATCGCCTTGTCGCTATCCCTGTTCTCCATTTCGTCCACGATGTGCGAGTATACGTTTAGCGTCGTCGTGAGATTCGAATGCCCCAGCCTTTTCGATATGCTCAACATAGACACTCCCGCAAAGATAAGCAACGATGCGTGCGTATGCCGCAGGGAATGAATAGATATCACCGTGATTCCGACTTTCTCACACAAACTCTTCAGGTGGTCATTTGACGTGGCGTTGAACATTCTCCCGGTCACCAGAACAGGCTCGTTCGGCTCCATCCCAATTACGAGGCGGCTAAAAGCTTCCGCCGTCCGCGGGTCTATCTCTATGATCCTTTTTGATGATGCGTTTTTCGTCGGGATAAACCCGCCCTCTTCCGCCTTGTAATTCCACGTTTTGTTGATGGTGAGTTTTCTTTTTTCAAAGTCAAAATCAGCCGGTGTAACTCCCAACGCCTCCGCATATCGCAGTCCGGTTTTTGCAATCAGGAATATGATCCAGTCCTGGTTGACTCCGTGCGTCAGGTCAAGGCTGTACATAAGACGTTGCAGTTCCTGCTGGCTTAGCCACTTTTCCTTTTTCTTCGATGGCTCTCTTCCGGTAATAACGACTCTCCTTGACGGATCCCTGCTGATGATACCCTCGTCAAACGCGTCCCTGATGCTGGCGCGGAGATGGGTATGAAAGTCACCGACCGTCTGTTTCTCGTGCGTCTTCCCGTACTCGCTTATGATCCACTGATATGTTCTGCGATCCAGATCATCAAGGGTGACGTCGGGAGCAATCTCCGCAAGCCGTTTGTGAGTCATGATATATTTTTGCAGCGTGTACTTGCTTACCACCCCTCGCTTATACATGTCGATCCAATCCAAAAAATAAACGTGGAAAAGCGTTTTTTTATTTATGTTTTTCTTCCGCATGGTTTCCTCCCTCAAAAGATATGCCCAGTTCATGTTCCAGTTCCTTGCAGTGTTTCATCCTGATAACTTCGCTGAATCCCAGAAAATCTGCGCTGTCATTTCGGATGAAGTACACCTCCTTAGCCTTCCTGGTTAACGAATCACCGTGTATGATGGATCCGCACATTCCCCTGATGGCCATGTTGAAAATCAGGAACGGTACCGCCCGATCTGACAGCTCTTCAACCTGGCACCAATACGCTCGGGGATCATAGCGGGCCGGGCCTGCCTGCATCCTCTGTTCATTCCATTTCTGAATCAGTATCCCGCCCGTGCCCGCTGCGCACTCAAAGTATGTATTTCCACCGGTAAGCTGCGCCAGCAGTTCCGAAACGCTCACCGGCGTGAAGTCCTGCTTTTTCACTCTCCTATCCGAATGCTCGCTTTCAAAATATTCCGAAAACCATTCATACCCCATTCTTGTTTCATGTTCCAGGAACGCACAGAATAGCTTTTCACGCTTCTCCGGATCCAGCATGTGAGCAAGCATCACCTGCGGTGCCTGATAACTCTCTGTGATTCCCAGCAACTTATTTATTGTCTCGTTTGTCAGCATTCTCCCTCTCCTCTTGTCATAATCGCCTGTTTAACACAGCTAATTTTCTCATATATCCTTTTTTTCGTGCATCACGGCAGGAACTGCAAAATACATTCTCTTTCCTCTCAAAAAAGGTTTTCCCACAGCGTTTGCAATACTGTGGCCTGATTCTTTGGAAGGAAGTGCAGCTGTCACAATCAGTCTCATTTACAGTACAAACTCCATCCCAGAGCTGGCACATGTCTTTTTGCCAATAATCGCAATCATCAAAATGCTGCTTATATTGATCACGGATAATCGCTGCCAACCGGGTCAGTAGTTCCTTAGTCTGCTGCTTTTCCTCCTGATTCATCTGCAGGTAATGTTTAATCTTCCTTTCTGGCCGGCCGTCTCCCCATGAGCCATTATCAATCATGCTCCGGACCTTATCCAGGCTTTCTGTCAGGTACATCTGATATACCCGTCCCCGAATGGCCTTTACTGACTTACCAATGGCCTCCGATATCTGCTCATATCGTTTCCCTGCTGCAATCAGCTGACCAAGCAGCTCAAATTCTTGATCGGTCCACTTTATGGTATTGTCAGCCTTCACCGGCCGATCCTTTACTCGCAGCTCCGTAAGCCGCCGCTGTATGGCGCCCTCTGTCCTCTGCAGCATTAGAGACAGTTCCCGGAATCCATATTGCTGTTTTTTTACCATGCGGACTAATTTATCATCTTCTGTCTTCGTCCAAGGGGTCATTTTGAATTGCCGCTGTCCCAGCTTGTCCTGTCGGCGCTTCTCGGCAACCCAGTCCGGTTCTTCGCCCAAGGCATGCGTCTCAAAATTGGAAAAATCCAAAAACACTTGATTCCGCTCGGCCCACTCCCAGAACTCATCTAAGTAAACAATTTTAAAGGAGTTGCTCTTTACCCGCCTTGTATGTAACGGAAAATCACGGTTCTCAACCCAGGAAATCATTTTATATCCGCCGCCACATAAACCAAGTCCCAATGCTATCAGGAGCTGATTCCAGGTGATATAATCACCGGATTCCAAGAAAGCACCAAGCTTCATTCTCTGCTTTTTTAATATAACAGCATTTTCAGATCGGTTTAATTTTTTTGCAATGTGGCCAATTGATACAGTTCCCCACTTCTCACTTAAGTACTCCACTTCTTCCTTCGTCCACTTTGGTCCTGATCCCATATTCTTTAAAGGCTGCTGCTTGGTCAGAAGCCTGACCTCCTTCCAAATTAATCATTAAAAATAATTCCATAAACCTTATATTTATCTCTGAATTTCAGAATTCCGATTCTATGTGCTTCCGTATGATGTTCCCGGCAAACACATATCTTCATATACTTAGAATCATCAAAATGCCGCCGGTCATTTCCCATACCGATAGCATTCTCATGATGCACCTCACCAGCCCGGCCGCACACGCAACACCGTCTATGCTTCAGGCAGGAATACAGATACCGGTCAATGTCATCCGTCCGGTCAATTCCACGATCTGACAACCACATGCCCTGCTCCAATGCCAGATCCAGCATAAAACTGATAAACCCGCGTGCTGTATCTATGCTGCAATCGCTTAGCGAAAACTCCTCGCTACCGGTCCTTTTTATAAACTCGCATTTCATCAGTTCCTTTGTTTCCTCCGGAGAGTAACCAGACCAATCAGAAATATCCTTGAACATAGCATAGGCTTTTTTCCGCTGCTCAGCTAATATCTGCCGACCGTCTTCCAGCCATAAACCACATTGGGTAATATTCTTTTCAGCAATTTTTCCCATCAAGTTAACTCCCGGCACAAACAATCTGAGTTCTGTGCCATCCTGCCCTGGTTCATATTTCAAAATCTGCGCAACTTCATACATAGGCACCTCATTTCAATACATCGATCCCGAATAGCAACATTGAAAGTGTTCTTATTGCCGTATTTTTATCCGAATACACACTTTCTTTTGAAATGTGATAGCAGGATGCCAGCTCTTCAACTGTCATGGGTTCTTCCGCAATGTATAGCCAGTACAGCACATCATACCGGCGGCTATCCAGATTGTTACTGGACTTCTCGCAATAGACCCTGTATAGTTCCAGCATAGCATCAACATGAGCCATCATAATGGCTGTACGTTCGGCTGATCGCTGGATGCTATCAATAATCATGCTATCGTCCTTTAAAGACATCATATTGATAAGAATATCGGTGGCAGACTCATCCATTTTTGATGCATCAAATACAGAGTTCTCCGCATGAGTTTTCAGAACTCTATAGTTTTTCATCAGCAGGTTAGTATTATGTAATCTGCGCTTGCCATTATCCCTATTGTGCCTTTCCTTTTCCTCGCCCAGCTTTTCCAGGGCGGTTGCCGCGCCAACTTTGGCCGCCTGTTTCATCATCCGTTCAAATTCTGTTTCACTTACTACGAAATATCTCTGATCCATGCCTGCGCTCCTCCTTGCTATATGGAAAATAATCTGATACAATAGCCTTGTCGGATTGAGGGGAGCGCAAGCACCCTCTTTTTATTTCAAATTTTTCCCGGTTTGATATCCCTCTACAATCGCCACAAATTCATCAAATATGTATTGTCCGACATATTTATTTGCCTGATCATATGTTCTGTACCAATAAATTCTATCACTCCGGTGAAACATGGGGCAATTTGATGCAATGTTCCCATCTCTAAAAATTGCCGACACAACATCTTCATTGAAAGCACACATGCATTGGTCTTTGATTACTCGGCTATAATCATTTCCATCATCATAATCATCCAAGTAGGAGCATTCACACATATAGCAGTTTGTTCCCTCCGGATTATGAATACATATCTTTTCATGCCGCTCAATGGTTTCTTTTTTAACAGCCAGCTTCTGGCAAAAATTACACTTATATCTCCTTACTTCCTCCATTCTTCCTCCTCGTATAATAATCCGGCATATATCATTCGCTTTCCTGAAAAATTCCCTTCTCAAAAATCAATTTTCAGTCCAAACATTGGGACTGAAAAAATATACAGTGTTCGTTTCTGCTTATCCCAAAATAACCCAATCCAGAAATCATACCATGCAAATATAAACTTGACTTTCATACTACACCTTCTTTCGCTAAACATTAATTTGCTTCATATCGACTTATAATGTCTACAATATTGTTGTTATTCAACAAATCAATAGCATCACGATCAGACAACCCAAATTGATCTCTTAGCTCTCTTCCCAACGCTTTATATTCTCCAATAGTTGCAATTCCTTCTTTTCTTTTCTGATATTTCTTGATAATAGATGCTGTTAATCTTTGCATATTTCTCCTCCATTAAACTTTAATGTTCATAAACAAAATCTGTACAACCATGCACCGGATTATCCTCACAGTAGCTACATATATTGCAAGCATGTGCCTCGCTATATATATTGCAAGCATGTGCCTCGCTATATATATTGCTATCTCTTAGTAGGCAGGACAGACATTGACATTCACCGCAGTTTTCGCATGCGTTATACATTATAGTTTTCCTCCGCCACATCGTCGATATCATGACATTGCTCCCAAAGTTCTGCCAGTCCTTTACCCTTCTTCCAAGTATGACCCAATTTAATTTCTGCCTGGATAAACGGCTTTATCTGGTCCGGGTATCGCTTTATGTTCTCAATCGCATGTTTGTCCGGCATAAACATACAAGCCATACAGGAGCACCGGCCCAAATATTCATAGCAGAAATGTGAATCTAATCCTAGCTTTTCTCCTTGTTCAAACATTTGCCATTTTTCATAGTCTAGGCAAGGCCGGTACCAATGGCAGGTAAAATCAGCTACTCTGGTAGTTTTAAGTGTCGTACTGTGATATTCAATCTCCGGCAATTTTGCCCGGCTCTTACTTTCGTCCCGACGTTCTCCTGACACGAACAAGCACTTTGTGCCAAGGATGTGCCGGTTTGCCCTGATCCACTTATCGGTGATTCCGGTCTTGAAATATGCTGTACACCACCGGTTCTTCATGTCCGGCCACATTAACCGTTCTTCAAGCAGCAGTCCCAAAAATCCTTTGGGGTGCTGTAATAACACTGGTTTTACACCCATGAATGCTGCTGTCCGGTAAAACATTTGGATATTCTCCGGGTACTCAAATCCGGTGTCACAATACAGCAGGAAAATCTTATTTCGGTCAAAGTTCTGAACAGCCCAGTACAGTGCTCCTGTACTGTCAATGCCGTTACTATAACTTACGATTACGCTCGTGTAATCACTCTGCACCCCTTCAGGTACAATAATGTTTGTCTTTGCCATTCTCTGAAAGGAACCGATGCATCGTCACCCTGGCCAGAGTTCCGGTCTCCCTTCTCAAATCTTAATTTAGTCAATTATCCTTAAATATTTTCTCTATACCTTCATGATCTAAAAACTCTTGATAGCTTCCTGCTGTCACAGCGTTTCCAGTTCTTTCACACCATGTCATATACCTTCCGAAAACATGCGGCTCCGGTTCTCTGCAATTGATACTAATAGATGTACAATTAAGTACTCTACGAACACGATCAATCACCTCTTTCTCTATTACACGGCGCGAAATATTATCTAATTTACCACTTACAATTCCGGCAATATTATTTTCATTGAGAACAACCCGTACTGCCTTTTCAACCTTATAATCAAGTGCTTCATTTACCATTGCTTTTAGGGTTTCTCTGTTAATCCCTTCATCTGCCAACATCTGGCTTAAAATCTTTCTTAATTCAATCTGTTCTACTGTCATTTTGTCCCTCCATCAAATTTTAATTTAATTGACTTCCCATCTTTTCTAAAAACTTCGGCAATCCTTTTCTTACGATTTCTGCTGATGCTCTTTCAACCACTCTGTCTATAACTGCGTCTTTTTTTGAGTAGATATATTGCTTAATTGCTTTGTCTACTCCATCTCTGATACCAATTCTTGCTTCCCTGTTTTCATACCCATGTTCCGCCACAATGCGCCTTGCTATTTCCTGTGACACCAACTCCGATATGTATTCATTATCAATTTCTATTTCTATCTTCATTTCGATTCCTCCTGAATATTAAGTTAACTCTTATAATCGTTAATGATTTCAAGCAACCGGCAATAGGCTCCGCCATGCAGCAA
>Ga0153944_1000931_pt1 | contig 12293 bp, 10 predicted proteins | sample TSNJ028MetaG_FD_104703 | JGI IMG/M metagenome (GOLD analysis project Ga0153944, IMG submission 104703) | Attine ant fungus gardens microbial communities from New Jersey, USA - TSNJ028 MetaG | ecosystem: Host-associated > Fungi > Mycelium > Unclassified | place: USA: New Jersey, Wharton State... | reverse complement strand
TACTGGGCGAATGTTATGGAGTCCATGCCGGAAGACTCGGTTGAATACCGGTATTCCGCCAACATCCTGGCACTTCCCTGTGATCAGCGTTATACATCTTCACAGATGGAATTGGTGGCAGATACATTGCTTTCATTATTAGAGAAATACGGAGTATCGCATTTATGAGTAACAAGTTGAAAAAATTATTAATTCTTGGTTCGCTGGATGAATTCACCGGCCTTGTACGGATGGCACAAACAGAAGGGATTTATACCATTGTCTGCGATGGTTATCCCAATGGGCCGGCGAAGAAAGTCGCCGATGCATTTTATGATATTGATGTCCGCCAGATTGATACAATTGCAGATATTTGTGTGAAAGAAAAGGTCGAACATATTATTACTTCATTTTCGGATTTACTTTTTGAATGTATGGTGAAAATTGCTGACAAAGCTCATCTTTCCTGTTACCTGCTTCCCGAACAGCTTCCTTATTACCGGGATAAAGCGGTTATGAAAGCACTGTTCGAAAAGCTGGATATCCCAACGCCTCGTCACATTCGGCTGGCCAAAGATTTTGCTGATGAAGCATTTTCGGGAATGACCTTTCCAGTGGTAACCAAACCACTGGATATGTATGGTTCAAGAGGACTCTTTGTACTATATAATATCGCACAGGTACGTTCTTACTTTGATTGCGTCTGCGCGTCGTCGAATATTAAGGAAATTCTGGTGGAGGAGTATAACACTGGGTATGAATTCAATATGATGACTTGGGTTCTGAATGGGCAGGTGCATGTCCTTAGTATCGCCGATCGGGAAAAAACTGCTACTGAAACCAGAGATGTCCCATATAGTTCAAGAAATGTGTATCCTTCTTGCCTGACAGAGCGTGTGTACGATGAGGCAAAACGGATTTTGGATTGTTTTATAGCCGCTACCGGGCAGACCGATGGACCTTTATGTATGCAGTTTTTCTGGAAGCCTGAAGAAGGAATTCAAGTATGTGAAGTTGCCGGACGTTTTTTTGGCTATGAGCATGAACTGCTAGAGTATAGCAGTGGGCTTTCTATTGAGCAGTTGCTTTTGGATTCGCTTTATAATAGGGAAGAACTTGAAAATGCATTGAAAAAACATTCACCATTTTTGAACCCCCACAGCGCAGTACTCTACTTTCAGGCCCGGGAAGGGATTATTCGGGATCAGTGGTCAGCATCGGTTATTGCCAATCGTAAACATGTAAAGAAATTGCAGCTCTTTTACAAAGAAGGGGAACATGTCACTCCTCATGGACCACAACCTTATGCCGCCAGGTGTTATATTACTGCAAAAAGCCGGCGGGAATTGGATCATGAAACAGAAAAAATCGTAAAGAAAATAAGCATTAAGGATGCCGCCGGTAACGAGCTTTTGTTTCGGAATGTACTTGGGGAGTATCCCTGATGAATCTATGAACCTTACATCTCCTACGATTGATGACGTTTCCTTTCTTTAGCTAAAGAACACCTGTCCAGATTTTGACTGGAATGCCTGTCTGGATTTTGACTGACGAACGCAATCAAAGAGCATGGGATAGCCTACGTAAACGCAACGCTCTGGCGGACTACCCATCAAATCCGACCAACAACCGCGACCGAGTGCCGTCGCGCCTTACTATAAATAATGCAACTAAATATTAATATTGAAATTTTGAAGAGCTCTTTTGTGGATATTATGTATTTGACGATAACTATAACCTATCTCATCACTTATCTCCTCCCAAGTCATACCATGAATATACTTAAGGCGTAATAAATTCTTTTCAGTTGGATCAGACATAAGTTCTATTTTGTCAACTATGTTTATATGAGTTTTGATAAGCTTGTCGCACATCTCTTTTTCCCTCATAATCCAAGATTCCAAATTTTAAAAACCACCCACTTTTTTGCCGGAAATCCGAAAAATCATTTGACAAATCCGAAAAAATTTGTGGCGAATCCAGTTGAATATATTCTTTTTTCGACTGACGGCAATTTTTTGTTATCTTGTAATCCTTGCGGCCATGCCACCTAGCAGGGTAAGAAAAGTTAAAGATTTTAACATTTATCTTTCGTTTGTAACTAAATTTTATCTCTTAGTCTGCTATGTTGTTAATCGTTAAATGTCTAAAAGTTAATTGTATTATGTGGAAAAAAATGATAGAATTAGAAATAAGTTCATTAAAATAATATTATCACTTTTGATATGTGCAATACTATGAATTTATCAATAAACTCTCATGCCCGCGCTGCTTGGCTCCACGATAAATGAAACCCTGACATGGGGTTGATAAGATTGCACCAACACCTGTCCAGCTTTAAACAGCAAAAGGACGTACAGTAAAATGAAAACAGATAGGAAATCGTGCCGTAAATTATTTTTAGAGATGTGTGCCAGTTCGGTGACGAATATATGACTGGTGACGCTGGGGGGAACGCTTGTGGTGTATGCATTCAGCTGTAAGGAATAAGAACTCCTGTTCTTCTGCCCAATTCCAAAGAATCCGTACGCATCGAGGGAAAAAGGGGGCACATCTTAACTACAAAGAAAGGAAGGAAAGAAATGATTAAAAAGTTGTTTATACGTAAAGGAAATATATTTGTTTTAGGCGCACTAGTAGCATCATTAATGCTCAGTGCATGTTCCAAAGAAAATACGGACAAAGAAACGGCTACCGAACCTTCCGCTATAACAGAGCAAAAAGAAGCACAAAAGGAAAAAACAGTCACCCCTACATCTTCTCCCCCAAAAAATGAACAAGAAAAAAGTGCAACAAATAATGATGTTGAAGAAAACGAACAAAGTCCAAATGAAAACAGCAAAGAAAATGTATCTGAATCCCAAGATAGCAATTTCAAATCTAGTACTCAAGGTTCTGATGAAAACACTACTACATCATCAGAAATATTTTATTCCGGAAAATATCTTCTTAATACAGACAATACATCTATAGAATTATCAATAAGTTCCTATACTGAAGTTACAAATAATACCGTTGGTAATGTTATTGGTAATAAAAATAATGGTCAAGAAGAATTTAGTGGAGAGCTTATCAAAATCGACACAAATAGCTATACGGTAACCTTAGATAATGGTATAAAGTGTAGTTTAGAATTTAGTGAAAATTCTGTAGAAATATCAAGTTCATCTGATGAATTTACTGGAACCTTTGAAAAGATAGAAGCCTATCATCCTTCATGAAAACTTACGCATAATTACAAATATAGGTCTGTTGCTAGTGCGACAGACCCATATTTCTTTTTAGCTGGTATTAATATCCAACCAACTCCTAAATAAATATCTCCTAATACTTCCTAGAATTGCATATACCATTCGTGATAATCTCAAAATGTAGAAAACAGGATCCTAAACTACTACCTGCAATTGTAACTGAACATCTTACACATATCAAAAGAAACGCCGTAGTTACACTTTACGCACTTCACCAATCTGCGCATTTGGATGCCTTATCAGGTTGTCAGTGTACTCAACCACATCGATTCTGCAATGCTCCCCAATGATCACATTCCTGCCCCGAACCAATTCCGCCTCCGTACAGTCCAGATCCGCCTCATCAAACTCAATAAGCTGCACCTTTAAAACTCTTTTTATGAACGGCAGGGACGGTGATACTTTTACACTTCTTCCGCCCATCTCTTTCACCCTGCTGACATCTCTGGATCGAATCGACAACGTCTCTGCATTCAGCAGACCATCCACTTCAACAGCGCCGCTGACTTTAAGGCTGCTGCATTCAAATGCGTTTCGGCAAAGGACTTCTCCTTTGATATCAAAATCCTCCGCTGTAATATCCGAAGCGGACAGAGCTCCCAGAACAGATCCGCTGCGGTCTGCCTTCAGACTCCCCATTGCTGCCGTTCCCATTACTCTGATTTTGTCACATTTGACTGCATGATTTGAATCCATGCTTCCCAATACACTTATTTCGTAGGCTTCAAGATCATTTAAAACGGACAGTTCTCCCATGATTTTAACTTTATGGTACCTGCCTCCGCTTACAGAGGATACTCCTACTATATTCAGATTTCCAAGCTCATTCATAATCTTACTCTCCCAGCTTAACTGTTTTTTTCACAGACGCCCCCGGATAGATATTCAGTGCATCATGATACTCAACAAGATCAATCCGGCACTCCGGTCCAATCATAACCGTTTTTCCGCGAACCACGTCCGCCTCTACGTTTTCAATATTAATGGTATCCCCTTCAATCAGATTGCAGCGGAAATTCTTTCCCTTATGCCGCCAGGGAATCAGATCTAAGATGAAATCCACAGCACCGCTTACACTTTCTTTCCAGATCTTGATGTTCTCCCCGCACACTTCTCCTGCTCCTGAGCCATATACAAACTTGATATCAACATCCTCAGCGTTAATACTGCCGCCAACCTGAAATGATCCCGATCCATTAAATGTATCTGTCTCCAAATCGCCCTCTACTGTCAGCAATCCGGATAACCGGCATATTTCACTTTTTACATTGCCCTTTACCTTACAGGTTCCTCCAATATCCATATTGGTGCACTGGATATTCCCGGAAAAGTTAGATACGCCCTGTACCCGCATCTCTGCGCAGTTCATGTCTCCGTTAATATTTGCAACGCCTTCCACTTTGACATTTTCATAAGTTCCCCCATTTGCATAGGTAACTCCACTAAGCTTCATTACGTTCATCTTCATTCCCCCATTTCGTTTTAAGAACTTCCCACATCTGCTCTGTCGGCACGCTTACAATTAGTTTTGCATCACCATCTACTGCGGTCTGGCTGTTTTCCTCCATAAGTATGCTAAAGGTAATTCCCATCTTGCGGTAAATATTTAATACCGGGGGCTTTTCAAATGTCTTATAGTCGGCCAGAAGATGTGCCAGGATTCCATCTGCCTCAATGATGCTCAGATGCCCATTGGTAATCAGGTCATCACAGATACACAGATACAGTGCTCCATAGAAATCCAATTCTTGAGTTGCTGAAAAATCAGCCATCCGCTCTAATGCCGGACTGACAATCTGAGTATCCAGCAGCTGCTGTACCGTAATCTGTATATCCAGCGGTGCTCCTGAAAACTGTTTTGCCAGATCATCTAAAGAAACCTGTTCTTTCATTTCCTGAATCTTTTCAATTCTTTCTAATACTTTATCTCTCGGGAAAAAAGTTTCGGGTCCTGTAAATGTCGACTTTTTAATAAACCACTCTTCCGGAATAAGGCGTTTTCTTTTCCAGCGGTATAACGCGCCGTATGAGATTCCTGTTAATTCAAGCAGCTCTTTTTTTGAGATTAAATTTTCCTCCATATTTCGTTCCTCCGTCTTGTAACATTGTTACGTTTTATTTATTGTAGCATAACATTGTTACGCTGTCAAGGGTGTTTTACTGCTGATTCCATGAATTTGGGCGGTTCCAAAAATCATCACTTCTGCCACCATAATATTTATCAAGGATAATGTCTATAACTCTTGTCGTTTCCAATGCATCTCTTCCGGAACAGAGCGGTTTTTCATTTCCCCGCAATGCTTCAACAACATTTCTGATCATCGGCTCTTCAATAAGTTGGGGTGTTTCAAATGTAAGATATTCTGTTCCTTTAACCGTCTTAATGGTAATATCATTACTTCCATGGATACTAAAAATAATCTGCCCTTTTGAACCGGTTATTAACATTTCATCTCTTTTTTTATTTGATATCGTATTAAAATTGGCAGTTCCAATAACATCTGTATATGTTTGGAAATTCATTGTAACTATATCTTCAACCATATACGCTTTGTTATTATTCACAGCCAAACCAGTCACCGTTTTAAAATCACCAAATAGATAAACTAATATATCAATAGTATGAGGTGCAATATCAAAGAACTTTCCCCCTCCGGACATAATCGGGTTGTAGAGCCACTTATTTACATCGTTCTCTGAATAAACCCGTTCTAAACGGAAATCTGCTTCACAAACCTCACCAATAACTTTTTTATCAATTAGTTCCTTGAGCTTCCTAAACTTGGGTAATGCACGTCTATAGTGACCAATAAACAATGGCACAGCGTTCATTTCAAAACACTTTACAATTTCTCTGCTCTCACTAAAACTTCTGGCAAATGGTTTTTCAATATATGTAGGTTTTCCAGCCCTTGCACAAGCCATCGCCTGTTCATAATGGAGTCCCGGCGGTGTTGCTATGTAGATTGCATTAACATCCTCATTATTTAGTAAATCTGTAACATTATCATAAGCGCATTTTGCATTCAGTTTTTGTGCCGATGCCTTTGACTTCCGTAAATCTCTCCGCATAATTGCATGAACGGAACTATTTTTCACATTGTTAAATGCCATACCGCTTTTCGTTTCTACAACGCTGCCACACCCGATGAATCCCCATTTTACTTCTGATAACATTTTTAACGCTTCCTCTCTTCAACTAAAGAACACCTGTCCGGATTTTGACTGACGGACGCGGCAGAAGGGCATGGAATATCAATTGTTTACATAAGATATTCCATGCCCTTCTGCCGCTGGTTCTACAAACAATTTACTAAAAGAACTCCCTTCCCATAAACAGGATTGCTCTGTGTCAGATGAACTGTCCACACCAAACTTACATTCAATTCTCATTTCATAAACTTCCGTACAATCCGAAGACCTGGCTTCAACCAAAACGATTCTATTCGCCGGCTCACCATCACAAGCTCTTTGCGAATCTCAATATGCTGGGGACAATGCCTCTCGCACTTCCCGCATTTCACACAATCACTGGCATAATGGGACTCCCTATTGCCAACCCCGCCGGTACTCAGCACATACTGCTGCAGCCCCGCAAATTTCCCAAACGTAAAAGTCGCATTATAAGCCGCAAAACAAGCCGGAATATTAATCCCTTTCGGACAAGGCATACAATAATTACATCCCGTACAAGGCACCTTATAAGACTCATTAAAGATTTCAATCACCTTATCAATAACCCGATTCTCTCTATCCCCTAACATTCCCGCCTGAGCCCGATGGGCCAAAGCAGTATTCTCCTTCACCTGCTCCATCCCATTCATCCCAGACAACACCAACGTTACCTCTGCCTGATTCCACAACCAATTCAATCCCCAGGCCGCCGGCGATTTCTTCTCATCCACCTTCCTAAGCAACGCAACCGCCTTCTTCGGCAGCCCATTCACCAGCTTTCCACCCAGCAACGGCTCCATAATAAAAACCGGCAGTCCTTTCTCAGCTGCTTTTTTCAGCCCCGTCACTCCTGCCTGGTAATTCACATTAACATAATTATACTGAATCTGACAAAAATCCCAATCATACAAATCCAGCAGTTTCATAAACTCATCCGTCAGCCCGTGAAATGAAAATCCGACCTGCCGAATCTCCCCAGCTTCCTTCTTCTTCGCAATCCACTGCTCAATCCCCAATTCACACAACTTCTTCCACTGCTTACAATCATTCATTGCATGAATAAAATAATAATCAATATATTCCGTCTGCAGCCGCTTCTTCTGAATTTCAAAAAATTTATCAAAATCCTCATATTCTTTGCAATGCGAAAACGGAAGCTTTGTCGCGATATATACCTTAGAACGCATCCCATTCTTCTTCAGAATAGCTCCCAAAGTTTCTTCACTCCCTGGATAAAGATAGGCAGTATCAAAGTAATTAACCCCCCTGTCAATCGCTTCATTAATCAACTGCTCTGTCTTCTTTACATCAATCTGCCCTAGATTCCGGGGAAATCTCATACACCCAAATCCCAGAACAGACAACTGATTGCCTGATTTCTTATCAACACGATATTGCATATATTCTGCCCTCCAATTTTAACATGCAAGTAAAAAACACCCACTTAACATGCAGGTAAAAAAACACCAACATAAGTATACAGTGCCCCCATCACCAGCAGCATCGATGCTGCCATGTACAACATCTTTGAAATGTGTTCCCTTTTCACAAACTTATTCATAATATTCCCATACCCATAAGTCACAAAGTACATCAGTGGAATTATCCCTGGCAATAGATATCTTCCTTGGGCCTGAAATTCACTGCAATACGCATAATAGACCAGCAGTATAAAAGGAATCACCATCGCAATCAGCATACACCAGTGAAAAACGTTTTTCTTTTTCCAGCATTTATGCTTATTTATCACCTGAACGATAAGAACATCCCCGCCAAGTTTACGCTTTTGTTGAATTATCTTTTCCTTCGCCAATGCAAATGTATCCTTAACCCGGATCAGCAAACCGCAAATTCCACCGCCGAAAAACAGAATATATATTTTACTCAGCAAATACGGCATAAACACTGTCATAAAACCAAAAGTACCAACAAAACTAATCAAAACCGTAATCAGCCAATTATGTTCCCAGTCACCCGGAACATAAAAGAACATATCCCATATGCTCATGCCCAGCTTCTGCATCGTTGGCCGATTCGAAGGTTTATATATATCCTGAGCATACATTTCAGCATACATCGAAGACGTACGCATCCCCAGAATATCACCATCATAGATAATGAAGCTTCGTACAAACCACCACCCAGCCAGTACCAACACGATTCCGGCAATCAATGCCCCCCGCGAAAACAGGAACTTAATATCTCCTTTATTATCGCGGCACATCAGAATCGTAATGCCGAAAAACAGAACGCTGCACAGAATCACTCCATAAGCATTGTAGTAGGATAATGCACACAGCCCAATCCCAACCCCCAAACCAATACAGGTCTTCCATGACCAATCATCTTCCAAACTGCGTACCCACATTAAAATCACCAACGCCGTGGAAAATAGTGCCAGCCCATCATTATTCACATAAGAAAATACAAACAGCGTCCCCGGCAAAAACATAACCAACACCGCAAACAGCCATCGCTGAGCACCCAAAAACAGACGCTTTGCAATTCTCAATACCAGAAATGCCATCCCCGTACCTAACAGCACATTCACCATCCGCGCCGCCACCAAAATAGCAAACGCATCATTTGTGAACAAGCTGACTATTTTAGCCGGCACTGCCGCCAGCATATAAGCAACTATAGGATTAAACGCATAAGAAATTCCCCATACAGCATCCCTGATCTCGGCATCTCCTCCATGGGGGATAGTTCCGTGTTCCATCAGGTATTCTACAATCTCATAACGCATAGACTCATCCGGCGATACATTATATGGCTGAACCACCACCCAGGCAATTAAGAACATAAAAACCGCCGCACAAAATCCTGCTTCCATATAAAAATTTTTCTTCATTTGCTTCATACTATCCTACCATTTATACATTACGGATAATTTCCAGATAACGTGCAAGAGCATCCTGCCAAACCGGCAGACGTTTGAACCCATTTGCATCCAGCTTATCCTTATTCATGCGGCTGTTATACGGACGCGCCGCCTTTGCCGCCGCATACTCAGCAGTGGTCACCGGCACTACATCAACATTCAGACCCGCCTGTTTAAAAATCTCACATGCAAACTCATACCAGGAACAAAGCCCTTCATTAGTTGCATGATAAAAACCATACTTATCAGTTTCTATCATATCCACCAGCAGCACCGCAAGGTCATAAGTATAAGTCGGAGAACCCACCTGATCACACACCACAGTCACCTTATCTCTTGTTTCACCCAGATTCAGCATAGTCTTAATAAAGTTCTTACCATTCACACCAAACACCCAGGCAATCCGTACAATATAATATTTATCCACATATTTCGTCACCGCCAGCTCACCTTCATATTTCGTCTGGCCATATACATTCATCGGATCCTGCTTGTCATCCGGCTCCCAGGGACGAGTTCCTTTACCATCAAAGACATAATCAGTACTAATGTAGATCATCTTCAAATCCAGCTTTTTACAGACCTTTGCAATATTCTCAGTTCCATCTGCATTTACCTTCCGGCAGATTTCCTCATTATCCTCAGCCGCATCCACCGCCGTATACGCAGCACAGTGAATAACTGCCTCCACATTGGCCTTTGTAATCTCATTTTCTACAGCCACTGCATCAGTAATGTCCATTTCTTCCACATCCACACCAACTGCCTCATGACCTCTTTTTACCAACTCATTAACAACATCAAACCCCAATTGCCCTTTTACTCCTGTTACTAAAACTCGCATGTGTTTCCTCCCTTTCTACTGATAATCTCTCAGATAACACTTATATGATTCAACGCTCTTTCCATAAATCACTTGTAAAACCAGTGCCAGAGAGGCATGAGCTGTCTTACGTAAACAATCAGTGGGCGCTTTTAGCGGCGGCGGAATCCATCATTTACGCAGACCCAGCGCGACGGCATTCCGGAGCGTTGTTGGTCGAAGTTAATGATTAGTCCGCCAGAGCGTTGCCCACGTTTACGTAAGACAGCTCATGCCTCTCTGGCGCGTTCTCCGTAAGGTAAGGCAACTCATGCCCGCAAGCATCATTTATATTCTTTTTAACGAAAAATCCTGACTATCCAGTGTCAGATTCGGATTATAATACGGATCCCCCTTACGGAAAATCTCCGGCCATTTCTTTTCAAATATTGCAATCTCCCGCTGAAACCTTGCAACTTTCTCCGGTGTATCTTCCAACCCTCTGGATTTAGATTCATAATGATACAACCCCGCATATGGATTATATACCACTAGATAACCAGCCTTCCTAATCTTCATGCAAAAATCAATATCATTAAATGCCACCTGCAGCTCTTCACTTAATCCGCCAACTTCTTCAAAAACCGAACGCTTCACCATCATACAAGCCGCAGTTACCGCCGTATAGTTCTGAGCACAGATAATTCTATGACAATAACCCGTATATCCCCTTGGCTGCATAACGAAACAATGTCCGGCAATTCCGCCGAAACCAACCACAACACCGGCATGCTGGATGGTATCATCCTCAAAATATAATCTGGCGCCCACCGCTCCCACGTCCTTACGCATACAGTAACCAAGCATTTCCTCCAGACAATCCGGATTGATAATCTCCGTATCATTATTCAGCAACAGGAAATACTCTCCCTTAGCATGCTGAGCACCAAAGTTATTAATCAATGAATAGTTGAAAATACCGTCCCAATACACTACTTTTACCTTAGGATTTCTGGCTTCCAGCGCTTTATAGTACTGAAATGTTTTTTCATCGGTACTGTTATTTTCAACAATGATGTATTCATAATTTTTATATATAGACTTTTCATCAATGGACGAAATACAACGCTCCAGATCATCGGTATGGTCTTTATTCGGAATAATAATGGAAATCAGCGGGTCATGATCCCGGATAAATTTCGTTCGGTAAAGCCCCAGATATTCACCCTTTATTACTTCCGCCTTAATTTCGATCCGCTCATAATGAGCCTGCACGGCTCTTAGTCCGGCATCAAAAGCATATAACTTACTTTCCGGGTTTTCCGCCGTGGAATCCTCATGGCTGCGCCAATGATACAGAATCTTTGGGATATGATGAATGACCTTGCCGGCCTCGATGCACCGGAAAATAAAGTCATAATCCTGGGCACCGTCAAATTCACTTCGTAACATTCCCACCTGGTCGATCAGCGTCCGCTTTACCACAAATAAATGGCAGATATAATTCACCGTACGCAAAAGGTCAATATTAAAATCCGGTTTAAAATGAGGCTGAAAGAATTTATTACCATCCATCGACATCTTATCTTCGTCTGAATATAATACTTCAATATCCGGATTTTCATTCAGGGCTTTCACACATTCAAACAACGCATTTGGTGTAATCTCATCATCATGGTCGGCAAATACGATATAATCACCGGTTGCCGCGGCTATCGCCGCATTGGTATTTTCCGATATACGCAGTGCCCTTTCATTGGCAATAACGCGAATTCTCCCATCCGCAGCAGCATGTCCGGCAAGTACCGCTGCAAGTGTTGAATTCTCTCCGCTTCCATCCGAAAGGCAAAGTTCCCAGTTAGCATATGTCTGCTCTTTTACCGATGCGATCAGGCTTTCCAGATAGAGCACCGGCGTCTTGTAAAGGGGCACCACAATGCTGAACTTGGGAGAATGAGGAAATTCCACCGTTCTCTGCCGGTCTAATTCTGCTTTGGCCGGCAAATGCTTTGGCAGCCATTTTGAATAAGAAATCGGTGCATTCTTCCTGCCGGCAACTTTAGCGGCAGTTTTTACAAATAAAGCCTTGGCACCATGAGTTTCCAGATACCGAATACCTTTCTTCGCATATTTTTCCATACGGTTTTTGAACACTACCACCCTCTGCATTGGCACTGGGTGTACCGCTTTCACATTTCCGCTG
>Ga0153944_1000928_pt1 | contig 12331 bp, 15 predicted proteins | sample TSNJ028MetaG_FD_104703 | JGI IMG/M metagenome (GOLD analysis project Ga0153944, IMG submission 104703) | Attine ant fungus gardens microbial communities from New Jersey, USA - TSNJ028 MetaG | ecosystem: Host-associated > Fungi > Mycelium > Unclassified | place: USA: New Jersey, Wharton State... | reverse complement strand
TTCAAAATATGACAAGTGGGGTGAAATCAGAACGCATACGGAAAATACTAGAGATACAGAATGAATGGAAAGAGCAAATAAAACAATGTGAAGAAGTGGAGTTATATATAATTAAAAGTACTGTTATTATTGCTGGTACTTGTACGGGATTTGTATCAAATCGCATAATACGTGATGTGGATTTTGATTATGTAATTGTAGATGAAGCAGCAAAAGCAACTTTTCCAGAATTGGCAGTATCTTTGAATAAAGCGAATAGAATAATACTGGTTGGAGATCATCAGCAACTGCCACCTGTTTTGGATACTGAACTTATTAGAAATAATAGGGATAAAATTGATGAAGAGAATTTGTCAAAAGGCATTTTCGAGAAATTGTATAATATGTTTCCTGAAGAGAATAAACACAGACTTACAATTCAATATAGGATGCATCCTACAATTGGTACTCTGATTAGCCATGTGTTTTATAAGGATGATATTCAAAATGGGGTTGAAGTAAAGGAGCGTGACTTGGATATAGTAGACTATGAAAATACTGCTATCGAATGGATAGATACATCAAAGCATCCTGCTAATGAACGCTATGAAAAGGAATTAGATTATAATGGAAAGAAATCATATCAAAATTATTTAGAAAGAAAGATTATCAGAGAAAAACTTTTAGAATTGGATGCAAAATTGAAAAACAAAACTAAGATTGCAGTGATAACAGGTTATAATCCACAAAAGTACATACTACAGACTATGGTAAAACAACATTCCTTTAAGCATCTGGAATTAGATGTCGATACAGTAGATGCCTTTCAAGGAAGTCAAAAAGATATTATTATTTATTCTACCGTAAGAAGTAGTTCTGATCCATATGGAATTGGTTTTTTAAAGAAAGAAGCTAGGATTAATGTTGCATTTTCCAGAGCAAGATGCTTGCTAATTATTGTGGGTGATTTGGAATTCCTTGATAATTATAGAATTCGAGGTAACAAATTCCCACAAATTATAGAGTACATTAAAGAAACAGAAGAATGTCGCATCATAGAACATTAGGAGAAAAGGCTATTATGAAACAGATATTAGAAACTATTATATATGGAATTCCAAAAGAAATAAAGAATTATCATTTGATTAAAAGGCAAGACATATATATACCATATTGTGAAATTGGGATCACATGTTTAACCAAAGATACTGCAGAGATTAATCTTTTTTTTGAGACGATCTTAAAATTTATTGATATCGGAGTGGATGATATTAATGAGATAGCTACGGTAATGGGAGTCGAGTTTAAGTTAATAAAAGAGGCAGTTATTGATATGATTGAAGAAAGTTATATTATTACTTCAGAAAACAAGGCTATCATGACACCTAAAGGAAAAAAAGCATTAGCAAGTCGTAAAGTAGTCACTATTCGGAAAAGGAATATCAACCAAATTATGGTGAACATGATTACTGGTGACATGGAGGGACATGAAAATATTGCACCATCAATAATTAAGAAAAATGATATTTGCCTCAGTGAGGAACAAGTAATGTCAAAAGAGTTTTTGAATAATCATTATTCTGGCATAAATGATATATATCAGAAGAATCAAGTTGAGTATAATTTTTTTAATACAACCTATTTGCAAAGGGAATTATATAAGATATTGGATTTTACTTATGATAAATTATTTTATGTAAAAGAGGAACTATTAATATATAAAAATAATGATTCTAGTGGATATGAATTTGTGATATCAGAAGATTCAGGAGAACGATATATTAATTGCTTTTATAGTCAAATTAGAGATATTGTGTATCCTGGACTGGAAAATTTTTTTGAAAGAGATCGCAAATTTGCTGATAAAAATATTCATATTGTAAATAATGTTGAGAGGCAAAAAACGGGCGCTTTAATAAAAAAACTGTATGACTGCGAGGAAATTACAGATTCAATTATAGATGATTTTATGCAAACTAGAGAATTGATAGACAATAAAGAAATCATAGCATATTTTTTGCATCAAAATACATTTGAATGCGAAGGAATTATTATTTCATGTGAGCGTTTTAGAAAATTATTTAGCAATGCCATTATTTCACATATTAACGAGATACGCAACAAAAAGATCATTTTATTATACGATGAAAAGGAGTATGATATAGTAAATTTTCTTAATAAGAATTTTTCTGAATTGGTTAAGAACAATAATATAATTATTGTTGGAAAAGAAAGTATAGAAAGTAATTATATATGCTTCTATCCAAATGTATTTATAGAGTTTGTCGAAGTGTCCGAAAAAATTTTTGAACGTTCCTTTATGACTATTGAAGGGAAAATAGAATTTGATGCAAAGACAATTAAGGAAAAAGTAGAAGGTACTATTGATGAGAATTCTATTTCATTTCAGATTCCCAAAACCCAGGTAGGGTCATCTCAAAAATACAAAACAAGACAAACGTATAAAAAAGCAAAGAATCTAAAAAGCACATAACATATTAATAAATAAATCATTAACTGTTCGGCATTATTATCACTTGTACAGAACGTAAACAAAGAATATATTGATTGTATAGAAAGTTCTCGGATTCGAAGGAGGCAAAGTAAATTTTATAAATATTATGTATGGAAAACATTATATTCCAATGATATACGTATGGAAAATTGTGGAGGGAATAAAATGGTAAAACTATCTTATGACATGGATGCAGAAAAAGGCTCAATTCAGAAAGAATTTCCATCTTGTAAAGATAGCTGATTAGTCTTTCCTAAAGGGAAATCATCCGATACCCTTTCTCACCACAACCTTCCGCAAGGACACTTCGGAGCAGCTTTTTGTCGTACAAATCAATTTCCACGTGTTGATATGGTTGTTTCCTGACCTTTTATAATGGATTTCCTTTGCCATGTTCTCAATAAAAAATACATCTTTCTTTGAAGAAAGGGATAGTAGATGATCATAATTTTTTATAAGTACAACACTTTTCTCCGCTGATTTTCCTGCAAGTTCATAGAAGGCATTCAAATCCACCGATATTTTTTCTCTGTTGCTTTTACCCACAAGAAACCATGGCAAGGACTCTTTTTGCACTGGTGGATTAATTGCAGTAGGATCGTTCATCATTTAATTACATAATACATTAATTTGACATCTGAAATTATAAGCATTGACATTCTGGAAGCATATATATGATAATGCAGATAGATAACCGTTAAGATTGTAACTGAACGTAAAAAAAGTAATTAATATTATTTTATAGGAACAATATCCCCCGCCAGTGATGATAATGGTTTTGCTGGACGATTCAGCTGGGTACCATTTTTTATTGCCATAAGTAATCCTCCTTGTAATTAGAATGTAATATACTCCTGACTACAAGGTTCTCTTTTGCTAAGTCATTTCATTAGCGAAAATGGCTGCACAAAATGCGGAAGGTGTCGAGTGTTTTGCGGTTATTTAATAAATATTTAATGTGTTTTTAATTAGAGGTCTTTTCATATTTTTGATATAGCAAGTGTTCTTCTAAACTAAATGACAATGGTTCACTCCTTCGGTGCAAACAGAAACATGATGTACACAAAATCACAAAAAATATGTGATATGCAACCCTCGGGATTTTGTGCAAAAGCGCACAAAACCCTCGCGGGATACTAACCTCTGAACTGTAACGCTAACCTTTGGATATTAATAATCGGAATCAAAATTACCAATAAGTTGTTGCATAAACCTTGCACCAAACTTCATACCCAAAGAAAACTGTGTTTCTTCAATTATAGCAGTATATCTGTCTATTTCATTTTCGGCAGCTTTAAAATCACCTTCATTAATATGTTTCGTCAATTCATTTTCTAATTTTGCATATGCTTCTTTTTCTCTTTCTTCAAAATCGCTTTTGTTTATTTGAATAAGAGGCCCGCCATTTCGGATAAGTGTAGGTAATACCTGCAAATATATTCTGTTTGAGATTTTATCATAGCTGTCATTGTCCGATTCCCTGGATGCGCTCTGATCTTGGAGTGATTCTGTAATATCTGTCAGAAACATTAAGCCGGAACGTAATCCTAATTTTATATATACTTTCTCGTATTCGCCTATCAATTGGAGCATAGCTAGCATTAACTCTGAGTCTTCATCCTGGTCATAGCGTAATATTACTCTTTTACAATGATCATGTGCTGTTCTCAATCTCTCTTCATAATTTGAATCATTTTTAGGGTTATTGGATTCTGCACAAAGCAAGTAAACATCTTAGTCTGCTATGGTTACCTGCTCAATAATTTTGCTTGTAGGATACATTTAAAAATTGAATATTCCGGTGGATTTGAGCCACTCAATCCGATATCGAGAACCATTTGCTTAGATCATATTTGAGATTACCTGCAAGTGTAGCTGAGGTGCTGTAATATGTCAAGAACATGCCACTAACGTGGTGCCTGCGGCATTCTTGACATGTTACAGCACCTCAACAAGAGCATGGGTAAGCTCAAATAATGGCTCACTTTAGCGTACTAAAGGCTCTCATCTGCGGATTATGTGGATCTATTCCAAAAGAACTGGTGGCTCTGAAACTGCGTAATATTCAAAAATACCTCATTTCTCTTTTTGAATTGATTTATATAGACCCTCCCAGGTGTTAACGGGAGGATCTACATGGAAGAATTATTTTTGCTACCAATTCCAATAAATAAAATTCTGCATCAGTAAACCGGTTTAGAAAGATTGTGAAGAGTTTTGATGTAATCGATTATTCCGGTCGGTTTCCTAAATTGATATGTAGCATCCAGATAAACATAGTTATCCCTTCCCCAGGTAACCTCTATGATGTAATCATTAATCGTAATGACATGGTCACCTGATTTGATGGGATAAAACCGTTTGTTTGTGAAGTCTGTAATGATGACACTGTATTGGCTGTTATTAAGAAGTATCGTTCTACAATTATCACAAAAATTTAATGTGGTTTCTTCAGTGAGATGATCAGCAGCACTAATATAAATTGTGCTCCTGAAATGCCTATTTTCGCCAGAGTTATATGTGAAAATATAGGATGTCCCCCATATAACACCATTTTCTCCATTTCCTAAAACTTCAAAGGCTTGTCCGATGCCATTAGCGAAAGCAGAGATATTTAGTACGCCAATACCACTGTTTTGGTAATATAAAAAACTTTTCGGACCAGCACAATCACTGCAAATCTGGAATGAATCATATTGGTTGATTTGATACGTGACCCAGGCATCATCTACCGCTGCTTTTATAAATAATGCTGAGAACACTAACACAACGACCATGACGTAAAAACAACGTTTTTTAAGTGATTTGTTTTCTATTAGGATCATACTAATTAGTCTGTTCTGTTGTTTTTTCAATTGTCTCACTATTAGCAGTGAATACACCAACCAGTTTGTAATTACCACTTGATACGGTTACCGATTTTGACAAGGTAAGCGTGGTTCCATCTGCACTATCTTCCCAACTCTGGACAAATTCCCATTTTCCATTTGTATACTTATATAATGTCATTACAATTTTTACAGAAGTAGTATTGGCGGCATAGGCGGTAACACTGGCTGTACAATTAGCCTTCCCACTGTTAAAACTAAGGGAAAGAGTCGTATATTTTATGTTTGTATTGCGTAGTAAAGAATCGGTACCACCTGCTGCGAAAGAGTCTATATTCGTTTCCTCAGCAGCCAATGCAGTCATGGATGGCTGGCCGCAATAAAATATCAGAGCAGATAATATTAATAGTAATATAGTTTTTTTTATAAAAAATAGTTTTTTCATTTGTTTTCTCCTTTTAATGTCAATGATTCTGCTATATCAATCAGATCCTGCAGGGATGCTTCTGTGTCTGTGGTATCAATGATTACTAAATATCCCTGGAAATATGAGAATAAAGTGGACTCACCATGTTTCACGGTGTAAATTGCTTCCATGCCGTTAACTTCAAGGGGAATTTGCTCAGTGTCCTCGTTATCAAATGAGGAGAAGTTGCTATACAGCATCTGTCGCATGTACAAAAAAGTATTCTTGTCTTCATGATAAAACTCCGTCAGAATAAGGTCGTCATTTATTGTCGTAGAAGAAATTACATATCCCTCTGGCAGCACCTCCGGTATATATATATCTTCAATGACAGTATGTACAGATGGCTTTATGATGCTGGATAAGTCAGTATTTTTTTCGTTATGTTCCAGGTGGAAGAATGAATAAACAGCATAAGCAGTTATGCCTCCCGCAAGTAGAGTGATTATAGCAGCAATTAGCATGGCAATCTTTAAAAAACCCTGTCTGTGGATATAAATATATTTTTTATCATATCTTTCAATTTTTTGTATGAAATCTTCTGTATAAGAGTATCCCATCTTCTGGTGTATGGTATCTTCATCTGGCACATCGTAATTTTTAAGCTTTTCCAACTCTCCCATAATTTGCAGTAAATCTCTGTCTCTATTCATAAGCATCACTCCTTGAAAGAATTACACGCAGCCGCTTCTTTCCCCAATGCAGTTTCTGACGGACCCAGGCTCCGTCACGGTGCATGAGTCTGGCTATATCCCTTGGAGGGTATCCGTGCAGAATATTCAGTTCCAGACACTCCCTATAAACAACAGGCATAAGTTGGATCTCATATAAGATTCTCTTTACACCGGCATTAGAAATATATATGTCCTCCGGATTTGGAAATATTGCAAAGTCCTTCTCAGTCAGTTCGCTAATGTTAACACTACGATGACGCTGGTTCTTTCTGACAATATCAATGGATATATGCTTTGCTATGATGAAAATATAATTCATTGCTTCCTTTGAATGAATGTCATCAGGAACCTTCTTGATATTTTTTGCCAGATACAAAAAGCTCTCCTGTACAGCATCTTCTGAAAGAGCCAGGTCATGAAGGATACTATTGGCAATGTAAAGCATCCTGTACTGGTAGCATTCAAACAGAAGAATAAATTTCTTTTTATCACCTTCCCCTTCTATCATTACTAAAAAAAGAAAAATCATTGGTTACCTCGCAACAATCCTTATATAGCTTTCGCTTATATCATTATAAATCGCATATAACGCGATTGCAATATCTAAATATCGCATGTAATGGTGTTTTTATGTAATATAAATAATTTTATAATTTATTAGTAAAGGAGAATGCAAAATGAGTAAAGAAATACTACCTGATATCGGGTTACGTATAAATAAGGCAAGAATTTTCAGAGATTTAACTATTGAAGCGATTGCAGAAAAAGTCAATATTTCTCCAAAAACTATTTATAAATATGAGAGTGGAGTTACAAATCCTTCTGTTTCATCTTTGGTTAACCTATGTAATACATTGCAATTTTCTTCAGACTACATATTAATAGATTATATGAATAAGGATTTATATAAGCCAAATACCTTAGATAATGAGATATACCCTAATTCATATAAGGTACTAAGCGATAAAGAAAAAAGATTAGTTAATGATTTCATTGAAATGCTTATAGATCACAGATAATGAACCAGAACTTGAGTACGACTTATCTACCGATTATCTACTTATATGTGGTTTTATAATATTATATTTTATCTATAATTAGTTATAGAAAGCAGGTGGTACTATTAATAAGTGTAGTTTCGGAGAACGTTTGAAAGTTGCCAGGATGAGCAAAAAACTCACAGCAGAACAATTAGCAGAGAAAATTGATATATCAGCGAAGACAATATGGAGAATAGAAAGTGGGCAAGCTTTAACATCGCTGCCTGTGCTTATTAATATTTGTAATATACTTTCTGTTTCTCCGGAGTTTCTATTGGGACAAGATTTAGTACCAGGTGTATCAAAATATTGTAATGATAGATTTGTTGAGTCGTTATTATCATCTACAGAGGCTGAAAGAGAGTTCTTATTAGATATGTCAGAAACATTACAAAGAAATAGAGCAAAGTATGAAGTAAAATAGTACAATAACAAGCGACATATTTCTAAAAGTGCAACTTATAATATAGATTTATAATTAGAACATTTTCTACTTGGATGTTATGATTACCATTTCGTACGGATTTTCGATGAAATAAGGTATATATAAATTAAGAATATAAAGTAAAGAGCTTGCAGAAAATTAAATATCACTTTCCGGGCTCTTTTTGTATTTGATTCTGAGACTCAAAATTTCTATCGGTAATTTTTGGTTTAACTTAGATTAAAATGAGATTGCTCGAAAACAAAGGAATCTTTGTTGTTTTAGACCGTTCATTTTTATACTTTTCCCTTGTATTTTCCCTTATGAGGTATCTACAAGGGAAAAAGTATTTATTCTCCGCCCACTACCTGCTCTAAGATGCTGGCAGATTGCTTCATAGCTTCCTTAGAGGAATGGGCGTAGATATTCATTGTGGTATTAATGCTGGCGTGTCCTAACAGCTCCTGCACATCCTTTGGGGATACACCGCCTTTTAACAGGTTATTGGTGTATGTATGGCGTAGCATATGGAAGTGGAAACCTTCTAATCCCGGTATCTTCCCGGCAGCACTGCGGCAGGCTTCGCCGACTGTATCTTTGGGAGAATAGCGACCATCCTTATGGGTACATACAAAGGGAATTTCCTTATATTCCTCTGGCACTTCCTCCGGTATGGGAAAGTACTTTATCTCATAGTGGGTATGTCCCTTCTCCAGAACCTCTTTGTAGTAATTGAGGGAGTAAAGTGCTCCGTATTCCAAACAGTTCCGCTGTTGCTGTTTCTTCGCTGCTTTCAGTATCAGCAGCAGGTTTTCCCCAAAGTAGATGGTACGAGTCTTTTTGCTCTTGGTAGCATCAATCTCATAGCATTTCCAGCTTGTATTGTAGCGCGCTGTGCACTTTACCGTGAGGGTACACTCTGTCAGATTTATGTCTGTCCATGCAAGCCCACAGGCTTCACCAATGCGGATTCCGGTGTAATAGGCTATCTCGCTGCTGTGCTTTTTAAGAGGTCTATAAGCTGTAAGTACTGCCTATGGGTAATGGTTGCCAGAATGTTTTTCTCTGCTCCTTCGGAGAAAATATCCGCAGGCTGTCTGGAGCTGCGGTACTGAATATAATCCATCAGGTTGTTTGGCAACAGCTTCTTCGGGTATACTGCAAAGCGACACACACTGGTTAATACTGCACGGTATGTCCGCATATAGGAAGTATTTGGTGGGATTACTGGCTCCCCTTTCTTCTGCCCTGCCGTCCCGAAGCACAGGCTGTCCCAGAACTTCTGCAAATCCTCTACCGTAATTGTCCGCATCTTCTGTCTGGCTAGAGGCATCTTCTTAAGCCGTCCGGCTGCCCCCTGATAAACCATATAGGTGCCGTTGCTCTTATTGCTGGGCTTTAAGCATTCTTCTACCCAGATATCCAGAAACATCCCTAAAGTAATGTTGTCAGACTTTGCATAGTACCTGCTTTCGTCATATTCGTTCATAGCCTGACGCAACAGTAGGCACTTTCCTCTTACAACAATCTGGTTTTTGTCAGCACTTTTGTAATACATTTACCTATTTGTAGGTACTTTTTACTTACAATCAGTAATAGGTGAACAGAAATGAAATATAGCAAAGCATAGGATAAACGAGGGCATATTGATGGATAAGTGTGCGTATAATTACTTCTGCTATGTATAAAATCCATTCTGACACATTAAAATCCATCTGTACCGCCGGACTGATAACCCTCATGACAGTAGCACAAAAAAGTACCAACAGAAGATTGATTTCTTCCGTTGGTACTCTATAAATATAGGCTGGCTATATTAATCAATGGGTATAGTCCAAGTATGTCCACCAGACTGCTTAGAATAAACTTTGTCTTTGAATGTGCCATCACTATTGGTTGTCCAAACATCTCCGCTGAAATGCATGTAATATGAATGACCAGGTAAACCATAATAAAATACACTACCACTTCTACCGTTCATAGTCAACTGGCTACCGCATGATATGCCAGTATAAATGTTCATTATATCCATACTGCCATTAAACTTATAACTGGATGGACAATTTACCAAAGTCCAGTTTACATTATTACGAGTTATAGAGAAATAAATGTAGTCGTATGCGCGTAAATGACCTTCTCCACCTAATGGAACTATAAAAACTAATGGTTCTCCATCTTCTGGTAATTCTCCATGGTTAATAATTAGGGTTCCATCCTCAAAACTAACAGGATCTTTTGATTGTGAGAGTTCTGTTGCAGAAATAGGGGTAACAAATAAATTGAATAATAGCATAACACACAAGAAACTTGACAAAAACTTAATGGATTTGGATTTAATGAATTTCATTTTTAATTCCTCCTTTTCACTTGATAATTAGTTAATTTGTTGTTATCATTATAAATGTAATGGAATAAAATGTCAATATGGCATAATGAGAAAGAGGTGAATTTAGTGATTGATTTATACGATGTAAATATTAAACAGAAATTGTCTGATATAAAAAGTAAATTTAAATTAACCGACACAGAAATAGCTGGAATTTTAGGAACTACGGAACAAAATATTAAAAATTATGATGATAAACAAAGCCAAATTGATCTGGGTATATCATATAATAATTTTCATTGTGCAGTGGTTGCATTATCTACGATAGATGCAGACATTGATTATAGGCTAAAAGCTTATATACAAGAACTATTTTTTAGATATAAATTAAATACAGATATATTAGAGAAGTTATCTGGCATAGATAAGTCAGAAATTCAACAATTATTAAATAATCCAACAGCAGTTACTTATGAGACTAAATATAAATTAAGTATAACTGTTACTTATCTATTGCTGGTACTAAGTGAGGTTGTCATACCAGTGATTAAGGAATCATGACGGGTAATATAAAATAAGTTGTGTCTTTTAAAAAAGGGTAAGATTTAAGATATGACAAAGCTTATCGAAAAGGAACATTTTATGTCAATTGCAAAGAACCAGATTCGATAAATCTTCAAGGAAAATGAATTTAGTAGCGTAACTGATGTCTACGACTTCCTGAGGAAGGAATTTAATGATGTACGGCAAATAATCAAGAGAAATCATTTCTCTCGAAATGAATTTTTTACAGTTCAGCTTACCAGCTAAGCCAACGGGTATTGCACTGGCTATAAATAGCCGGTGTACTTATAAATAACCTTTTATATTTTCAATATTACTATTTTTATTCTTTTCAATGTTACGATGATTGTCAGAATGGAACAGTACATTTCGTGTCCGCTATCTTTTCGAAACCCTCCGGTCATTTTTTGGCGATTCTTCGCTTTACGTAAATTCCGTTCAGCTAGCTTGCCGGTAATAAGCAGATTTCGATATTGGGGTAAAGAAGCTCATCAATCTCTGTATAGGGGGTGTCCGAAAACCCTTGTTTTCGGACACCCCCCTATACTCTATCTCTATCATTTTTTGTCCTCCATTATTATACATGAGCAGTCTCGGAAATTCAAAAATCCCAAGTTTCCGCTCTTTTTTCTTGTCCTATTTTTTCTTTCCCTCCAAAAGCCGAGAAACAATTTAAATAAATTTTCAAAAACTCTTGACATTGTAGATGAATTGTGCGGCGCGTTTGGTTACCCGAAGTGCCGGTAACCAAACGCGCCCTTGTGATGAAGTAGTATAACCCGCCAACACATCACAAGGAGGTAACGCACTATGATCAAGTACTGGCAATCCATGCTCAGACTCCATTCAGAACTCTGGCTCCCCTGGCAGAAACTGCGTCTTTTCGATACTGACAGGGCTATGGATTTTCTTGAGCCCTTTTACCCTCCCATGGGAAGGCCCGCCACTAACCGGCCACAGATACTACGTTCCTTTGTTCTTTTCTCCCTTCTGTTTTCCATGGGTCTGACTCCTTCCTCCCTCACACACTGGGTGGAAAGGCTTAAGCATGACCGCGTGCTGGCGACACTTGTCGGCTGCACGCTTCATTCCCTTCCTCCACTTGGTTCTTATTATGACCTCATGAACCGCCTCTGGACTGCTCCTAAGACTGATCTCTATGGTAGGGGAAAACTCCTCCCAGCTTCCTGGAACAGTAAGAAACCTGACAGACCAAAGGGAAAAGGCCAGAAAGCTTCTGAACTCCATCCTAAGATCACCGAAAAACTTGCTCTCCGGATTTCCGATGGCAGGGACATTCCCTTTAACTTCGAAGCACGCCTGCAGCAGCTGTTCTATTTCGTAGCTGTCCTTCCCTCTGCACAGAAATCCGCCATGTCTGGTCAGGATCTGTCAGACGCCTCGCGGCATTTCCCTGATCCGGATGCTTCCTGGGGGTGGGACAGTGACCTTGACAAACACTATTTCGGATATACCCTGTTCCAGCTCTCCTGCCACAACAGCGACCTCCATACG
>Ga0153944_1000927_pt1 | contig 12346 bp, 18 predicted proteins | sample TSNJ028MetaG_FD_104703 | JGI IMG/M metagenome (GOLD analysis project Ga0153944, IMG submission 104703) | Attine ant fungus gardens microbial communities from New Jersey, USA - TSNJ028 MetaG | ecosystem: Host-associated > Fungi > Mycelium > Unclassified | place: USA: New Jersey, Wharton State... | reverse complement strand
CATTGATTCCTTGAACGCGCCAGCTGCATTAAGAGAGGAGCAACATGATGAATGGGTCGATATTGACGAATTATTGTTCAATAGGAAGGCTCTGCAGGAATATATTCTTTGGGCCGGTCAGCATCCAGCGGGCGGCTTGAGGGATAAGCCCCCAAAGTGAGTAATTTATATGCTACGGCAGCAATGGATCATGTTGGTGGTCAAAAGATCGGCAGACTCCTATCATACTCTATATTGTCTGTCTGGACTTTCGGCAGCCCAACATCACGTCTACCCTTCTCAGCCTAGAAAGATGGATGCATTAAAAATGTGGAAGGATGATGGTGAGATGTAAAAATGCTTATCTGTTTGATCATGACCTGATAGTAAGTCCTTTCAGGTTCGCCACATAGTGCACTTCGCAAAGCAGTGTTTACCGACTTGATCTGTTGGACTGAGGAAGAGGGAACTGCGAAAGTGATCGGTTCATCGGCCATAAATCTACTTGTAGGTTTTGATTGTGTTTATCTTCTTTTGTTGTCTGATATTTTCCCCCTTCCGCTCAGAACGCCACGCACCCTTTGACAAACCTCACTATCACGCATACTGAGGGAATTATGAAACATTTCTATGGGCAAGAGACACCACCTCGACCGTTTTTCAGGAAGGCGAGAGAGAAGGAGTCGAAGTAATGCCAACACATTATGATTGACTTCCTGATTCTGGTGTTTACTATTTTGACCAAGCCGGGGAAGGTGATGAACAGCTTTTTACGCTCAGGAAACGTGAACTTAGTATAACTTTGGTCCGCTAATGTAGACTGTCATCAGAGTATAGTTCATCGGCTACGAAATAGAGGCCAGACTGACAGCACTTAATATTTCAAAAGTACTTGGTCGGTAACGTTGACCGCAGGTTTGGTCCTGCATCATTAGGCAATTGGATTCCGACGACATAGATTGTAATGGATTCTTTCAATGTAACAATGCAAGGTAGCGACTGCTGCAATCACTTTGATGGGGATACGTCAACATTAGTGTTGTCAGTGCATAACACACTTATGGATGTCATATCAAGGCTGAGAGTCTCAGAGAGCGAGAAAGGAATTGTACTGAATGTAGTTTAATGTTTGGAGTCAGTGATCAGGGACACAATTGGGTGTTGTGTAACAGATCCCAAGTATGACTCAAATCAAGAGGCGACAACAATCCATTGTCTTTGGTACCGTGTCATTTGTTCACTTATAGACAGGAACTAGCATCCTGGATAACTCAAACAAGGAATTGGTTGGATACAGATTAAAAGTCCCGGCTCAGTATATTTCATTAGTGTCTAATTGTGCTTTCCTCTCATACCTGCAGATGTCATCTATAACGTATGACATCGGTGATCCTACGGGATTAGAATCATGATACGAGCAGGTCATCCGTACCGGCTTGATTACATCTGGCACAGCGGGTGGCTTGATTACATCTGAAAAATGTGTTATACATAGGCCTACTACCCAGAGCTGTCCAGTTATCAGCTGTTATCGCACCAGATGCTCCTCGAGTCACCATGTGGCCCAGGAGACCTGCACAGAGGGACGAAAGCTCTCGATCTCGTGGCCCCGACACTTGAGGGGCTTCCAAACCACCCCATCTTCACAGGCCTCCAGAAAGTCATGTGTCAATCGCTTGACCAACTTAAGAACTAGGACTTCACCTACGCGTCTACCATCACCGATGGCTGATGGCTGCACTATCCTTAAATGATATAATCACGTGATTTGGTTAGGGGAGGCCAGTTGGCGGTCAAACGCGCTCCATCCACTTAAAACATTGAATTTTTTTGTCGCAGGCGTCGTCAAGATCTCGACGGTTTCGCAAATTCTTCTTTGTGCATGCAGGTACTATAACAATTTTCTCTTTTCAACACTCCTTTTCATGCGCAAGCAGTTATTTATGTGACTTCGCATGGTATTTTCCCGTTACGAAAATCACTGAAATACATTCCTATAGACCGACATGGATGAAAATGAGCCTGGTAAACAGAAGGAGGCCGGCATTAGTAATAAAACAGAACAAGAGGTGTGTGGTCGTGTCTAAGTCTGTCTCAGTTTCCTAAGTACCTAAGACTCTACTAGGAATCCGCTCAACGCTTTGCTAGACTGAAATTTATTCTTGAAAAGTCAGCCGTATATACTGGTATACTTGCTGAACGAATGGAAAAAGACAAGAAGAAATTTTTGGCAGCCCAGGAAGCGAAAGAAGCTGGTGATCAAACAGGCAAGAAGCGAGGTCGTGCTTGCCGCGTGAACGGCAGCGCCTCTCCAGTCAAACGATTGAAAGCCGAGAATGGAGCACCTGTCATTATGGATTCTGAAGAGCATCCTCTGTTTGAACAGCCAGCGCTTGTGACCGGTGCTAAATTGAAGCAATATCAACTTGAAGGCGTACAATGGATGGTTTCCCTAGACCAGAACGGTATCAGTGGAATTCTTGGTGGGTTTTTCCCACTTGGTAGCCCTCCACATCGTTTATCTCCTTTCATTATCAAGCCGACGAGATGGGCCTTGGAAAAACATTACAGACCATTGCTTTTAGTGCTTACCTTCGCGAGTGCCATAATACCCGACCATTCCTCGTCGTGTGCCCCCTGAGTGTGTTACACAACTGGTACGATGAATATAAGAAATTTGCTCCCTCCGTATGTACTTCTCTCAATGCAGTCATTCTGTCAAACCAATTTTACGACAGATACCTGTCTGCATATATCATGGAACACCCAGTGACCGTGCTGAATTACGCCGCACAGTCATGGTACCTTTACACCTCAAATCTGCTTCGCAGTCAAAGTCCAAGTTTAAAGGAAATGCCAAACCTAGAGCTGGTCGAGGTTCCAAGAAACGAGCGGGCAAGCCTGTCGTTGAAGACTCTGACGAAGAACCAGCTGAGGATGATCCGTATGCATCGTTCCCAATTATCGTTACCACCTACGACATGATCATTAAGGATCGTTTGCACCTTGCAAAGTACGACTGGGGTTACATTGTTGTAGATGAGGGGCATCGGCTGAAGAACCTGAACTGTAAACTCATGCAAGAAATCAAGAAATACCCGAGTGCAGGACGAATGATCTTGACTGGAACGCCATTGCATGTAAGTATGTGAATGTCTATCACTCATTATCACACCAATGTTTGTGTCATCAGAATAATTTGGCCGAGCTATGGGCATTGATGAACTTTATTCTTCCTGACATATTCGACGACTTGGATGCTTTTCAAGAATGGTTCAATCTTCCGGCACTCCAGTCCACACTTCCTTCCGACCAAACTACACAGATTATTTCTTCACTCCACGCAATCCTTAAACCTTTCCTTTTGCGACGATTGAAAGCTGATGTCCTCGTAAACGACGAAAATGGTCAGGGAGGCCTCCCTCCCAAGAAGGAATACGTACTCTATGCACCCCTCAGCGTTCGCCAAAAGGAAGCATATCAAGCGGTCTTGAGTGGAAACATCAGAGGATGGCTGCTTGCTGGGGGTACATCTAAGGGCGGTGCGAAGCAAGCGGTAGAGGCCCCGAAAGAGGAGGATGACCTGCCTGAAAATAAGTCTGCATCCCCCAGATGTCTCCGCAAACGTCAAGGAACGATAAACTACCTTGTTGATGTAGACGATGACGAGTATTTTGAGATGTTGTATAATGGGATGTTTGACGAGCGGGGCTTGATAAGACAAATGTCTGAGCAGGCAAAAGAAGAAGAGCAAAAGCAGGCCGCCCTGGACTACTGGTCCAGACTGAAAAGTAGCTTTTCACTCGCCTATCTAAGCGTCGATTGGCTTTGCTAATAGCTCCTATAGTCAAAGCTACCAGCAACATGAAACTTCAGAACGCAGTCATGCAATTGCGAAAAGTCTGCTCCCATCCATTTCTATTCGATTGGCCTATCGATCCGAAAACACAGGAACCGGTTCTCGGTGCAGAGTTAGTTAACGCCAGCGGAAAGATGATGGTCCTTGATCGATTGCTTCGTGAGCTCCTCAGACGGGGACATCGGGTTCTGGTGTTCAGCCAGTTCGTGACAATGCTCAATATTATTGAGGTAGCTACTGTGACTACTGCCTACTATTATTTGGATCTGATTTGAATGCACAGGACTGGGCTACCGATTTCATGGGCTGGAAAATCTGTCGTATTGACGGCCAGGCTTCTCCAGAAGAACGGCGGGAACAAATGAATCTATTCCAATCAGCAACGGAGAGCTCGCCTAAGATTTTCTTACTCAGCACAAGAGCTGGTGGGTTGGGCATCAACTTGACTGCCGCAGACACGGTCATTTTCTATGATCAGGACTGGGTACATTGTTTGCTTGTTCACTCCTGAAATTATAGGGAACTGACGTACGACCTTGGTTGTTAGAATCCACAAATGGACGCGCAAGCACAAGACAGGGCACATCGTATAGGTCAAACCAAACCTGTCCTTGTGTACAGGATTGTCAGCGCCCATACTGTCGAGGACAAGATCTTGCAGCGCGCAGCCGAAAAGAAGAAGCTCGAAGTGATGGTCATTGCCAAGGGTAAATTCAAAAAGCCTGCAGCACGGACTAATACTGCCATGGCGACAGCAATGGTAGAGATGGCAGCCGATTTGTTGCGCCTTGAAGTTGAGAAAATTGACGTCGTGCCCGATGATGAGGACGATGTTGATGATGTGACGACGGAACGAAATGGAGAGACGAGGAAATCGAGGCAGCGTCAGGTATTGAGCGATGAGCATTTGAAAATGCTGTTGGACAGGAGTCCGGAGGTGTTTAAGGAACGTGGACTTGGATGGAACTCATCCAAGGAAAAGGGTGGCTGTAATGGCGGAGACGGGAGGGAGCGTAGGCAAACGGCATTTGCGGTATACGAGATGCCTAGAGAGCAAGGCAACGATGCGCTTGCTGCATTAACGGGAGAGGATGTGACTGTTGATTGAGCGTTTTGTTTTGGGATTAATGAAAGTTAACAGCAGAGGTTGGGACGAACGTAAGCAAGCATATTTGGGTTCCACGTGTGGTCTTGGGGACGCCGGTAAACTAATCTTGTTAACGTATTTTAAGGTGTCTGCCATACATGTTTTAGATATTTTAGACTCAATTTTGGATACATTGCAGTTATTCCTTGCTCTTCCCTGAGATTCACTGAGATCCATTGACCTGGTTATTCAGCATTAGGGTTTGTTCTTCTAAAAGTGGCAACAAATCATATTCAAGTAAATACTCATATTCAAATAGTAATAAATAAATATTGTCTCATTCCAGTCCATTTCATACATCACCACAGTTGAATCATGTTATTCTAATAAATAAAAATTATGAATAAGGTGCCATGGCAGCTTCGAGTTCTTCCTTGGTCAACAGGCCTTGTTGATTTTGTTCCAAGAAGAGCGTCGCTATTCGGGTCCTCCCGACTTCCTTTCCTTTTTCTCCCCAGTATCTCTCCGACCTGTAGCACCAGGTGTCTGTCCCTCGAACGATGTAACCGATGTCATTAATGTATTGCTGGACTTTATCGTCGATCTCAGGCCCCCATGACGGCAATGCGTTTATCCCGGTTAGGAAAGTGACCACTGTGTCTCTGCCGAATACTTCGAGCCACTTCATGGCAGCGGGAATGTCTACCTGGTGCTCGTGAATGATTGACGTGATGATGTTGTGGAATGCGATTCCTCGAGAGAGTTCGACAGGGTAGGAATGCATGTCCTGGAATATTATATGTAAGCTTGTGCGTTTTTTTTCATTACGATGTTGAAACTCACGTTGATGATGCATAGGAGGTTCATCGCCGCAAGTGTGACCATCTGCATGACGGGGTGCGAGAGAACTTGCTCTGGAAGCCCTAATCCGAAGCTTAAAAACGACATTGTCGCTTGTGCACCAAAGGTCTCTCGGCGAAGTTGCAGATAGTCATTGACAGTGCGGACGTGCTTGGTCTCCCGATCTTCGGCTTCTTGTATCATGGACCTCATGTATATGTCAAAGCCTTTGATGAAGTAGCTGACACTGGCATCTCCTGGCATCGTCAACGCAAGGGCCCTCTGCCAGAATCTGTGAAAAAAAAAGCTCAGTAGGGCGACGATATGCTTTGCACAGGCACTTTTACCCCTGCATTAAAAGACCTAGTTTGTCGCCTTGCTTGCGCGCTTTGTATGGATTGTTGAGGACGTCCATTACGATGTCGTGGACCTGGGCCGCAGCCTCGGGATCGGCGACGTCGTTGTACTCGTCAATGACAAAGTAAATGTTCGCGAGATCGCAGCCCGCACGGCAGAAAGCTAGTCAAAAAATGTTAGCATATCTGGATGCAAGAAACCGGCAAAGTCGGGCACCTCTTGACTTAAGAGGGAAGGCAAGACAGCCTAGGAGACCTGAAAGATGACACATAGTCAGTTCAGCATTTGAATGTAAACTAAACCCATCAGCAGACCGAAGAGAGATTTGTCAAAAGACCGTTGAGCTTCTGGGCTGAAGAGATGACTGTCGTTGACCCAGTTGGTGGACTCGAGGTCGACGATGCCATAGTTGGGGTGCAAGAGTGGTTCATAAGGCCAATTGACCAGAATATCTGGCAATGAAAAAGAAACAGGTGTACCAGTGCTCGAATTCTGGACCATTGTTCTGAAAAAAAGCAAAAACTGAGGGTATTGAGGACTCGATGCTGGCTACTTATACCTGCGAAGGACGGACAAGTGATCCCGAGACGATGGCCAAAAAAATCATGTAATGGGCATAGTTGAGAGGTTTGGCTATACTATTATGCACCAATAGTTGGAAGAAAGCTCATATGTCAAGCTGTAGTTGTAAAAAAACATCTGTCTGTCACCAATATGGTTGTGATGCTCCTTGAACTTGCGCCACTTGACTGAGGGTTTACTATGTACCTGGGAACGTAAATGTGTATTCTAAAGCACCGCATCACGTATCTCTCAATGATTCATTGCATGATTCCGTCTCCTGGAACAGATCATCATAATAGAACCGGCCTGCTCGACTGATAATCAATAAGGGATTGGTCCCGTGAGATTTATAATTAATTAATTTTGACGCGTGCGGATCTGATTGAAATTGACTTTGTTCCGGCTTGGGGATTCAATAGAGTCAGAAGGAATTTCCTCGCTTGCTGACTTGCTCCCTTTTTTTTTTGATAGAGGGAGTGCTGGTATTTGTTTCGATTTGTTTGTCATATTACTTGCCATTTACCTAGTATACAGGACAAAAGAGAAAAATATACATACATACCCCAATGAAGACTCTATTCGGGTTTATGCAGGTCTGATAGGAGGAAGATGGCTGTACACCGGCCTCAGCGCGTTACCGCTTACCGCTTTCCGAGTTTATAGTTCCTATTCCATTGTTCAATGACAGTCCACGGATGTTGTCGTTATGCAACAACACAGCAGCGTCTTCGCTTGCTCCAGACGTGCTAATACAGACTTTGTTTCTACCGAGGCACAGCACTATGTTCTTTGGAATGTGATGGATTACGTCATATGCTTGGTCTGGTGACCCGCACCTTTTTTTCGGATTTCTATTCTGTAACAAGCAAACTAGTACTGAGACGCGGAGGGCTATAAAGAGCCCAATGTCTGGGGTATATCTACGGGAGAAAGTAGGGTGCGGGCAAAGTTAACTAGTGGACAGGGAGGATTGCAGTGTGAAGGCGACCCACACTCTCAAGTTTACTTCGAACACTAGCAGCTACGGAGAATAAAACAGAGCGGACAGTCTTTGTTCATCATTTAGAAGCCTATGTATCCTGGATCTGGTTACTCTCTTGCCAATACTTGTCATTATTGTAAGCTTCTAAAGGCTCGTGTTGAACGTAAGTCGTAGGACTGTGAGGGTCTACACTGACTAAGGTACATCATTCTGATCATATCCACTACTTAATTAAATACACACGAAGTATAAGGAGGACGTCTATCGTCCTAATAAATTAGGTTCTTTATTCCATAGATACTCTAGGATATCTAAGTGACTAGCCTGTACAAAGGTAAGCCTAGGGCTACCCACTGCGTCTGCAGAAGGGCTGCTCGACATCTCATTGCAACAGTATGTGTTATCGATAATCTGGTGGTGACAAAGCATCAGTCTATATATATTTAGTCTTATTTGCATGACCGAATTGCGATTTGTTCTTCCGATCGCACAATCATCGCAGAATGGTTAGTAGACAAACCTGGAGGGGTCTTTAGATCTGATATGAAACTGATAGAACTATAGAGTGAGCCGACTTCTAGGCCTCCTAATGTCGACACTCTACCGCCCGAAACACTTGCGTTTGCGGAGCGCATGTTCGAAGCTGCTCGTTCTGGGCAAGAGGAGTTACTTCTGCAAGCAGTAGATGCAGGATTGCCGGTCAATTTAACAAATCATCGAGGTAAGGTTGTACACGAAAAGAAAAATAGGTGATTTTCATTTTGAGTTGTAGGAAACACACTCCTGATGCTCGCTGCCTACGCTGGACATTTGAACCTTACAAAAGAACTTTTACAGAGAGGTGCAGATGTGGACCGGCTGAATGACTCTGGACAATCGATCATTTCTGGTGCCGTATTCAAAGGCTATGGGGAAATTGTGCAAGCGCTTATGGCCAAGGGCGCTGATCCCCGAACTGGGGCCCCGACCGCAATACATACAGCCATGATGTTTGGGCAAGATAAGATACTTGACATTCTAGGGGCAACTGAGGAAGATAGAAAAGCGGATGTTCCCAAGCCAATTGTTAGTCAATAAAGAGAGCGTGTGAACTGATCAAGTCCCACGATTTTGGTTGCCAAGACTTGTTACTTGTTCCGTTCCTTCCATTGTCCTTCCGCTCTTTTATTTTATTTTACCATGGGTTTTGCCAAAATCCATGTCGTCCACCCAGGGCATGGGCATAAATCCCGGCGTGCTGTTGCGCCAAATGCCTGTGCGTATCACAATTGTCGTTGCCCGGAATAATCAGCCAACCGTTATCTCATAAGCCTGCAAAACTGGTGGATTCTATCAAGCACCGTCGAACCAGGAGACTGTCGACTCGCTTCAGCCACTGGAGATACAATGGGACAACAGCTGCTTGGACACCGCAAAGGCAGACATTTATCTGTATGCACCCTCTGCGTCAAGGTCGCGCCTGGCCGTGTGGGAGAATGTGGATTTTACGACTGGTTCTGTGTCGGTCGATTTGATGCCGAGGTGGTGGAACGCGACTGCGTCAATCCATCTCCAGCTCGGCATCGTCCCTGCTGGCCAGGCTCCTTTCCAGTCCTCTCAGTTGCCTGCTGGCCCCATCTTTACCGCCACATATACTCCTCCTTCTTCTGGGAAAGTTCCTGCCGCTGCTGATGTTTCCATAACTACCAGTCCTATCATCGACATGGACCAGAAAGCTCAACAGCAGCCAAACCATGGCATGACTGCTGGAAAAACTGCTGCAGCCGTTCTCATTCCCTTGCTGGTCGTCATTGCCATTACCGTGGCATACGTCCACTGGCAACGCAAAAAAGCAGGAACAAGGAGTGAACTCTTTACCACCAAGGTTGACCAGCGCATGTCCACCATCTCCACCAACTGGAAGTCTATCACTGCTGCTGGAGCTAATGCTGCTATCCGCAATTCCATCGCTACTGGCAACCGTTCATCCTCTTTCTCCTTTGGTGCTATCCGTCCTGCTTCTATCATAGATCCAAGTGACAATCAAGCCGGTATTGGAGCAGCTAGACAGATGTCACAAATGCGTACTGGTGTAGGTTTGCGCAATCCCAATTCCATTCCTAGCGAGCGCGTTTCATCACTTGCAGAGTCCGTGATCCGCCAATCCCGTGTCTCCTTTGCCAACGATGCCCGACCTTCGATTGATTCAGGAACTCGGAAGACTAGGGCGTATCATGAGGGTCACGTCCCCCCTGTTCCTACTCTGCCTCCTAGTGCTACTCTTGCTGGTGCTTCGCCTGATGACAGTCCCACCTTTGTCGATGACAGTGTCCAACTCAGTCCAAGACAGACTTCTGGGCCGCTTACTCTGACTCCTGAGGATATCCGTGCACGCATTCAAGCTGGTTCTCGCGCTCGAAGCATCTCAAATGTTTCAGCGCCGATCAAGGGCGAACACTGTGATGATGTTCTTCCTGCACTTTCTAGTACGTGATCTCACCTGCCCTGGATCTATTGATTTTCTAACGCTTGGGTTGGCACAGTCATGCGCACGGACCAAACGGATGCATTCCTTCTCCCCTCCCCGCCAGCCCAATCTTACTCTCCTCTTCACCCTGTCCCTACGTCTCCTGCATCACCACCATCGGCCATGTCGCCTATCATGGGATCTATGCCCATGCCTGCAAATGTCATGACGCCTGACGAGATGCTTCGCGCTTATGCTGAGAGGAAAAGGTCGGTTTCTGGACCTGGCTATCATATGACTCAGATTGCTAGCCTGCCCATGATGACTACTGAAATACCTGGATCACCCATGTCTTCGTCACAACAACAACATGGGGTAGGTGTGATGTCGCAGAATACCGGAGGCAGTGTCAGGTCGTTGACTGGCCAAGGATTTGGGAACAGAGCCAATAGTGTGGTTGGGGAGTCTGGTTCCATTGTAGGGGCCGGATCTCCATATAGAGGGATGCTTTGAGCGTTGAATCTGCGGCTTAACCCTCCTTTCTTTCCTCCTGCCTGTCCTATGTCAACCCTCCTCCCCCTCTCAGCTTATATCGAGACTCGTTTCAAGCCTTTTGAGATTGTTATCTGCCCAACGACCATGCTATTGGTTCATTTGACGCTCCTTCTGATACCCGCCCGATTTCGATTTTTTTTATGTGCAGACCGTTACTTTTTTCCTCTTTTTCCTTTTTTTTTTTGCCTGATGTTAATAATACCTGGAGTGGGTGGTTATGCCTTTTGGAATGGATTCTTGTGATTTCATCATCATCTATCGTCATCGTTTTGTTCCTTCCTCTCATGCTTTTTTTTTTGTGGTCGTAGGATCATTTGGGTCGCGTTTAGGGGGCTTTCTTGATTTTTGTTGGTCCCTTGCTTTTTTTTTATTACTACTATTGGCCTTGGGAGTGTGGTGGGAATGGGTCTGGTAATTGATTATTGTATACATGGATTACCTTTTTTACCCGTTTGTTCTTGGGGAGTGGTAGGTTCTGGTTGGTGAGTCAGTGTTTTGGGATATAACCCTCTCTCTGTCTCTCCTGCTTTTTTCTTGATTTTGATTTTGATGACGATGGTGACCATTTTGTTATTATAAACTCTTTCTTGTAAAGTTTGGAATATAAATGTTGGAGGAGAGAATTATATACCAGGTGTATATCCGTGCGTATATATATATAAATATATATTGATCCCTTTTTGGTGTGATAACAGGTCTATCGAGCACCGTGTAATATACTGGTGAGGTTTTTGTGATAGTAAGGAGTCAATGATGAGAAAAATTTCGGGCAAAGGAGGGATTTGGGCTCTGAATGAAAACTTAATCTTTCTCAAGGTGCATATGACTGATTCAGGGTGTAAATACTTTTGGTTTTGTTGAATTTTCCAGAGGATGGTTTTCTAAATGGGACACCGCCAACGCGGTTCCAGTTCTTAAAGACCTCGAATTGGATGTTGCACGGTCTAAAACTGGGCCATGACCTCTTTAAGCCACCCACAAAAGTCAATCCAAGGATCACATTTCATTGTATCGTGGATCTCGAATTAGTTTCGATCTCAATAGCGATGAAGGGAGGCAAATCAACCACAGAATTGCATCTATCAGATCTTGAGGACTTAATCGTTCTTGGATGCTGCAACAAAATTGATATGAAGACCACCAGCGGTAAGAGCTTTGAGGGCGTTCTTTTGACGTTGATCAAGACCGAGGGAGCCCTCCCAATTAAAAACTTGCAACAATGCACAAATGAGATTGTGTCCCAACGCCTGTGTGGCGCCACTTTCACCATCATCCTCCAGGGGCAATCTTCTTGATCGTAGGCGCTTGTACAGGGCCTCAAATACCAATGGTCTACCGAGCTGTACATATGGTGCTTCGATGTGGATATTTTGCAGTTAAGGAAGAGAACACTTGGCATGTCGTTGACCAATGGTCAATGCTTTGAGCCAAGAAACGACCTGGGTTTGGTTAGGGAGTGAAATGTACAGTCATTGCAATGAGCTCAGATCTGTTTGGGGAAAAACCTCATTAAAACATGAATATGACGGAGGAGGGATATCCCAGTCAAGAGCAGTAATGCCACTCAGCGATGGTATGAATTCGTTTATCAATACGCTGTCGATAGATTCTGTCGACCAGGTCCGATGTAGACTGCTATGAGGCACTCCCCAGGAGAGCTTCTCGAGGTTAGGAAAT
>Ga0153944_1000921_pt1 | contig 12378 bp, 15 predicted proteins | sample TSNJ028MetaG_FD_104703 | JGI IMG/M metagenome (GOLD analysis project Ga0153944, IMG submission 104703) | Attine ant fungus gardens microbial communities from New Jersey, USA - TSNJ028 MetaG | ecosystem: Host-associated > Fungi > Mycelium > Unclassified | place: USA: New Jersey, Wharton State... | reverse complement strand
GTGAGATGCGGCGTTTCATCGAGAGCTTTCTGGACGCCAGGGCGATACTCTCTCCACCAAGAGAACCTACGCTTCCGAATCCGCAACTGGATGATCCAGAAAGTCAGGATTATGCCGATTTCGATTTCGGGATTGACCTCAATGATCCGGCTACTTTGGCTCAGTTGGATGACACAGAAGATGCTGTTGCCTTTGTCAAAGAGAAAGAGCAGGGTGAACTTGCCGACAAGGTTTGCCGAAATGGTTTTCTGTGTGATATCCGCCTTACGGAAATCTCAGGTGATCTTTCCCTTTTTTTGGGCCTCTTGCTGGAAGATCCAGAAGTTTTGCGCAACCGCAGCTGAGCCGGTCGTACATCTGAACAACCTTAGGACTTTGGACAGCTGGGCTCATTGCTTCGGCGGGTGTATGCACATCTTGATCCAGCATGGAAAGGTCCCGTCTGTAAGGTGGTATCCTCTCGATTGATAGATAATGACATTCATGATCCTTCCAGCGCTGGAACTTTTGCCTGGATGAAATGGAGTCTTTTTGGCGAAAAATTCGAGTTGGCTGGTTGAGTGTACGAGTACGAGTTGCTATTTATAGTGAGATCATTCGTCATGATCCTGGATTCTACGGAGTTGAGTTCGTTTCCTTCGTTCCCCCTCATCTGGTTTTTGACAAACAAGTTAGCTGAGGACTCATGAACTGTTGGAGACTTTTTTTGAGTCTCTGGCCACGCATGATCTCACTGCCGAACCGAGATATTGGCGATACGTTGTTGCAAATGAAGTCAAACATAATCCGCTATTTAAGGACGGGGCCGAGTCGTTGTTTAAATTCAGTGCTCAGATAAACCCGCAACCAGATGAGATTAATCAACTTCGAATCTCTCTTTTGACAGGTATTGAAAGTCGTTGTGTCCTAGGCGTCTTCCCAGTTGACTTAAGTATTATTTTCAGGTTTTTTCAGGAATATTGATTTGACTCTCAGAGAGTCTTCTGAGACGAGGTTTCAGAGCTCCATTTATATTGATCTGTGTCTCAAGTTTTTTTCGAGGGTCCGAACCAATAGTCAGGTTAGAGAGGGAACGATTGAATCTTTCTATAAAAAATGGTTTGCTGAATTAAAAGCGCAGGAATTTTCGACGAGTCCTGGATTGAGTGTCACTTATGGCGCCTGGTGTAAAGACGTCCTTGGTTTATTGGACGACTATCCTCTGCTGAAGAGTCATCCACGTCTGAAGACGATATTGGATCTTTTATCCTGAAGAAAAAATGACGTCCCAAAATCTCTCTCTCGTATCCTTTATCCCGGCTCGGATAAACCTTAGCAGTTCGTCAGGTGACGACAAGTACTTTACCTTTGTCACAACAAGAGAAGAAGAAGAATTTAGGATTTTCTGAGGAGGAAGGGAACGGTGATGGAGAAGTGTGTGAGACTGATTTTTCCCTTTCACCGCGTGGTAAAAAAAATACATTGTAGGTAGGAATTATCTATACATCTTAATCACCACCATCCCCCCTCATATGATACCAAAAATCTCACATCAATGTTTTTTGCCTTTCCCTTTATATCCTGACTGTCCTTCGGGACAGTAATTATGTCTATTGGGTTTGATGATTGTCCCCACGACACACCATACGAGGCTGAAAGACATTCATAAATATTAGTCCTATTATTGACTAACTGGGTTTCAGCTTGACCCCTCTTGACCAACTCGCTAGATCACCGACATGTATTTAGCTTTGTTTCTATTTCGAACAGTTTTATTACACAGCTCTCATTGACAAATCAAGGAAGGGGTCATCATATACTTTGATCACAAAAAAAGAAAGATTCCACACGCTGCATCATCGTCATCATACAAAAATTATTGACTCATCAAACGAGCTGCCACCGCCGCCACCGCTCACAATTGACACTTCAAATTCGTACTAATACCATACAATCAAGGCAGATATAAGAAAAACCCCAAAAAAAGTCGTACATGGTCGTGATTGCATCGTGATAGATTCATAGACTGAGGTCATAGCTTCTGGTATCAAAAGGCACGGGAGCGTAAAGGACGATCAACAGAAGGGATTCCACGCATTCGCAATATGCGTGCGAGAGAGCATTAGACAACCACCACCGCGACGCCAGGTTGCATTCTCCTCGCGGTATCATTATCCACAAAACCTTTCCCCACCGTTTCATCGCCACCACCGCTGCCAACAATCTCAGGTACAGGCACATCCACATCCACCACTTTCACATGAACCGAATGCTCCTCATCATGGGCAAGAGGACTACCAGGTTCAACCACAGACAACGACGACTCATCCGATATAGACTGCACACTGTGTCCCGAGGACGAATCCAGGAACGACTCTCCTTCTCTCGTCGTCAAAGCAGCATTCGTCTGGAGCGCCGAACTCGTCGATGCAGTACTCGCTCTTGAACTTAAAAAACCGCCAAGACGAGAAAAAGGGGCAGAAGTTGTTGTTGATGATGACGGTGGCGGCGGTGGCGGAGGTGGTTGTCGAGCAGATAAAGTCACGTTATTGTCCGCTTTCCAAAGTTTAAACCCCCACCCAGAATGGGAAGCTGCTGATTTCTTGTCAGCGCCATCTGGACTAACGGCTATGGGTGGGGGCAACCCTTTTTTTCCCACCGAAGACAACTCTCCAACCTGATTTTCCGCAATAAACTCTCGAAGCGCCTTGACACACGAATCCGACGCTTCTTTCGCTTCGTTGGCCTCACTCAACTCGATCCGAGCCTCCGCCAATTCCCGTTTCAAACTCTCCAATTCCTTCTTCATGGCTTCTACTTCAGATGACGTCGGTGCATTTGTCGGTGGGAGTGGGATTGTTTCTGGTCTGGGAGGTGAGCTCCTGAAAAACAGAGAACGCCGTGAGCTGGGTGGACCAAGACCTGAGGCTGAGGAGGGATCTTGTGAAGAAAGAGGGCTATGAGGTTGTGTATCCGACGACAACAGATGGAGGAGACCGAGTCCGTTTCCATCACCTGCACCACCAGACGAAATCGACGAGACGCGTCTATGGCTATTAGCTCGTCCCGTCAAAGGCGTGAAAGATGCTCGTTTCGATAGCGGTGGGCTGCTTATTCCGGGTATTGCGGATCGAGATAAATCGAGTGCGCTGGGGACAGCACTCTGACGTCGACTCTCAGCTTGCAACCGCATGATTCCTCGTCTAGGATACACACACACACACCATCAACACAAGGCAACACTTGGGTCCACACCAACCAGGGAAACTCACCTGCTCTCTTCGACTTTATTGCGTAACAACGAAATGGCTTCTTCATCTTCCTTCATCTTTTTCTTGGCGGCACTGAGTTCTTCTTCATAGTCTGTTGCCTTCTCCGTCATCAAAGCCAACGTGTCCTGCAATGTTGCTTCTCTCGTGGTGGAACTCTCAAAAAGTTTAATCAAATCATCGCGTTCCTTGGTCAAATCTTCGACTGTCTTTCGTAGTCCTGTGATAATGTGCACTAGGATCTGGGGGTCTAGGGTATCAGGATTGGGCTGATGAGCGTGTAGATTTGAACGCGAATGCGAGCTCTCGGATACACTAGGCGTAGTTGGAGGTGAAGAGCCCTCTAGCTCGAGCTGTCGTTCGAGTTCTAGACTGAGGTCGATAGAAAAATGTTTGTGCCCGCCCAGCTGTTCAGGGGCCGTTCTGAATGTCGGCGAGGACGCCTGGGCCTCGAAGCCACCGCTGGACGAACCAATGTCGTGTGGAAGAGACATGGTGGTTAGGAGAGAAGAGACATCTCCATCTTGAAACCCGAGAGTATGTGTTTGAGCGCCTTGCCATCACGTGTGCACTACAATTTATATGATTCACATTTATCTACTCAATAACTATTTGCACATCCATAAATTCTCTTTCGTGCCAGGAGCACTGTCAAGTTCAAAACCACTACTCGGAGGCGTGTGTCAGAGGATCAATACAGATGATCCCATCTCGTTCGCTCCAAGGATACCCCCAACGGTGGACCCATTCACGTACCCCTGTTGCTAGCCGATTGCGAGAGGCACCACGAAGAGAGTCTTGAGTACCCGTGTGCTTCTCCTCACCAACAATGGCATAGGCTGTGATGATTATCAGTGGCTGTCAGGATCTACATAGTCACATACCCAATCCATAAAAGTGCTCATTCTCCAACTGAACAGGGGCAGGGTGAGCACCAGGCGCGAAAAAAATAGAAACAAAAGACCCACAGAGAGCAAAAAATGCTCCAAGACTTCTGTCGCCTCGTTGGAGTGCAAACCATGCAAATCCAAGATACATTCCGTGCGCTCCTCGGCGGTCAATTTGTTATCACCCACGTCTTTTCGGGCAATACCCAAAATGACACCCAATCCAGAACCACATGACTTTCCTCGACAGGTCCGATCTCCTGGATCATCGGACCAGCCCAAATCTCTTTGTCTAGCTGCCTGCTCGGCGAGGCGAGAGCGCTCACGAACGAGATTAGAAGCTGCGCTGGTCATTTCAGCAGCCATCTTGGCGTTGAGGTCATGCCCTTCACGGCTGAAACGCTTGGCTGCTGCGCCATCACCCCTTCTCCAGGCGTCTGCAGCACGAGACAAGCAAGCATTCCTTGCGGCTCCGAGCTGTAGTGCACGTTGGCGATAGGTCATGTAGAGCTGATTGACGGATTCGCCAGTGGGCAATGTGGGCAACAAGGATGGAGGACGAAGTTTCAAACGGGGAGATGGGCGAGGCGCCACGATGGCTGACTGATGATGGAGATTATCCGCGGCAGGACCCATGACGCGGGTGATAGTGAGCTTGGGTGGCGGCTTTTTGACGGCGGCAGCAAAACGTGTACGGCTGGGGTCCAAGTGTCTTGCTGGAGAGTTGATGGCGGGGGATTGGGAATGAAAGCCAAGAAGTGGAAAGTCATCAACGGATGGATTATGGTGAGGAGGGATATAAGGAGGGGGGTTGCGAATGTGATGGCGAGACATGGCGACGTTGAGGCTAGCAATGTCTACATCTTTGGGAAGGTGGTGCAAAAACTCACAGGATTCGTTTTTCGCGCAGGTGCCTCTGAGCCAGAAGCGGCACAAGGCGCGTTCGAGGTCATGACTAGGGACGGCGGGTAGGTGATTTTTGGGGATGAAAAGAAGAAGCAAAACACACCTGAACCTGCAGTCAGCCCTGAGGCACTCTCCAGCGATAAAGTACCTGCAAACGCGATTGCCACCTTGAGGGGGGCGGCCATTGAGGTACCGGGCGGAGGGACGAGAGGGTCTGGAATAGTTGAGGTGGTTGTCACGGGAAACGAGGGTGATGCGATTACCGATGAGCTGGACAGTGGGCTGTGGGGGAGAGGGGGTTTGGTGGGACGGAAGGACACGGTCAACCAAGGAAGCAATGGCGGAGTCAAAGTCGTAGCCGCTGGCAGCGAGGGCGTCCTCGAGTTCTGAGGGGGCGAGAGAGGAGCCAAAGACGGAGGTGAGGACGTCGAAGGGGGTCATGCCGTCTGTGAGGGCGGTATTTGGATCGTGATCGTCGATGAGAGGTGGATGATAGGGATCGATGGGCGCCCATTGGTGATCAAAATCGGAGGTGGTGAAGGGTGACTGGTCGTCGTCGTCGTCGTTGTCTTCCGGACTTACGAAGGAACGGAGGGAGGAAGTTGGGGTGATTGGGGGGATGAGGGGGGCAGCGATGGCGAGATTTGAAGAGGGACGAGGAGAGTTATGGGACCAGAGATCAGGAGAGGGAGTGTCTGCTCTGAGAAGAGATGCAGGCTGTGAGGAGGCGGACGAGAGAGGTCGCTGGATGGGTCTGAACTCTGACGCTCTGGCATTGAGCGAGCGGGAGGTCAGTAGCGGTGACGCCGGCAGAGACGCTGTCCACTGCGCGTGCGCGTGCGTCGCCTGCGTGTGGGCGAGCACAGGCGACGACGACGGCGAATAATGGCGAGAGGACGTCGAGCGAGGCGTTTCCGGGTGAGTTTCCCTCATCGACGTCGAGCGGGGCGTCTCTGCGCGAGTTTCTCTCATGGGCGTCGGTCGTCGGGTGGGGGTGAGGACGACGAAGGGCACTCCGCCGACATCGTCGCGGTGTTTGTGCATGAGCTCGAGGACGTTCTCCTCGGTCTGGACAATTTATCAGAGTTTGGACATCGAGCTCACTGTCGACCTACCGCTTGACCGTCCATGCCGTAAGTGACCTCGAGCAGACCCTTGAGCTCATCCTCCTTCTCGTCGACAAGGAGGGAGACGACCTTGCCAACGAGTCCGTGCTCGTCGTCGTCGACGCCCTTGTACCGTCGGCCGAGCGCACTGAGCAGCGCTCTTGTGTGCGGAAAGCAGTCAGCCATCACTGAAAAGGCGGGTGTGACATGGATGTGACATCCAACAGCTGTACCCGTGGGTATTTATGACGTAATAGTAGACCCACACATTGTATCGGGGATCGGCTATCTCCGTTCTGCTTTGCACGCCGTCGATCTTGTCGTCCTTCTCTTCTTCTTCTTCTTCCACCCACACATGTCTGCCACTCCTCTAAACGATCCTGATAATCAGCTCAAAAAACGCAGAAAAGGCGCAACTCGTCTCAGTTGCGCAGAATGTCGTCGGTTCGTCCTCGCTTCCCCCACAATATTTATTCTCACCTTTCCCAGCCTAAAGCTCCGCTGCGACCGCGCAATCCCATGTAGCTCCTGCGTAAAACGTGGCTGTGGCGCCATATGCCCAGATGTACCTCTCTTTTGCTTTTCTCTCTCCCCCATCTCACTCATTTTGATAGGGATCTCTCACCACAGGCCAGGGCAACCGGTTCGCTTATTTCAGTTTCCTCGGTCCGATCTCATTGTTCTCCTAGTTTCGTTCTCGCATCCACACAAGAACTCCATGAGAAAATATCCCAGCTTGCTAACCGTGTGCGCCAGCTCGAAGATGCCCTCCGCTCTTCCCACTCACAACTCTCTAATGACTCCCATCCCCTCCTCGCCGAAGACCTCCTCAAGATAAAGGCGCCCTTGCAAAGAGACCCCCCTGCCCTCAGAAATGCTACCCCCTTCTCCGTCAAGGAAGAAGACCCCAACCCCGACGTCGTAGACGCCTTTGGCTCCTTGTCCATAAACTTGTCCGGCAAGTCTCGGTACTATGGTCATATCGCAAACTCTTGGGTATCCTCCCTCCCCTCCTACCCCGTCCTCCATCTCATTTCCTTTTCTAGTACTTCCTTCAAGTAAGCTTTCCATCATTCCTCATCTCACTTCTCACCATTCTCTCTCAAAAAAGAACGAAGAGGAAGAAGACCAGTCTGACCATGATCAACTCCTTCTCTCCCTCCAATCCGTCCTCACCCCTGACCTACTCAACAGAGCTTCCATGTTCCCTATATCTACCCTCCCCCAAGATCTCAACTCTCTCCAGTCCCTCCTTTGGTATCTCCCTTCTTCAGCTAACGCCTATGATCTCCGCACCATCTACTACTCTCATGCTGCTTGGATGTAAGCCCTCTCTTCCTCTCTCAGTCTAGTCTGAACCCATCTCCAGGTACAACCCCATTTCCATGGACACCTTTGACTCGCAGGTCTATTCTTGCTTCTATACTTCCGACTCGAGCCATCTCGCCCAAGACCCTGCTCTCCCACACAAACTCGCCTTGCTTTTCATCGTTCTCGCCATAGGCTCTCTCATGAACACTGCCTTACCCGCTTATAACCTCGAGGCCGAGAAATACCACCAGCTCGCCCGTGCCGCCCTTTTTCATACTTCCATCTTTGATGCACCAACTCTGCATTCCGTCCAGGCCCTGGTAAGAACCCTTTTTCAGAGTCACTCCATCACTCACATCTAGAATCTCACAGTATCTCATGACCTTTTATCTCTTTCTAGCAGATCGCCATGGAACCGCCTCTGGCGCCAGGTGGGCAATCATGGGCATTGCTGTCAAAGTGGGGCAGAGTGTCAGTCATATGATTCTTCTCTCATCTTGTCCCTCATTGATATGTCTTCCCACAGATTGGTCTACGTGAGGCCAAATTTTTGATGATTTTAATCAGACCATTAATTCATTCTCTCTTTAGACAGGGACAGTGGCCGTTGGAAGATCGAGCCCGCTGAAACTCAACGTCGACGTGAACTTTTCTGGGAACTGTTTACCTATGATTCGTTGCAGTGTTTGACGTTTGGACGACCCCCTTCGTTCGCTCTTCCCCATATCGACTGCAAACAACCCCATTCCGGTGATACAGCTGACGAACAAACTTGTACCTTTTTTCATCTTTCATTTTAGCTTTGAAAGCTTACTCATTTCTACTTAGTCCATGCATGGAAACACCGATTCACCTCCGAATGCATGAACCTATTGCATGATCAAGCTTTCGGCGCCAAGATGCCGACCTACGCCACAGTTTTGCAGCTGGATAGAAAGATGCGTGCATTTCCTGTTCCTCCGATTCTGCAAATTGCCGGGTTCGGATCGGTGGAAACGCGACACAGCGGCTTTCCGGATACCATCATGCTTATCTTACAGAGGCACATTGTCTTGGCGCTTCGCGAGATGAGTGAGTGTACCCGATGATTAGGTTTATCCAGGTGCTCATTTGCTGGTGTAGATTTGTTGTATCTTCATCGCAGTTTCTTTGCCAGAGCTATCAGTGATCATCCGAAAGACCCACTTGGAAGCCCTTATGGCACATCCGTCATTGCTGCATATCGTAGTGCTGGGTCTCTGGTGGCCTTGATGAGGAACCTGCATACGCAACTCAAAGTTCCCAGTGAGAGGATGTGGTTCTTGTGGACCCATATGTTTTCCTGCGCCGTGAGTCGTTCGTTACGACAGAAAATGTAGCTGATCAAAGTAGATTGTCCTTGGATCCATTGTGACACGGTGCCCGTCCATGAGTTTGGCACCTTCTGCTTTGTTACAACTCGATTCGGCTTGTGAGCTCTTCTCCAAAGCCGCGCCTGGATTCCGTGCTATGAAAGTCCTGGTGAGTAGTGGTGTTAGAGGATATACACTTCCATGTGTGACACTGTTGAACAGAAAATCATGCTTCAGTTACAACAAAGAGCGCATTATAGCCTGGAAGAATCTAGGCGAGGAAATACGATAGCTAGCCGATACCCAGTAGGTTCTGAGCCTGTCTCCCCGGACCACGACAACGACGAGCTCGCGATTCTAGGAGGCAAGACTCGCCTTGTGGCCAAGATTGAATTACCGTCATCTCCCAATCTCATGGAAAGGTCGCCGAATTCACACAACCCGATTGTTCCGCTGCCCTTGTCGCCTACGATGCATCATCACATGGACCCGAGTGTGGTTGAGTATTTGCACTCGTTTGGACCTCCTGTTGCTCACAGTGGAGGTGGTGGTAATGGGCCGTCGGATGGAAATCAGATGAGTACGCAGCAGCAGAATGCGAGCTTTTCTGCCGAGGTGGAATTATCGCCGGTGTCTGTTTATGGGATGACGTCTATGAGTACGCCGACGAGTTATGGAGCGCAGGATTCTTTGTCGTATATGTCGTCGTCATCACCTTCGCATGCACAACGGCGGGCTGGTTCTTCGGGTCATCATCAACATCATCAGCATCATCAACATCATCAACAACACTCAGGATCGTCTCATGATGGAGGGAATTCGTTTTGTGATGTTGCGATGGGTTCTTCGACAACGACGACAACGGCAAACCCTGTTGTTGTTTCTTCGTTTCCGCAATACTTTCCGGTGTTTGATTATGGGAGTGGGATGATGAATGGAAATGGAGCGATGACAACGGCAGTGGGTGGAGGATATGGAGACGCACCGATTTTGGATACGCCGAGTCCTAGTGGTGGTGGTGGTGGTGGTGGCGGACAACAACAACAACAAAGGAAAGCGTCAGGGTCGCCTGAAGGGAATATGCAATCAACGTGGCAAGACTTTGTGATGGGATTACAGATGACTGCTTGAAAAGACTTTTTCTGGGGGGAATGTGTGAGTGTGAGGGAAAACGGGAATTTTTTTGGTTTTTTGATGCTGTCGATGGCTATCGTATCAAGTTTTTTTTTCTTATGTGTTTTTGGAATCTATATGTAAGATTGATTGTTTTTTTTTTTTGATTTAGTGTGTGTTGGGGTGTAGACAGAAAAAGGAAATCAATTTTTTTGGATTATGGATTTGTCTGTTTGTTTTGTGTGTGTTGGGGGAATTTGAGAATTCATTGGGTTGGTTGTGTTGTGTATGATTTGCCGAGCTGTGTGTATGTGTGTATGTGCTGGTGTGTGTGTTGATCCTGTCCGATCAGAGTACATATATACATACATCATGGTCCATGAAGTGTAATCACATCTTGATTGTTGATGTAATGTATGTATGTATGTGTTTGTGTATAAATGAGGGGGATATAGGAGCTGCACACGCATGATGAATGTCTATCAAAAAGAGATTGGTACGAGTGATCAGTAACTGATAGATATCTACACAAGCAAAAGAACAACACCCAGTCAAAGGCCACCATGCCAAACAGGTGTTTTAACAGATATTTCTGCAAAACGGGGACGATAGAGGAACTCCGAAGATCTCACCCAACACTCGTCCCTAAAAACTCAGCTTTGTGCTTCACGTAGTCAAATCAAGACTTTCAACACTCGCTACAGCAATCCGTTAGATGAATGTTCAAGCCCACCACAAGCCCACCACAACCCCTCGTATGTCACCAAACATATTGAAAGAATGATATGAACTCGGAGAATTACTATGAGTCATATGACGAATATTCATCGGGACGACGCTAACTACATATTATCCAAGTCCACCATCAAGGTAAGACTCCAGAGCACATTCACTGCGTCGTAGGATGCTTGCTCTTCTACAAATCACGCACTTGCGATTGATACAGGGGCCGACACAAATGATTACATTTCCTTTCCTTCCAAGGTGCCCACAGATAGGAACCGGAATTGTATATCAGAACAACAGGACAGTGGTGAAAATATCCACCAAAAGGCGTGAGGTCTCCTACAAAGGAAATGATCCAACAGTGCTTTTTATAACTGGTGTAGCGAGTTAACCAATTGAGGATCATGTCAGCTGAAAGAAAATGGACAAGGCAAGCCAGGGCACTTGTGACTGCTCCCACACTCGCACCTTCGCCGTGTGTTGATATGTCTAGATGTGGGCAATCAAGTTCACAAGGCAGGAGCGCCTGTGTCTTGTTCTTGTCCATCTGATATACATCCTACGCTCACCATCTCCTCCTATTCACTGTATTCACAAATTGAAATATTGGAAAGTACTAGTATGATACGAACCATCCGAGTCATTGGTGAATGCCACATTGTCCCATTGGCTCTGTTAATCAGTAATCTCATTACATTTCCTCCCAGAATTCATTGGGGAGCTCAAGGAAGAATTCCAGCGACCGCTCGTTGTAAAGTATTCTGACAAGGCGGATGGTCGTCTTAAAGGTCTTGAAAAAAAACTTGACAACAAAATCAGGATTGAACAGCGTTTGAAGCTAACCCAGGGCGGATTGTAAGTGGAGCTTGAGCCCATGCAGTCCTATATATTCATGTGATATAGGATATTTCGGGAAGGGAGCAGCCTAAATATTCAGATACACAAGCATTCCAAATGGCCAAGAGTCTCCAGGTCCAAGCACGCCTCACAGAATGATTTACTGTGTCAAGCTAACATCAAATTTGACGATCTATGGGATCACCTGGCCTTGGAAGCACAACGAGAAACCAGTTGTGAGTTGATCTTTTCATTGATCATTGCACATTAACTCAGGGCACCTTAGCGAACTTGCAGGTGGAATTCACCGATCCGAATTCAGGATTACAGTTTTGGATTGTGGCAGAGGTACACATTTTATCACTGTAGGTGTAGATCCCCTACTGAAATCTAAACATAGGCCCACAACAGTGATTTACGCGCTCTGGACACCCAAATCAAGAATACAGCAAAAAGCTTGGAATCCTTCAAACTACTTCTGAGCTACCTTGGTCCTGCGAGCACTGGTGCTGGGATGATTATCGAGTTTGGGAAGGCTGTCGAGTTCGGAAAGGCTATCAGTGGGGTAAATCATCATTGACTGGCATGCATGCACGTTATCTGACTTAAAACAGCTGAATTTCGTAGTTCAAACACTGGTCAATTGTATTGATGTTGTATACAAGGTTGGCCACATTCTCCTTCAACGCAAATAACATGATTGACCGGTTTTGTAGCATTTTGAAGCTCAAGAAAAATCTCATAAAGCAATGAAAGACCTTGCAGAGAGCATGCATGTTTTAGCTAGCCAGCTGGACAAGCTCAAGGAAGTTCCAAAATCAGACGAACTACGTCTTACTATCAGTAAATTTCCTGGATTGATTGAAGAAGTAGTGGATTTTATTGAGAAGTGGCTGGAAAGCTGGTCAGGTGC
>Ga0153944_1000919_pt1 | contig 12386 bp, 12 predicted proteins | sample TSNJ028MetaG_FD_104703 | JGI IMG/M metagenome (GOLD analysis project Ga0153944, IMG submission 104703) | Attine ant fungus gardens microbial communities from New Jersey, USA - TSNJ028 MetaG | ecosystem: Host-associated > Fungi > Mycelium > Unclassified | place: USA: New Jersey, Wharton State... | reverse complement strand
TCATTCTGAGCGCAGCGAAGAATCTTATACACTAAAAGTTTACGAAATTCCAGAGGTGAGATTCTTCGCTTACGCTCAGAATGACAGTGATAATGCGGCTTCGGAGTTTCCGAACCTGCTCTTGTATCAATGGGAGGTGAATTTTATTGAAGCAAAAAAACTACATCTTGGCATCTGATCTGGGTGGTTCGGGTACTAAGACGATGCTGTTTGACATTTCAGGAGAAATAGTGGCATTAGCTTTTCGTGAATCACGGCTGTATCATCCGGAATCAGGAGCCACAACTCAAGATCCTGAAGAGATGTTTTTTTCAGTATTCGATGGGATCAAGGAGTGTTTGGAAAAAGCGAATGTAAAACCAGGTGACGTAGCAGCCATTGTTTTAGATGGACAGCAATCCGGGCTGATGTGGATAGATCGGGAATATAATGCAATCAGTCCGTATGACTCCTGGATGGATAGTCGGTATGGACCTTATGTTGCAGAGATGGCCGGTGTCTGTGGAGAACGGATTTTAGAAAAAACCGGTACAGACAAAAGTTTTGTGCACGGGGCGAAGATTCTTTGGTGGAAGAATAATAGACCGGATGTGTTTGATCATGCCTGCAAAATGGTTATACCTGCTACGTACATAGGTGGGCGTTTGGCGGGGTTAAAGGGCGACGATGCTTATTTTGAAGAGACTTCTTTAGGATTTAGCGGGATTTGTGACCTTGATAATTCCACGTGGGACGAAGAGATCTGTGAAGCGGTAGGTATTCCATCTGAGAAACTGCCCAAAATTGTTGAATCTACAGCAATTGTCGGAGGACTATGCAAGAAATACGCAGATTTGCTGAACCTGCCGCAGGGAGTACCGATAGTTTCCGGAGCAGGAGACTTTCCGGCAGCATCTGTTGGAGCGGGCATTTGTGAGTCTGGTCAAACAGGGGACATCGCGGGGACTGCCTCGATATTTTTTGCTTGTTTGGATGAGTGGAAGCCAGATCCCAGCGGCGTGATCAGAACTTTAAAATCACCAATTCCAGGAATGCGGCTGTCATTTGGTTTTGTCAACGGTGGCGGGTGTCTGCGTTGGTTCAGGGATGTTTTTTACGGAAAAGAAAAAGAGATTGGTAACATATATAAGTATCTTGACAAAAAAATTGAAGATATACCCATTGGCTGCAATGGCTTAGGGTTTTATCCGTATATCGGAGGTAAACACTCCAATCCGGATTATGGTGGAGCTTGGATTGGAATTCAATGGGAGCACCAACGCGAGCATTTCTACCGTGCTATGTTGGAATCCATTGCCTTTGAATATAGATTCTACACACAATCCATAAAAGAAATACTGGATATTAAGGAATTCAAAGAGATACGAGGCCTTGGTGGCGGTTCTGTGAGCAGCATATGGAATCAGTTAAAAGCTGATGTACTCGGAATGCCCTATATCACTTTGGAACAACAAGAATGTTCATTATTAGGTTCTGCCATAGTGGCCGGATATGCGATCGGAGCCTATAGTGATATTGCGGAAACCTCAAAACGGATGAATCAAACGGTAAAGCGGATGGTTGTGAATCAAGAAAACCAACGCCTTTACAACGAAAAATACCAGCACTGGATTAAGCTTTCTCAAACGCAAGAGCAGTTCTTGCGAGGAGTATAGTTTCACGGAGTGTTACAGTTCAGCCTTCGGCTAAACCGCAACAAGAATGCACAGAAATGCTGTAAACAGCATTTCGCAGCGGGACAGGCGAAGGCTGAATAGTAACCACGGAGTTACTTTTGAGGTTACAACACTTGGAAAAGGAAAAAATGAAAAGAATGAAAAAGGAGGTCATGTAATGAAAAAGATTACAGCAATTTTGTTATCAATTGTAATGGTATTCACGATGACGGCTTGTGCGGGAAATAACGCTCCCAGTACCAATGGTGAGGCTGCTGCGACTGATGCAGCAGAAGATTCTTCCGGTCAGGAAGCAACTTTAAGTAGTGGGAATGAAGATATTCAGATCGTCTTTTCCACTTATGCTCTGTTGTCGCCATTCTTTGTTGCTGCCGCATACGGCTACATGAATGAATGTAATAACCTGGGAATCAAACCGATGCTGATGGAAGCGGGCAATAACATGCAGCGCCAGATTGATCAGATTGATAATGCGATTACAAAAGGTGCCGATGCGATCATCATAATTCCCTATGATTCAGATGGGCTGTCTGTTGCTGTTGAAGCGTGTAACAACGCAGGTATCCCTGTATTTGCCATTGACCGTACAATTACCGGCGGGCAAACGACTACTGTGCTGCAGTCTGATAACGTGGCTTGCGGCAGAAAGGTTGCCGAGGAATTTCTGGTTCAGTTCAAAGAGCGTGGATTGACTGATGTTAAACTGATTCAGATCAGGGGACAGTTGGGTTCGTCTCCCTCACGTGACCGTGACCAAGGTTTTTGGGAAGTGATCAATGCGCAGGATGAAATTACGGTTACAAAGGTTGCAGAATCGGCGGCTGACTGGGAATCCGGTCCTGCTGAGGAACAGACTCTCGCTCACTTGACCGCAAATACTGATGCAGACGCAATCTTCTATGAAGCGGACTGCATGCAGCCGGGCGTCTTTGCAGCGATGGAACAACTGGGTCTGGTACTGCCGCAGTCGGATCCGAATCACATTGTAAATGGCGGTGTTGACGGAAGTGCATTTGCTCTGGAGCAGATACGTGCGGGCACAATGGATGTTTGCGTATCCCAGATGCCTCTGTCGCAAGGTATTGTAGCTACATACCTGGCACTTCACGCTGAAAAATTCCAAGGAGCAGCTGATTTACCGCCTCAGATACTGTTTGATGCACAAGGTGTTACGCCGGCGAATTATGAGAGTTATGGCGGTACCCTGTGGGGCGATATGCCGATCGGCGGCTCCGAGATACCTGATGACCTGAAAGCGATCCTGATGCAATAGTAGAAAAATGGTAACTATTCAGGTTTATACCTGAAGGAGATTCTGGGGGTGAACTAGTGGAACAACAGCAAATAGTATTGGAACTAAAAGCTATTTCAAAAGAGTTTCCAGGTGTTAAGGCGCTGAACGATGTTTCTTTAACATTATATCAGGGCGAGGTCCTGGGTTTGGTAGGAGAGAACGGCGCCGGTAAGTCGACTCTGGTAAAAATCATCAACGGTGTTTACACCAGGGATGCGGGAGATATCCTGATCAATGGAAAAGTGGTTGAAATGAATAACCCTGCTGAAGCCATCATGGTTCACAAAATAGCGTATGTCTCGCAAGAGAATACGCTGTGCCCAGACCTTACAGTGGCAGAGAATATTGTTTTAGGGCAATGGACAGGGGGAGCAGCTATCAACTGGAAACAAATTTATGACTTTGCCCAAAAGGCGCTGGATGCCTTGGGTTTAAAAGTAAAGCCTACAGATATTTTAGCGGATATCAGCCCTGCTGACCGTCAGTTGGTGGAGATTGCCAGAGCTGTTTCTCAGGACTCAAAAATTCTCCTGTTGGATGAGCCTACATCCTGGTTGACCGAGAGCGAAAAGAAATACCTGTTTGACCGGATTAAGCACTTGAAAACAAATCAAGATGTTGGAATTATTTTCATATCCCATTTCCTTGATGAGGTTTTAAAAATTTGTGATCGAATTCAGGTTATGCGGGAAGGAATTAGCGTAGGGGTATTCCCGGCTGAAGAATTAACAAAAGAAATGCTCATCGAACAGATGTTGGGACAGAAAAAAAGAGAGATTATGTACGATGAAAATATTGCGGACAGAGTTAAAGAGAAAGTTGTTCTGGAGGTCAGGGGATTGACTCAGGAAGGCATGGTAGATAATGTCTCTTTTGAGTTACATGAAGGAGAAATTCTAGGTATTACCGGTCTGCTGGGCTGTGGTAAAACTGAAATAGGCAGGATGATATCCGGCTCGCAAATAGTTGACGGCGGCCAGATTTTGGTTGACGGAGAAGAACAAAAAAAATTGACCTCTAAAAAGTGTGCGAAGTTAGGGATTGGGTATATTTCAAAAGACAGAAAAGAGGAAGGTATCATTCCGTTCCTTTCAATTACCAAAAATATTACGCTGGCTAGTTTGAAATCGGCATTAGGAAAGTTTAAGCACCTGAGTTTGCATAAGGAAAAAGAAATCGCGAAGAAAATGATAGAGGTACTGGATGTCCGGCCCAGAGATCCGGAACGGGAAATCATATACCTGAGCGGTGGAAATCAGCAAAAAGCAATTATCGCCAAATGGATACAGGCTGACAGCAAAATTCTGGTTATTGATGAGCCTACCCGAGGGATAGATATCGGTGCGAAATTTGAAATATATAATCTTCTGAGGGAGCAGGCAAAAGGAGGAAAAGCAGTTGTTTTTATTTCATCAGAACTTACTGAGGTTCTGGAAGTAACGGATCGGTTCTTAGTATTAAGAAGCGGAAAGGTTACCGGTGAATATACACATTATGAAATTAAGGATGAGCATGGACTGCTGGCTATTCTCTCCGTATGAGTTACTATCATAGCACATGATGTCCACAAAACTTAAAGGGGGTTTATTTCCATGTCCAAACTACCAACTAATACGTTGCCAAATGAAAGCAAAGATGGCTTTAACTTTAAGAAATTCATTAACAAGTTTACTCTGATCATTGTCCTGATCATTTTTATTATCATCTTTAGCATCATGGAGCCTGCATTTATTTCACAAAGAAACGTATTCAATATTATATTACAGATTTCTATTTTATCGCCTATCGCAATCGGAATGACACTGATCATCCTGACCGGCGGCATTGACCTCTCGGTTGGGTCTGTACTCTCATTCTCACAGGCAGTGTGCGCGGGCATGTTACTTGGCGGGACAAATATGTATCTCTGTGTCCTGGTTGCGATTATCATTGGTCTGGGGCTTGGGCTGGCCAATGGATTAATGATCGCGTACTTAAAGTTACCTCCGTTCATTGCCACGTTAGGCATGATGAGTATGGCACGGGGGTTCCAGCAGATGTATACGATGGGGTCAACCATATACAATATGCCCGAAAAATTTCGGTATTTAGGGACGGCGTATTGGCTTGGCGTGCCTGCTCCGATCTTTTTGGTCATCGTCGTTTTTATTATTTTTATTTTGATTATGAAGTATACAATTTTCGGCAGATCGGTCTATGCCGTAGGTGGAAATCCGCAGGCCGCCAGAATCAGTGGTATCTCGGTTAATAAAATAACGGTTCAGGTTTATACCATTGGTGGTTTGCTGGTGGCTTTAGCAGGGGTTTTACAATTAATACGGCTGAACGCACACGAATCATCTGCCGGAATGAACATGGAGTTAGATGCAATTGCCTGTGTTGTTATCGGTGGCAGCAGTATGTCGGGTGGACGCGGATCAGTGGCAATGACGGCGGTGGGAACCCTTATCTATGGCGTGATAATTAATGGTTTGAATATTGCCGGTGTTAGTCCGTTTGTGCAAAAAAGTGTAATCGGTGCATTGATCATCGGTGCAGTGACGCTTGACTCCCTGGTTAGAAACAGAGGTAAAAAGTAATGAGTTAAGAAATGGAGAGCACCGCATGGATATGGAGTTAAAAGACAAGGTTGCAATCGTTACAGGCGGAGGAAAAGGAATTGGACGGGCGGTATGCCTTAGTCTGGCTAAAGAAGAGGTAAAAGTAATCGTAGCAGATCTTGACTCTGATGCGGCAGATGGTGTTTGCCGGGAAATCCAGGCCTTGCATGGGCAGGCCAGGCCATATACCGTGGATGTTACGAGCAGTAGCTCAGTACAAGCAATGGTGGAATTTTCCTGTCTGGAGTTTTCGGGTGTGGACATTTTGATCAACTCTGCCGGGATTATAAGTATTGCTGATGTGATTGACTTACCGGAAAGTGCCTGGGATAGAGTGATGGAGGTTAACGTAAAAGGAGTATTTCTGGCTTGCCAAGCAGTTCTTAAGCACATGGTAAGCAAGGAATCAGGTAAAATTCTAAACATCGCTTCTCAAGCCGGGAAAACAGGATTTCCCCATGAGGCACATTACAGTGCCTCAAAGGGTGCGGTTATAACTTTCACTCAGGCTCTGGCAAGGGAAGTGGCAAAGTATGGGATTAATGTAAATGCTGTTTGTCCCGGCAGCATTGAGACTGAGATGAACATAATAGTTACAGAAGGAATCGCTGAAATTCTGGGCATCACATCTGAGGAGAAGAGAGCCCAAACAATATCTGCCACGCCTCTTGCCAGAAAAGGGACGCCAGAGGATGTGGCCGACTTAATTACTTTTTTAGTTTCGGAAAGGGCCGGCTTTATGACCGGCCAGGCGGTAAATATTACTGGTGGCCGTGAATTTCATTAGAATGAATCCATAACGGGTGAGGCCACTGTCTGGTTCCTTAAAAATAATAACTAGTAAATTTCAAGGAGGAAGTTCTATGAAACTGGCAATTGGTTGTGATGATGCTGCGTTGGAATTAAAAGAGATTATCAAGGATTATCTAATAAAATCCCGTGGAATTGAATTCGTGGATGTAGGAATTTACAGTCTTGATGAAAAGGATATCTACCCCAATATTGCCAAGAAGGTAGCGAATCTTATTCAGGACGAAACGAGCGGAATAGATTTTGGGATTCTGATCTGCGGAACCGGGATTGGTATGGCTATAGCCGCTAATAAGTTTAAAGGCATAAGGGCTGCTGTGTGCCATGATGCGTTTTCAACGACACGCGCTAAGTTGAGTAACAATTCGAATGTTATGACTATGGGAGCTCGTGTTATTGGACCGGAAGTAGCTAAGCTGGTGACCGATATCTGGCTTGACAATGAGTATACCGGGGGACGTTCGGTTCATAATGTTAACCGCATTGAGGAGTTTGAAAAGGAAAATCTTGTCTGATCAAGGAGTGAGAAAATGAAAAAACCAATTTTCGGTTGCGGCTGGAAGATGTATCTTAGTGATAACGAAGCCATTGCACACGCAGAGGCATTGAAGTCAAAAGTTAGCAGGGAGGATCAGGTTGAACTCTATGTATTGCCCTCTTTTACAGCAATAAGAGACGTCAAAAGAATACTCGATGACACGGACATAAATGTTGGTGCTCAGAACATGTGCTGGGAAGATAAGGGAGCATATACAGGTGAGGTTTCTGCCCGCTCGTTAAAGGAACTCGGCATTAAATATGTTGAAATCGGTCATTCCGAACGCAGGGAGTTCTTTGGCGAAACAGATGAAACATGTAATAAAAAGCTGAAAGAAGCATTGAAATATGACATGGCCCCTGTATTTTGCATCGGAGAAAAGGCCGATGAAAAAGAAAAGGGCTTGACAAAAGAGGTAATGCAGAGGCAAATATACGTCGCGGTACAAGACATTGCTTTTAAGGATGCCAAAAAGATCATCTATGCCTATGAACCGGTTTGGGCCATTGGCAAAGACGATGCCGCTGATCCTGAATATGTTGAGGATGTTCAGAAATACATACGGAAATTGCTGGCAGAGCTATATCCAAGTTCTGATCAGGGAACTGAATTTAAAGTTGTTTATGGCGGCAGCGTTTCTTTGAAAAACGTATCTGAATTGGTGCAAAAGCCGAATATCGACGGGGTTTTTGTTGGCAGATCAAGTTTGGATGCAAGCAGTTACAAAAAGATTCTGGAAATTATCAAAAATGATTTTAGATAATCAATTTTCTAAAGGAGGATTTGTTATGTTTGAACTGAACAATCAACTGGAATACTTGGATGAACAAGGAACCCCGATTCGACTTGCGTTTATTGGTGCCGGAGCCATGGGTATGAACTTCATTGGCCAGACAGTTATGGCACCGGGTATGGAACCCCGTGTAATCGTTGATATTAAGGCGGAAAATGCTGTGCATGCATTACTTCTGTCGGGAATACCGGAAAATGAAATTGCCTTATGCAACACGATAGCAGAGGCTCAGAAAGCATTTAATGAAGGCAAATATGTTTGCACAAATGATGTCAATGTTATTTACGAAGTAGATAAAATTGATATGGTATGTGAGTGTACCGGTATGGTTAGCGCCGGAACTAAATATTGCTTTGATGCAATCCGTAATAAAAAGCACGTTGTTTCCTTGAGTGTGGAAATGGATGTAGTTGTTGGACATATCCTGTCAATGTTTGCAAAAAACGCAGGCGTAACTTATACCGGTATATACGGCGACGAGCCTGGCGTGATCAAATTGTTATACGATCAGGCCAGAGCATTGGGATTTACGGTTGTAGCGGCAGGCAGAGGTGACACCGGCAACTCAGAACTGCGCTGGAATCCTGATACAGTCAAAGGTCTGATCGAGGGCCGTGCGAAAAAGAGAGGTTTTGATCCCGATAAGATGAGGGTTAACCCATATATGTTTGCCTCCTTTAACGACGGATCAAAGACTTGCGAAGAATTGACGATGCTGGCCAATGCAACCGGTCTGGTGCCGGATGTGCGCGGCACTCACCATCCTATGGTCAGTTATGAAGAGTTCGCTGTTCAGGTTCCCAAGCTCTTTGACAAGAAAGAAAATGGCGGTTTGCTCAATCAGTACGGTGTCGTTGAGAGCGTCGGAATTCCCGGCGGTGTTGGACCTATCTACTGCTTTGTTGTAGTGACATCCAATGTTGAAGCTGCTACCCAAGGCTTAAAATACCATGGTTCAGGCGGTCCTGGCCCCAACTGGGTTTGGTGGGAGCCGATCCACTGGGTAGCGAATACGGCGCCAATCTCCATTGCATATGCTGCTTTGTTTAATATACCGACCGTAGCTGCACTGGGAAATTACAGGGCGGCGGAAACAGTTACTATGGCGAAGAAAGATTTGAGAGCTGGGGAAGTTATTGATGATATCGGTGGATTCAGTGTAGTAGGACGCATCGAAAAGGCAAGAATTGCAAAACAGGAAAACCTTCTGCCTTTAGGTTTATCTACCAGGTGCACGCTGAAGAAAGATTTACAGCAAGGTGAGTTCCTGACTTATGACGATGTTGAAATTGCAGATACTGATGATCTGGTCTTCCAGTTAAGGCGCCTGCAGGATAAACTTTTTGGTGTTCTCTAAAGAGTCTCTGAATATGGTTAACTGATAAAATGAAAAACAAGCTTTGACTGAGAAGTCAAGGCTCGTTTTTTATTTAAGGGAGTTTTGGTTATAGTTCAGCGTGTGAATTCCATGCCCTTTGACCGCGTCCTTCAAGCCTACTTCCTGTATTTCCCAGATTTTCTTAAAAAGAATATTATCGAAATATTGAAAATAATGGGAAAATATAGTATGATAAGAATAAATGGAAAGTTTTACAATAAATATTTGCGAAGTTGAGGTAGCAATGGTTATCGAAAAGAAAAAGGAAATTATGGAAGTGTAAACCCGATGAGGGTAAACTACCTACAGGAGAAAACATGTCAAAGTTACAAAGTAATGTCCAAAAAGCAAAGGAACATGAAAGAAATCTGACAAACAGTGCGGATGTGCTGAAAGAGGGGTTAGGCGTGGGCTATGATGGTCAGACAACCAGCAGTCCCAACTGTCAGATGCAGCAGGTTTATGATAAACAGGAGGAGCAGTCCCAGAGCTTCAGCAATGATTTAACACGGGATGCTGCCGCCATTTCACGTATTGCCGAAAGTCTTGACAGGCTTGACCGTGCATTGGCTAAGTAGGGAGGGGGATTTTATGAGCAGAGATCATGAACAGGAGTATCAAGAATTAGAAGAAGCAATGAGAAAAGAAGCGGCTGTACGGGAGGATGCCCAGGCATGTATCCATAAATGTAAGAACATCCTTGCAGTGATGCAGGCCCATTACCGGGGTGCTAAGTCCAATGATCTGTTATCTGGCTTAGCAGAACAAATACAAGAAACCCAAAGAGAAACGGATCGGTATTTTGAAGGGCAGGAGGAATCCTGCCAGAGAGCAAAGGCACATCTTATGGAAGAGGAGTGCTTAAGCAGCAGGGAGGGAGTGGGATGATATTATCCGCGAATGGCCTGTCCAACCAGGCAGAAGATATGGTGGCGGCACTGCAGCAAAAGCAGCCGCCGCTGTATGACCTTTTAAACAGTATCCAAACATTCCTACAGGATGGAACGCTGCAGGGAGAAGGATATGCCAGTGCGAAGGACTATTTTGAAGGGCACTACCTGCCAGTCATCCGGGGGATGATACTGGTGCACGAAAGCTTTCAGGAAAACACGGCCAACTGCCTTTCCCAGCTCGCCCAGCTGGATGACAGCGGGCTGGTGATGGATACGGAAGCACTGCAGGAGGATATCCGCAATCTGCGGCGGGAGTGGATGAGGCTCTTTGAACTGAGCCAGGGATTGGGATTATTCCTGGACCAGATGTACCGGTATCGGATTGAGGAAAGCATCCGTGAGATCGAAAAGAAAATCCATGAGGTCTATGCGTTTGACACCGCGATGCAGGGAGTATACAATGGAACCGAAGACTGTCTGGACGCAGTAGCGCAGGGGCTGTCGCAGATCAGCCGGGGATGTTATGATGCAAAAGGCAACCGTTTTGTACCGCCAAAAGACAATATGCAGTGGGCGAAGGCGCTGAACAAGGAATGGGCGGCACGCAGCATTGACTTTAAGGGCCTGCATAGTGAATACTGGAACCGCACAGACGGGTATTTCTGTGAGAACTGGTGGCAGGACCCGGAGAAATTGAAGGAAGCGGCTGAGATGCTGAAAGAAGAGGCAAGGCTGCTGGGAGGGATCGACCTGCCGATGCTAAATGGGCAGTACCGTGCAGATGAGAAAAACCACCGGATCTATGCGGTGCAGGCATTGGCAAATGTGCTGCGGACAGGTAGTTATGATGTGGAAACAGTCTATCATCTGGAAATGAACTACCTGACAGCAGATATGGATTACACGCGGGCGAACGATGTGTTGAGTGTGGAGGGTATAGAACTTCTGCAGAAGAGGCAGAAGGAGATCCTGCTTAAAGAAGCAGGAGATTGGGTCGAGCGGACAGGGCTGGTTGGAACGGTCAGAGGTCTGGCACAATTGTCAATCATGACTTCAAACTACTTCGCAGTCAACGGTATAAAGTTGGCAAAAAAATCACCGAAGATAAAAGACACAAAAGTTAAGGGGGCTGGTAAAGCTAAAGCCTTAACTAATAAAGAACTACAACACATAAAGAAACATTCTTTTGAAGGAATGAAGGAGCAGGCAAAGTATTTAAGTGATTCACAACTGAAAGCAAAGCTGAACAATACTTCGTTTTTTAATAAAAATTGGAGTGCAAAAGATATTTCGGAATATACCCAGCAAGCATATGATTCTTTGATTAACAAAGGAATCACAAATGGTACTCATCAGATCGTTATCAACGGAGAAACCATTAATATAGCTATAAAAGATGGTGCATTTAAAACAGCATTTGGAAATTACCGATTCAACATCAGTGATTTCAGATAGGAGAAAAAATGTTTAAAATAGAGTATAAAATTTCAAGGACAGATTATGATGATTTTGTTGGAGAAAAAGGGTATTATAAAATATTTTGTAATGAAAATGCCTATGGAGAAATTTTTTCAGACGAATTAGAAGAAATAATGGGAACAGAATATCTGTATGACTGGTTTGAAGATATGGTAAAAATAGCTTTGGAATTACATAATGTAAGCTATATAGTACTGAGTAACATAGAATCTTATAATTTGTGGATTGAATTTATTAGAAATGAAGATATTTTATCTGTTAGTTTGGTAAATGCTGATAAGCCTGATGGAACAGGAAGTGTTGCATATGAGTTATTTAATAAGTGTGATGATAAAAATTTATGGAAAGATGAGGAGGTCAGTTTTACGGAGTTTAAGAAGGAGTTGGTAAGAGTAGTTACTGATTATATCAAAGATGTTAAAACCTACAATACAGATAAGAATATAGAAAAATGTTATTTATTGCAGGAATGTCTACAAAATTTAAACTAATACTATAAATAATTATATGCCAAAACTTAGTATTGATGTATCTAAAAAGCTAGTAACGGTTGCACTTATGGCCACATTGGCGTATTTTCTTAGTGAAATAAAAATAACATTATAAAATCAAGTAAAAACTGCCACAACATGCTGCCCGTCAGGGCAGGCAAGCGGCAGCGCTGTTGTGGCAGGAGATTTGAGCATAGCGAAAATCTCCTGAAGGATAGGGCGGAAAAGTAACACCGCCCTAGTAATACAAGAAAAAATAGAAAAAACATGTGGGCGTCAGTGGACCGGGAGTTGTAAAAAAGGCTCTGGAACAGGTTCGTGGTGAAAGCTTTGAAGTGCTTTGTGAGACGATTAAGAAGACCTCTTTTAAGATTACCCGGGTAGGTCAGTTAGTTGCACAGGAAGCATCAAGAAGACTGGGGATTCCTTTCGGT